>OLRT01000744.1_pt1 | contig 24573 bp, 24 predicted proteins | sample 1672021 | NCBI WGS metagenome assembly OLRT01 (sample SAMEA3136637, study PRJEB25190) | human gut metagenome | reverse complement strand
TAGCCTCTTCTTCAAAGATACGGATAAATTCCTCACCAATGATCTTACGCTTCGCTTCCGGCTCAGTAACTCCCGCAAGTTTATCATAATATCTCTGCTGTGCATTCACACGGATAAAATTCAGGTCAAACTGTCCATTAGGACCAAATACACCCTCAACCTCATCGCCCTCGTCTTTACGAAGAAGGCCATGATCTACAAACACACATGTCAGCTGCTTGCCAATAGCTCTGGAAAGAAGTCCTGCTGCTACAGAAGAATCAACACCGCCAGACAGTGCCAGAAGGACTTTGCCGTCGCCCACTTTCTCACGGATTTCTTTAATTGTATGCTCAACAAATGCATCCATCTTCCAGTCTCCGGCACATTCGCATACACCAAGTACGAAATTGGATAACATCTTCTTTCCTTCTACTGTATGGAGAACTTCCGGATGAAACTGGATCGCATACAGTTTCTTCTCCGCATTCTCGGCTGTAGCCACTGGACAGTCTGCTGTATGTGCAGAAATCTCAAATCCTGGTGCTGCTTGGGAGATATAGTCTGTATGACTCATCCAGACAATTGTTTTCTCTGATACTCCTTCAAAAATTCTGGAGTCTTTTTTGTCAACCAGCAGCTCTGTTTTGCCGTATTCACTTACATCTGCTTTCTCAACTTTACCGCCGAGAACATGCATCATAAGCTGTGCACCGTAGCAAAGCCCAAGCACCGGAATACCAAGTTCGAATAATTCTTTCTGGTAAGTCGGTGAATCAGCTTCGTAACAACTGTTCGGTCCACCGGTAAGAATGATTCCCTTTGGATTCATGGCTTTGATCTTCTCAAGATCGGTCTTGTAAGAATAGATTTCACAATATACATTACATTCTCTGACACGTCTTGCAACCAGCTGATTGTACTGACCACCAAAATCAATTACAATAACTAATTCTCTTTTCAAGGCTTTCCTCCTGTTTTTCCTTATAACATCTTCTTTGGAATCTGTTCTACATTATAAATGAGTAGAGGAACTTTTACAACGTCTAATTTCAACAGAAAAAGCTTATTTTCATTTTCACTTCATAAAATTTATATCTTTTTTAGAAATTTCTCACCTTTTCTTCAACTTCTTATCACAGTTTTATCACAGATTTCCAGTATATTAATGAGTAAATAAAGCAACCGCTTTTTTACATAGATTATTTTCTTTTTCATACTCGCCGGGCTCAGTTGCCCGGCCCTCCTTCTTTTTATGGGTCTTTTGTTTTACACAGAAGTCCCTTTTTTGATTTACTTTTTTCTTTTTTCTATATATAATGTAGTAAGATTTTTCAGTGAACATACGTGTGGGAGGATTTTACTATGTTTGGGCTTGGAACCCTGATCAACACCGGAGCAGTAATTGCAGGTGGTCTTATTGGAATGACTTTAAAAAAAGGTATACCGGAAAGCTGCCGTGAAGTTTTGATGGAGGCTTGTGGTGTTTCGACCATCTTTATTGGTATCGGCGGTGTTTTATCCAAAATGCTGGTTATCCATAATGGAACCCTGGAGACTCAGGGGACTATGCTGCTGATTTTTTCTCTGATTATCGGAAGTCTTGCAGGAAGTCTTCTTAATATTGAAATGAAGCTGGAAGAGTTTGGAGAATTTTTGAAGAAAAAATTTCATACCGAAGGCGATTCTCTTTTTGTAGAAGGCTTTGTCACCTGTACTTTGGTTATATGTATCGGCGCCATGGCTATTGTTGGCTCCATTGAAGATGGCCTTACCGGAAACGCTTCTACCCTGATTGCGAAAGCCACGTTGGACTTTGTCATTGTTCTGGTTTTTGCCTCCACCCTCGGCAAGGGTGTTGTTTTTTCTGCTTTGCCATTATTCTTATATCAGGGAAGTATTACTCTTACTATATATAAAAATCTATTCATGTAGATTAATCTTTTCTGTCTTATTAATTTTAACTGCCAATTTTGTAGGTACTCTTTAAGGATATATACAATTTTGGCATTATTCTTCTTTAGAAACGGTAATAATACTATAATGTCGGTTCTGAAAGCGCGCATCTAATATTTGATAATCTGAATCTATAAGTATCCTGCGAATTGTTGTCCAACCACATAGACGGTTATTTCTTGAGTTGCGGATATTCAGGATTCTACAAAGTTTCTCTTTGTCTTCTCTGAAAAGTCGTCTTGCTAAAAACGCATCAGGTATTTTGACTTGTATCATATCTGCCATTGCAGGAAGATAAATGATATCTAAGTCCCCTGTATATCTTCCCCGCACCTGAATTTGAGTATCTTCATGTGAACTATTGATAATGATATAATCAACTCTTGACTTTATCTTTATACTTGTTGCGCAGCTTGCGTTGATGATTAATAGATTATATTTTTCTGGGATAATAAAATTTTTCAGTATTTGTTCTCTGACTGTGTGCTGCTCATCTGTCATGGGATGGTCTTGATTTGAAGTACTCCAAATACAAATGGGAAAATAACCCAACTGTGAGAAGTATTGAAAGCGGATAAGACTATGTAATTCATCGCAAATTATGTAATCAAAATAATTATAAAACTCAGGTTTGGTCGACAAAATAAAGCCAAACTTCGCATAAGTCATAATAACGACGCGGCTGTCCTCTTGAAACCACAAATAGTCCCCTTCAATGTCTCGAAGCCAATATTTATTGCATTCCGTAGCATTGTAATTCCGAAGAATCTGTTCTTTACCGTTTATTGTATCAATCAAATATACTGCCTGATGGAGTGCATTTTGGCAAAGTGAAGATATTTCGTGAAGTGCAAAGTATGTTTTGCCACTACCTGTTGGAGCTTTGATAATATTAAGTTTTTCTTTTTCAAGGTTATTGATATCGACTGCTTCTGAAAGATATTTCGTACCAATCATTTATATTGTCCTTTCCTCTTATATAAATATTACAAAATATTTTTATTAAAATCGAATAAGGTCGTTTGTCCTAAATAACAGAGAAGTTTCAGGCTGCATTTGGCTCGCTGCTGCCATTTTCCTCTTTCCTTTTTTTTGGAACGATTTTAAAGCCAGGCATCTCAACCATTCCATAATCTCTAACTGCCGGATATTTCTCAAGAAACCAGTTTTTAATAACTGGATATCTGTGTGCCTTACTGTGACACTGAGAAATAAGAAGCAATTCATCAAATTCCATTACCATTTTTACCCTGTTCTCCCCTTCTTCATGGCTCATAATATAGGCTCTCATATAATCGTAGGTAAGACCTTTGTAAGATTCTTTTTCAGAATTCTTTTTAATAGTTCTTGTTATAACCGCATAAGTCGGATAATCAGCACGAACTCTTTGAAGCTGTTCATATTCCTGAGAGAACGGATTACTCGCTTTTTTGGCATAAGCTGCATTTACAATAATTATTGAATTAACGAAGTCGATTGTAATAGGAGATTTCATAGTTTATTACCTCTTTCTTTTGGATTTTGTTTTTTGCTAATTACAACTTGTTCTACTAAAGCTAATTAAATAAGCATTTTTTCAATTTTTTTCATTTCTCTGTCTTCACGAAGGGCTGCTCTCTTTTCTGTCAGCTTTTCATTGAACTCTGTGATTTCTGTAAACTGTTTAAGGAACCACGCCTTTACTTCTCCATAAGTTGCTTTTTCCGCAAGCATATCTCTTTTTCCGTTTACACATCCACGAAGCTCATTAAACTCAGTCATAAGAGCTTCTTTGCGGTCTCCTGCTTTCTTTTCGATATAGATGGTCATATAAGCATATGTAAGACCTTTCATTGTGTCTGCTTTTCTCTTGGTATCTTTTACTACAACTTTATAACCTGTTGCTTCTCTTGCTTCTTTAAGATTTTCGTACATTTCAGATTTGAAAACACCTGCTTCTTTTGCTTCTGTCTTTGTGATTTCGATTGTAGCCATTTCGTAATTAATAAACATAATATTTTCCTTTCTTCGCCTTTTGGCGTTTAGCGTCTGGTCGCTACCCTTATTGTATTTGTTTTTTTATTTTTCTGAGGTTCTGTGTTCCTCTCTTTGATGATATTAGTATACCTCTGTACAATAAATAGTGAGTCATTTTAGTGGTACTTTCTATTGATTTCATGAATAAAAAATGCTAATATCAAGACAAGCGATGTGCCTTGAAAATGAACGATTTAATCAAAGCAGAAATACAGAAAAAGCATCCATATTCTATCGGCAAAGGTAATGGAAAAGACCAACGTTGGAGAACTTACATTCCAGATAAAACGAAAAAATATGGAAGGAAACTCATCGTCAAAGCAACAGAAGAAGAACTTTATGAATGGCTAAATGACTTCTACAAAGAGAAGCTGCTTGACAATCTTTTGGATAAAGTGAACTTAGAAATTTTTTATCACGAATGGTTGAAATATAAGCGGCTTCATACAACCGCTTCAACTTATATCACAAGAATTGAAAGTGATTGGAAATCTTTTTACGTTGGAACCCCTATCATAAAAATACCTTTGAAAAAAATCAATAAACTGACATTGGACGTTTGGGCTCACCAACTTATAAAAGATTATGATATGACTCGAAAAAAATATGTAAATGTTCAAGTCATTATGAGACAAGCGCTTGAATATGCAGTTGATTTGGATATTATCGAGAGCAACCCCATGAAGGGGCTTAAAATTGATAAAAAGATTTTCAGAAAAGAGCAAAAGAAGCCTGATGATACACAAGTCTACACCGTTGATGAAAGAAAAATGATGATTCCTCTTGCATGGGAAGATTATAAAAATGCTGTGAAATTCTATGAACTTTCTCCCCTTGCTCTTATGTTTCAATTTCAAACAGGATTAAGAATTGGTGAATTGTGTGCTGTGAAATTTTCTGATATCGAGAATGAAAATTATATTCATATCCAGAGAATGCTCAGACGTGATACTAAAGAAGTTGTTCCGCATACAAAAACAGACTGCGGCGACAGATATGTTTTTTTAACAAAAGAAGCAAAAAAACTTATAGCCATTGCAAAGGAACGTCAAGAAAAAACGAACGGAAAGGCAGCAGGCTATATTTTTTCATTAACCAGTGAGCCAATCACCGAACGATGTATCACTTCGTTATTGAAAAAATATTGCAGCAAACTCGGAATCTTGTATAGAAGCAGTCATAAAGTAAGAAAAACTTATGGTTCTTCTCTTTTGGACGGTGGTGTTAGTCTCAACACCACAAGAATAATGTTAGGTCACTCAGACGAAAAGACAACATTAAAATACTATTGCTTTGACACGCATACAGAACTTGAAAAGATGAATCTTATGGAAAATGCTTTAAAGATATCTTGAATACATTGTATTCAAATTAAGATTTGCTTTAGAAGATGTAAAAAAGATGTTAGAAAGTTTTTTTGAGGCATATAACAAAATGATTAAGAGCCCGCAAACCCGCATAAACACTGAGTTTTTTCGCACAAAAAAACACCGTCCCCGCGGCAATCGCAATGTCCGCAAAAACAGTGTCCTTAGTGCGCCTTCAGGGGTTCGAACCCTGGACACCCTGATTAAGAGTCAGGTGCTCTACCAACTGAGCTAAAAGCGCATATTTATGAAATTTACGTTGTGCTGTTTTCTCAACGCAAGAATTATTATATGAAACCTCGACAGAAAAGTCAAGAAAAATTTTATATTTTTTTCAAAAAATTTATGATCTGTTATTTTTCTTCTTTTTTTGAGGATAGCGCATCCAGCATTTTTGCCAGTTCCTTGGCATTTTTACGTATTTTGCAGAAACGACTGTCCATTTTTTTGTGTTCATAGCAGAATTGGGCTATGGTGGAATACATACGGTTCTGATTCTTTTTAAATGTCATCGCACCTGATCTCTTTTCTGTTACTGTGAACAGCAACCTGTTTTTCTATAATATGCGATAATACCTGAAAAGTTGCAGAAAACAGATCTCCGGGGAATTTCCCCGAAGCCTGTTTCCAGAAACGATTTCTGTCCCATCTCCCAGAGCCATTTCCACCGCACAATTGGATTCCCCTATCTACAGGCTACCAGTTTACAGATCGGATTTCCCATGGAAGAGAATTTCTCTTCGTATTCTGTCATAACGTTTCCTTCCATCATTGCATCTTCATGATGAAGGTCAAAGGTGTGTGCCATCAGTTTCCATCCAGCAGCCTCTACCTCTTCCAGAGAAAATTCAAACAGGTCTCTGTTGTCTGTCTTGAATTCCACTCTTCCCTCCGGAGCCAGGATCTCATTATATCTGGCAAGAAATTCTCTGGATGTAAGGCGTCTTTTGGCATGACGGGCTTTGGGCCATGGGTCGGAAAAATTCAGATAAATACGCTCTACTTCACCTTTGTCAAAAACTTCCGGCAGAAGTCTGGCATCCATACACATAAATTTCAGATTATCCAGATGTATCCCCTCTGTCTCCAGCTTCTCCCGTTTCTGGAGTGCCCGGAGAAGCACACTGTCATACATTTCAATTCCTACATAATTAATATCCGGATGAAGTCTCGCCATATCCATCAGGAAACGTCCCTTTCCCATTCCTACTTCTATATAAATGGGCTGCTCTTTCGGAAACTGCTCTGCCCACTTTGCTTTACATTCTGTTGGTGTCTGTACCACATAGCTGCTTTCTGTAATGGCATCTTTGGCACCGGGTATATTTCGTAATCTCATATTTTCTGTTCTCCTGTCCGCTTAATTTATCCTGTATAACTGATATTATATTCAATAACTTTCTGAGAAACATCTCTGATGATAACTCCCAATTATCATACGTTATTGTTCACGACCTTCACCGTAACGAGGTCAAAATCCATTCCATATCACCTTCAGTGATGGGATTTTGCCCCATATGTCTCGGGATTTTGTCATATTCATGGCAAAACACCTCGCAGATTCAAGAATGCCTCGGCATTCTTGCTGCGAGGTGCGCGTCATGCAATTGCATGACATACTTCTACTGCGCACCTCTGCAATCCTGCCGGAGGCTATATCAGCTGGGGGGATTGACTCCCAGCTGATATTACCTGTGAACAGTAACTATCATACACGTTTCCCCATCTTACAGCAAGCATTTTTCAGAATCTGAAATTTTGTTTATTCAGCAAAGAAATTCTTCCTGTTTGTTGTGCATTTTTGATGGTATTTTTTTAACAAAAGGTGTATTATAGGATAAAGTTCCAAAAAAATCATAAAAAAGGAGTGTGAATATGGAACAGATTCTCAATAAACTCTCAGAGATCGAGATCACTGCACAGCGTATTATGGAAGATGCCGACAGAACAAAAGCCGCACTTTCCGCTGAGATGGAACAACAATGCAAAGCCTTTGACTCCTCTCTGGAACAGGAAACGGAACAAAAGATCCAGGAACTCCGAAGACAGCTTGAGCAACAGAAAGATAAGGAACTTACTGCTCTACGCAACAATACAGAAGCCGCCCTCAGGAAACTGGAATCTTATTACAATCAAAATCATCAGCAGCTTTCGGAAGAGTTATTCCATAAGCTTCTTGAATGCTGAAAGGAGTGAGGCACCATGGGAAGTCTCCTTTCCTACAGTGGTATTTCTGCCAAAATACGAGCTATGCAGAGCAGGCTTGTGACAGAAGAACAGCTTCAGGAAATCCTGCAGCTCTCCTCCGTTCCACAGGTTATTACCTATCTGAAAAAATCATCTGAGTATTCCGACAGATGGGCAGCTATTGACGAAAACACTGTACACCGGGGCAACATCGAAAAGCTTCTCAAAGCATCAATATTTGACGATTTTTCAAAGATATACCAGTTTGCCAATTCAGAACAGCGCAAATTCCTGGATCTTTATTCCAGACGATACGAAATTCGTGTTCTGAAGAAGATCATGACCAATATTTTTGACCACCGGGATACTGATCCTGTAGATGTTACTCCCTACAGAGAATTTTTCCGCAGACATTCCAATCTGGACATTGACCGGCTGGTTTCCTGTACTACCATGAATGAGCTTATTTCTGCCATGAAAGGCAATGAATTTTATGCTCCGCTGTCAAGAATCCAGAATCGTGAAACAACACTTCTGTTCGATTATGGAATGGCACTGGATCTGTATTATTTCAATATGATCTGGCACGTACGAAAGAAGCTTTTTTCCGGCAATGATCTTCGACAGATCACTACAGCATACGGAGAAAAATTTGATATGCTGAATCTTCAGTTTATTTACCGTTCCAAACGGTATTTTCATATGGCACCGGCTGATATTTATGCACTGCTGATTCCCATGAACTACAAACTGAAAAAAGAAGAGATCAATGCTATCGTGGAAGCCAATACTTACGAAGAATCCCGGGCATTGTTCCGCAAGACCTACTATGGCAAAAAATACGAACATCTGGCTGCACATAATCTTGAAGAGTTTTACAATCATATGCTCAGGCAGACCCTGGAAAAAGAAGCCCGCAGGGATCCTTATTCCGTAGCTCTGCTTTATTCTTACATGTATCACAAAGAACATGAGGTGAACCGGCTGATCATCGCTATTGAATGTGTTCGCTATGGCGTTGCACCGGAAGAAGCAATCCAATATGTTCGCAATAATTAATTTCCCGGAGGTATTATTGTGATTGAAAAAATGAAATTTTTAAGCATCACCGGGCCCAAAGCGGACATTGACAGAATGACAGAAACTTACCTTTCCAAGTACGAAATCCATCTTGAAAGCGCACTTGCAGAACTGACGGAAGTTGCCAATCTGTCACCGTTCCTGGAGATCAATCCATATCGGGAAGCTCTCAGTACCATAGACAGTTTCTACGATCAACTGGATGACCCGGCGAAGACTCCTCCCCGGAAAATGGACATTGAAACTGCCCTGGCAGCCATTGACCGGATCAAGAAGAAGTCTCAGGCTCTTGACGAAGAAAGAGCCAGTCTCCAGGCCGAACATGGTTCTATGGTGGATTCTCTGAAGATCATACGTCCTTTCCGAAATCTGGATTATGACGTTTCTTCTATTTTAAAATTCCGCTATATCCACTATCGTTTCGGCAGAATTGAAAAGCAGTATCTTCAGAAATTTGAAAAATATATTTACGATAACCTGGATACTCTTTTTATCAAATGTGGAGAAGACGAGCAGTATATCTATGGTGTTTACTTTGTACCGGAACATGAGGCTCACAAAGTACATGCGGTATACTCCTCCATGCATTTTGAACGAATCTTCATCCCTGATAACTATGAGGGAACAGCTGCTCAGGCTTTCGAAAAACTTGACAGGCACCACAAAGAGATTCACCGGAAACTGGATGCCAACAAGGCTGCCGCCCAGAAACTCCTTACTGATAATCAGGAAGATATTGTTTCTGCAAAGGCAACTCTGGAATCTTTTTCTTCCAGCTTTGACATCCGTAAACTGGCAGCCTGCACACAGGGTGAAACCAACACGTTCTATATTCTGTGCGGCTGGATGACAGAACGTGACGCAGCAGCTTTTCAGAAAGATATACAGAATGATGACAAAATCTTCTGTCTTATGGAGGATCAGCAGGCGCCTGCCAAAAAGAAGCCGCCTACTAAACTGCGTAACCCCAAACTGTTCAAGCCTTTTGAAATGTATGTTAAAATGTACGGTTTACCAGCCTACAACGAAATGGACCCTACCTGGTTCGTTGCCATTACCTATTCTTTCATCTTTGGAGCAATGTTCGGTGATGTAGGACAGGGACTGGTACTTTTTCTTGGAGGAATGTTCCTTTACAAAACCAGACACATGGATCTGGCTGGTATCATCGGATGTGCCGGTGTATTTTCCGTCTTTTTCGGATTCATGTACGGAAGTTTCTTTGGATTTGAGGACATTCTTCACGCCATATGGCTGAAACCAATGAACCAGATGATGAATGTACCACTTGTTGGACGACTGAATGCGGTATTTGTGATTGCCATAGGTTTCGGAATGTTTATCATCCTCACCTGTATGGTATTCAATATCATTAATTCTTTCCGCAACAAAGATATCGAAAGAACCTGGTTTGACAGCAATGCAATTGCCGGCCTTGTATTCTACGGATCTATCGTACTGACTGTAGGTCTGTTCATTTCCGGCAAAAAACTTCCTGCTACTGCTGTGCTGGTAGTTATGTTTGCAGTTCCACTGCTTCTGATGTTCCTGAAGGAGCCTCTTACCAACCTGGTAGAAAAGAAAAAAGAGATTCTGCCTGAACAGAAGGGAATGTTTTTTGTACAAAGCTTCTTTGAACTGTTTGAAGTGCTTTTAAGTTATCTGTCCAATACCCTTTCCTTCCTTCGTATCGGAGCATTTGCAGTCAGCCACGCAGCTATGATGGAGGTTGTGTTAATGCTTGCCGGTGCCACAGAAGGTGGAAGCCCCAACTGGATCGTAGTAGTCCTGGGCAATATTTTTGTCTGTGCAATGGAGGGTCTGATCGTTGGTATCCAGGTACTTCGTCTGGAATACTATGAGATCTTCAGTCGTTTCTATGCAGGCAACGGACGTGAATTCAAACCATTCCGCAAGAAATCATAACAACGTTTTTTATTATTTTCAGTTATGAACATCATAACATATCATTTTTATCATCAGGAGGATATTATCATGAACATGATCATTCAAATCGTAACAGCAATCGCACTGATTATCAGCATTATCGTACCTTTTGGCTGCTTTTTCCTTGGGGAAAAAACAAAAAAACGTTATAAAAGAACTCTCGCAGCCAACTGCTTTATGTTCTTCGGTGTACTTCTTGTGGCAACTGTAGTTGCTTTTGCAGGAACAGCCAGCGTACAGGCTGCTTCCTCTTCTGCTGACGGTCTTGCTACAGGACTTGGATATCTTGGTGCAGCTCTTGTTACAGGTATTTCCGGTCTTGGTTCCGGTATCGCAGTTGCAAGCTCAGCAAGTGCAGCTCTTGGTGCACTCAGCGAAGACGGTTCCCTTTTCGGTAAATCCATTATCTTCGTAGCTATGGCTGAAGGTATCGCTCTTTACGGACTGATCATTTCCTTTATGATCTTAGGTAAACTTTAAGAGGCGGTTTCTTTATGAAAATGTATTTGATCAGTGACAACGCAGACACCTATACCGGTATGCGTCTTGCCGGTGTAGAGGGTGTCATCGTTCATGAACGGAATGAACTGAAGGATGCTCTGGAAAAAACTATCGCAGATAAAGAAGTAGGCATCATCCTTCTTACAGAAAAGTTTGGACGGGAATTTCCTGAGATCATTGATGAAGTACGCCTTCATCATAAAACACCTCTTATCATTGAGATTCCTGACAGACATGGTACCGGCCGCAAACCGGATTTTATTACTTCATATGTCAATGAGGCAATCGGCTTGAAATTATAGGCATTATGCGCAGCACCTTATGCGCAGTAAGGAGAGATTATGACAATTGATGAAAAACTCCAGCATTTTTACGAGGTTTCCATTGATGAGGCCAAAGAAGACGCCGCACAGGCCATTCAGGCACATAAGGAAAACCTCTCTCAGATGCTGGAAGAACATAAACAGTCACAGCGACAGACTGCGGATGCCCAGATAAAAGCAGAGGCAGAACATGTCCGCAGAGAAGTAAACAAAGCTCTTTCTGCTGAACAGATCACTCTGAAAAGGAACTGGTCACAGAAACAGGAAGAAATGAAACAAAAACTTTTTGCAGAAGTAAAAGTACTTGCAGATAAATTCATGCAGACTCCTGAATATGAAGATTATCTCTGCCGTAAGATCACAGAAGCCAATGCTTTTGCAGAAGGCGACGAGATCCACATCTTCCTTTCAGCAGCTGATAAAGACAGACTGGAGTCCCTGAAAGAAAAAACCGGTGTTTCTCTCACAGTTTCCGAAGAGACCTTCACCGGTGGTATCCGGGCTGAAATCCCGGTCAAAAATATTCTCATCGATGATTCTTTTTCCACCGGTCTTGAGAATATGTGTAAAGAATTTAAGTTTGACGGAGGATCGAACCATGAATAAAACAGGTATCATTTACGGTATCAATGGTCCCGTCATTTATCTGAAGGGTGACCCCGGATTCAAGATTTCCGAAATGGTCTACGTAGGAAAAGAAAATCTGGTAGGCGAAGTTATCGGTCTGAAAAAGGGTATGACCACCATTCAGGTTTTTGAGGAAACCACCGGACTCCGTCCTGGTGAAACAGTTACCGGCACAGGTAATGCCATTTCTGTTCTCCTTGGACCGGGAATCATTCATAATATTTTTGACGGTATACAGAGACCTCTGGAAGAGATTGCCAAATCTTCCGGCAAATATATCTCAAGAGGTGTCAGTGTAAATTCCCTTGATACCGAAAAGAAATGGTCTGTGCATATCACAGTAAAAGAAGGCGATGCAGTAGGACCTGGCACCATTATTGCAGAAACCCAGGAAACAGCATCTATCCTTCACAAATCCATGGTGCCGCCTGCTATTTCCGGGGGCACTGTAACACATGTAGTTCCAGATGGTGAATATACCATCCTTGACCCAATCGTTACCATTACCCTGGCAGATGGAAGCACCAGAGACCTGGCACTGGCTCAGAAATGGCCTATCCGTATCCCACGTCCTACACACCAGCGTTTCCCTGCAAGTGTTCCTCTGGTAACAGGTCAGCGTATCCTGGACACCCTGTTCCCTATTGCCAAAGGCGGTACAGCTGCTGTTCCTGGCGGTTTTGGTACAGGAAAAACAATGACACAGCACCAGATTGCCAAATGGTCTGATGCGGATATCATTATCTATATCGGCTGTGGTGAGCGTGGAAACGAAATGACTCAGGTACTGGAAGACTTCAGCAAGCTGATCGACCCCAAGTCCGGCAACCTTATGATGGACCGTACTACTCTCATCGCCAACACTTCCAACATGCCTGTAGCAGCTCGTGAAGCATCTATTTATACCGGTGTTACACTGGCAGAATATTATCGTGACATGGGTTATGATGTAGCCATCATGGCAGACTCTACTTCTCGTTGGGCAGAAGCTCTTCGTGAACTTTCCGGACGTCTGGAAGAAATGCCTGCTGAAGAAGGTTTCCCTGCTTATCTGGCATCCAAACTTTCTGCTTTCTATGAAAGAGCCGGCATGATGCAGAATCTCAACGGAACAGAAGGTTCTGTTTCTATTATCGGCGCAGTTTCCCCACAGGGTGGTGACTTCTCCGAACCTGTCACACAGAACACCAAACGTTTCGTACGTTGTTTCTGGGGACTGGACAAATCTCTGGCTTATGCCAGACACTTCCCTGCTATCCACTGGCTTACCAGTTACAGTGAATATCTGGAAGATCTGACCCCATGGTACAGAGATCACGTTTCTTCGAAATTCGTCTCTGACAGAAACCAGCTGATGGCGATCCTGAACCAGGAAAGTTCTCTTATGGAGATCGTCAAGCTGATCGGAAGTGACGTTCTTCCTGATGACCAAAAACTTACTCTGGAGATTGCCCGAGTGATCCGCCTGGGCTTCCTTCAGCAGAATGCTTTCCACAATGAAGATACTTGTGTACCAATGGAAAAACAGTTCAACATGATGGAGATCATTCTCTATCTTTATGAAAAATCCAAAGCACTGGTAAATCGTGGTATGCCTGTTTCCGTCCTGAAAGAGGATAACATCTTTGAACGGATCATATCCATCAAATACGATGTACCTAATAACCAGCCAGAAAGATTTGAACAGTACAGAAAAGACATTGACGAATTTTATGACAATGTTCTGAAAAGAAATGGCTGACAGGAGGAGTAGTTATGGCAATCGAATATTTAGGATTAAGTGAGATCAACGGTCCTCTGGTAGTCCTGGAAGGCGTCAAAAACGCTTCCTATGAGGAAATCGTAGAATTCCACATGGATGATGGAACCCAGAAGATCGGTCGTATCATCGAAATATATGAAGACAAAGCTGTCATTCAGGTTTTTGAAGGAACAGACAGCATGTCTCTCAGCAATACACACACACGTCTTACAGGGCATCCTATGGAGATCGGTCTTTCACCGGAGATCCTTGGAAGAACTTTTAACGGTATCGGACAACCTATTGACGGTCTTGGCGATATCACACCTGAGATAAGTCTGAATATCAACGGACTTCCTCTGAATCCTGTAACCCGAGAATATCCACGAAACTATATCAATACAGGTATTTCTGCCATCGACGGTCTTACCACACTGATCCGGGGACAGAAGCTGCCTATTTTCTCCGGCAACGGACTTCCCCACGACAAACTGGCTGCACAGATCGTACAGCAGGCTTCTCTGGGCGGTGACTCAGACGAAAACTTTGCTATCGTTTTTGCTGCCATGGGTGTCAAATATGACGTAGCAGAGTTTTTCCGCAGAACTTTTGAAGAAAGCGGTGCCTCTGACCACGTTGTCATGTTTCTGAACCTGGCAAATGATCCGGTAGTAGAACGACTTCTTACACCGAAGATCGCACTTACTGCTGCTGAATATCTTGCTTTTGAAAAAGGTATGCACATTCTTGTTATCCTGACAGATATCACCTCTTTCTGTGAGGCAATGCGAGAAGTATCCTCCTCCAAAGGTGAGATTCCATCTCGAAAGGGTTATCCTGGATATCTGTACAGTGAACTGGCTACTCTTTACGAACGTGCCGGAATCGTACAGGGTGGTACCGGATCTGTTACCCAGATCCCGATCCTGACCATGCCAAATGATGATATCACCCATCCGATTCCTGATCTTACCGGTTATATTACAGAGGGGCAGATCGTTCTGGATCGTCAGCTTCATGGACAGGCTATTTATCCACCGATTAATGTACTTCCTTCTCTTTCCCGTCTTATGAAGGATGGTATTGGTGAAGGTTACACCAGGGAAGATCATCAGGATGTTGCCAATCAGCTTTTCTCCTGCTATGCAAAAGTAGGCGATGCCCGGGCTCTGGCTTCCGTTATCGGTGAAGATGAGCTTTCCCCTATCGACAAGCGTTATCTGACTTTTGGTAAAGCTTTTGAGGCTGAGTTTGTGGGACAGACAGAAACTGAGAACAGAAGCATTACCGAAACCCTGGACAAAGGCTGGGAACTTCTGGGACTTCTTCCAAAAGAAGAACTTGACCGTATTGATACGAAGATCCTCAACAAATATTATAAAGAAACTGTACGCTGATCTAAGGAGGTGGTTTCATGGATCCCAATACCTTTCCCACCAAGGGAAATCTGATCCTTGCCAAGAATTCTCTTGCTCTTTCCAGACAGGGATTTGAATTAATGGACAAGAAACGTAACATCCTCATCCGGGAAATGATGGAACTGATCGATCAGGCCAAGGATATCCAGACACAGATTGATGAAACCTTCCGCACAGCCTATCAGGCTCTTCAGAAGGCCAATATGGAGCTTGGTATCGCATTTGTACAGCAGATTTCCTGTACAGTGCCCATTGAAGATTCCATCCGTATAAAAACCCGCAGCGTTATGGGAACGGAGATTCCTCTTGTAGAATATGATGCAGCGACAACCAATACTCCAACTTATGCTTACTACAGCACAAAGATGTCCCTGGATCAGGCAAAGGCTGCTTTTGAAAAAGTAAAAGAACTTTCCATAAAGCTTTCTGCTATTGAAAACGCTGCCATCCGACTGGCAGCCAACATCAAAAAAACCCAGAAACGTGCCAATGCCCTCAAAAACATCACTATTCCCAAATATGAGGCTCTTACGAAAGATATCCAGAATGCTCTGGAGGAAAAAGAACGTGAAGAATTCACTAGACTAAAAGTCATAAAAAGAATGAAGCAGAATTCGTCTGACAATTTCTCTTTGAAAGTTTAAAATTTTTCTTTTGAAGATTAAATTTAACAATATTTTCACTATGAAAAAGTCAATAGAGATTTTTATTTTTTTGTCGAATTTTGTAATTTCATGATTATTAACCAAAACACCTGTTTTTTTAATTTGTTATGGAAACCGACATTCCACATGCTATTTTGGTGGATAATGTGGATAACTTTGTGTATAACTCAATTTAATTGGATTTTCCACGTTTTTACAATGTGGAAAACTTTTGCACCGTTTTTTGTGTTATCCACATTTTCCCCCATCATTCGACATCCTTTGTGCATTTTGCCAAATTTACTTCATATAGCTTCCGATTCCCACTGGGGTTTCGTAATTATAATCTGAAATCTTGATCCCTGTCGCAGCACCGCTGGCATGGACGATCTTTCCATTTCCGATATACAGAGCCACATGATTAATGCCACCTGCACCATAAAAAACAAGATCTCCTGTTTCCAGCTGGCTGATATCTTTTTTATTGGAAGCCTCATACTGAGCTGCTGCTGTTCTTGGAAGGCTGTAACCGAACTGTGCAAATACAGACATGGTAAATCCGGAACAGTCCGCACCGTTGGTAAGACTGGTACCTCCCCATACATAAGGATTTCCTACGAACTGCACTGCAAAATCTGTTACTTCCTGGCGGGCAGCTACACGTTCTTCCTCTGCTTTGCGAGCTTCTTCTTCTTTTTTCTTCTTTGCCGCTTCGATTGCTTTCTCTCTGATCTCTGTAGTTTCTTTCTGGATCTCAGAAGCTCTGTATTCTACTGCTGCCTTTTCTACTTCTGTTTTTCTGTCCTGATAAGCCTGTGCTTTGGCTTCCGCCTGTGCCACAACCTGACTGGCAATGGCTGAAATATCACCGGATCCATCGCTGAAGTCTGCTCCGTATACACCTGTTACTGCTGCAAAACTGATACATGTGCTCATTAATATAACTGCGATTCTTTTTTTCATCATTACCTCTTTTCTGTGTCTGTTAGTAAATAAAATACTATATCTATATCTTTTTCTTATTGGTCATACCAAATATGGTAAGTCTTTTCAGTTCACAGTTGGCTATGATAACACATATGTATTTATTTTGTCAATTTTCTGTAACATATGGCAATATTTTTCATATTCACCGTTACCCTTCACCACAGAATTTCAGGCACAAAAAAACTCCAGTCTCATGACCGAAGTTTCTCTATATTATTAATTTTCCAAAATATAACGCTGTGCAGATGCTACTGCATTGGCGCCATCAGCTGCTGCTGTGATTACCTGACGGAGTTTCTTGGTGCGGATATCTCCTGCTGCAAAAATTCCCGGTGTACTTGTGACACCGTCTTCCCCTGCAACAATATATCCACTGTCATCCAGTTTCACCAGATCTTTGAACTTCTCTGTATTAGGGAGGATTCCCACTGCAATAAACACACCATCCAGAGGAATAACGGTTTCCTCACCTGTCTTTGTATTTTTCACTTTCAGATCCTCCACCTTATCTGTGCCTTCAATGACTTCCGGCACACTGTTCCAGACCATTTCCACATTTTCACAGGACATAAGACTTTCCTGAAGGATTTTTTCTGCGCGAAGTTCCTCTCTTCTGTGAACTACATAGACCTTCTTACAGGTACGGGAAAGCAGGATAGCATCTTCTACTGCCACATTACCACCGCCGATCACAGCCACTATTCTGTCCTGAAAAAAAGCTCCGTCACAAGTAGCACAATAGGAAACACCCATACCACTAAGTTCTTCCTCTCCCGGAATTCCCAGCTGACGGTGAGCTGCACCACAGGCAAGAATCACTGTTCTGGCTTTATATTCATGTTTCTTTGTATGGATGACTTTGAGTTCTCCCTGATCTTCGATAAAAAGCACTGGCTCTCTTCTGGGGCTGATACCAGCTTTCTCTGCATGAGCTACCATAGTCTCTCCCAGCTCCAGGCCGCTGATTCCAGGAAGTCCTGGATAATTGTCCACTTCGTATGTGTCTACGATCTGACCGCCCTGAACAAATTTCTTCTCCAACCAGATTGTTTTCATTTTTCCTCTTGCTGCATAAATAGCTGCACATATTCCTGCCGGTCCTGCTCCCAGAATGGCAAGATCGTATATCTCTTCTGACATAAATATATCCTCACTTTCTCTATATGACAGTTTCCGATTATTGAAGACAGCATCAGTTTCTGTTCTCAAACTCTGTGAACAGTTTAGCATACAATCTGTTTTTTTCCAATAAGATAGTAAAAACCCACTTTCGAGGTTTCCATGAAGATCACTTTTCGCAAACCACCCACCCTTCTTTTCCCTGCTCTGTTTCTTTCTTTTGCCCTGGTCGCCGGTGCCGCCAGAAATCATATATTCTCTGAGGACAGTCAGTTTCGTAGCTTCACCAGAGAAGTCTTTCAGAAAGAAGTTTCCGGCAGTATGCTGACGCTCCATTATTCTCTGGCTGATCCTGAGAAAAAAAACATCGCCCGTCCTGCACCTACTCTTGGAACCGTCTCTTATGACAATACTGCCTCCATCCACCAATGCCAGGAATATCTGAAAAAACTGCTGAGTTTTTCCTATTCAGATCTTTCCCGGGAAAACCGCCTTACCAGTGATATGCTTCTTCTTTATTTTCATACTTCTGAGGCTTCCCTCCAGAACGGATTCCCAGAAGAAATCTTAAGTCCCAGTCTGGGTATTCAGGCACAGCTTCCTGTACTTCTGGCAGAATATGCTTTTTATAAAGAGCAGGATATCTCCGATTATTTAAATATTCTGGTTTCCATAGAACCCTATTTTGAAAGTATCCTACAATACGAACAGGAACGTGCCCATCAGGGATATTTTATGAGTGATACCACTCTTGACCGGATTCTTGAACAGTGCAGAGAATTTGTGAAAGACCCTGAAAATAATTACATGCTGGATGTTTTTTCACAGAAACTGAAAGAATATGGAAAATTCACTGATTCAGAACAAAACGAGCTTATGAAACGTCACAAAGAAATTCTGCTGAACAAAGTAATCCCTGCCTATGAGAAGCTGATCATCGGTTTAAATGCCCTTCGGGGATCCGGCAAAAATCCCATGGGGCTTGCCTATTATAAAAAAGGGCAAAAACATTATGAATACCTTCTTCAGGCAGAAACAGGATGCTACGATTCTGTAAAAAAAATCCAGCAACGTCTTTATGAGCAACTGGCAGATGACACCGCTAGAATTCAGATGATGCTGAAAGAGCAGCCCTCTCTCCTTCAAAAAATGAATGCAGAGACAGATCTGGATACTTTTCAGCCTACCAAAGCCCTGCAGATACTTCAGAAAAAATCAGAAAAAGACTTTCCTGCTCTGCCAGAAACTGTTTCTCCTGATATCCGGTATGTACATAAATCCATGGAAGCCTATTCAAGCCCTGCCTTCTATCTGACACCACCTCTGGATACAGGAAGTCCAAATGTTATTTACATCAATCCGTCCTCCCAGACCTCCAATCTGGAACTTTTTACTACTCTGTCCCATGAAGGGTTTCCTGGACATCTGTATCAGACTGTTTATTTTGGCAGCTGTGACCCCGATGACATACGGTATCTGATCACTTCCAGCGGCTATGTGGAAGGCTGGGCTACTTACGTGGAATCTTATGGTTATCAGTATGCCGCTGATTATCTGGATGATCCTGCTGCCAGTGACCTGACTGCCCTGGCATGGATGAACCGCAGTATAAATCTCTGCATTTACTCTCTTATGGATATTGGTATCCATTATCATGGATGGACACCGGATGCTGCTGCCTCTTTTCTGAAAAATTTTGGCATTACCGATACTTCTGTTGTACAGGAGATCTACCAGTATATTGTAGAAACTCCCGGAAACTACCTGAAATACTATCTGGGATATCTGAATTTCCTGGATCTTCGCCAGAAATGGCAGGATACTCTTGGTGAGCATTTTGATCTGAAAAAATTTCATCAAAAAATACTGGAAACAGGTCCTGTATCTTTCCCTGTACTGCAAAAATATATGGATCAGGAACTGTCTGAAAAGGGAGAAGCAATGAGCCTCTCCCTTACTCTGTCTTATAACTGTCAAAAAATCTCTGCAACTTCTTAAGTGCAGCTGTCAGCACTTCCGTTTCCTTCTGATCCAGTCCTTCCAGTACGGACATGACCATTTTTTCATGAAACATACGATGATGAAGATAAGCCCTCTCTCCTTTTTCAGAAAGAGATACCAGCACCACCCTCCGGTCTTCGTTGCTGCGTACGCGTTCCACATATCCTTTTTTAACCAGATGATTCACTGCAATCGTCAGCGTTCCCACTGTTACAGAAAGAGATTTCGCCACTGCTGACATATTTCTGGGTTCATGGACTCCTATAGCTTCCATAACGTGCATATCTTTTACAGATACGTCCTTATATTCAGATGTGATCAGTGCACGTTCCTCAATATCCATGATCTCTCTGAAAAGAGTTACAAGCACTTCATTTACCGTTTTGTAAGAATTCATTTATTTAAATTTCCTCCTGAAAATCCCTGCTATAGTACTAATAAGCACCTGCGATACCTGCGGATTATTTCGTGCTTCGCACTCTCGTAATCCTACCTGATGTTTACATTATAACCCAACTTACTTTGAATCACAAAACGTTTTGAACAGTTTTTCAGATATTTTTTTCATACAGTGGGGGATTTTCTTAACAACGTCTTTCTTTACAGAAAACAGTTTGCTATAATGGATAAATACACAGGGATATTTCCCTGAATCTTATGCACAGTCTCAACAAAGGAATCCAATATGAAAAAAAACAAAAATATACCTCTGAATCTGAAAGAACAGACCAATTCCAGAATTGGTCTCATCTGCTCTGTAGTCGTTCTGGTACTTCTGGTGCTGGCATTCCACCAGCTGGACTACACCCTCATCCAGAAACCTGCCGACGATGCCAAAAAAGCCGAAGAACAAAAGAAAGCTGAAGCTGAAAAAGCTGCCAAAACACCAGAAGTTACCACAGCAAGCGTAATCGCTGTAGGGGACAACCTCTACCATGGAAGCCTCATTGATGCAGGCCGCAACGATTCCGGCGACTGGAATTACGACAAAATCTACGAAAAAGTAAAAGATGAGATCCAGGCTGCTGACGTAGCCATGGTCGACCAGGAAACCGTATTCACCACAGACCATGATGCAGTAAGCTCCTATCCATCTTTCGCCACTCCAACAGAAGTAGGCGATGCCCTTATCAATGCAGGTTTTGATGTAATCGAATCTGCTACCAATCACATTGATGATTACGGTTTTGACTATCTGGATCAGACACTGAAATTCTGGAAAGAGAAATATCCTTCTGTTCCAGTACTTGGAATCCACGATTCCCAGGAAGATGCGGATTCTGTCAAAACCATCGAAGTAAATGGTATCACCATTTCTTTCCTCGATTATACATACGGAACCAACAACTCTGGTGCAGGAGAAGGCAAAGAATATATGATCGACATCTTTAATAAAGATAAAGTCGCTTCCATGATCCAGAAAGCCAAGGCTTCCAGCGACTGCCTGATCTTTGTGGCACACTGGGGTAAAGAAGAAGAAGCAATGCCTACTGAATACGAAAAAGAATGGGCAACCTTTCTTATGGAACAGGGCGTTGACGTCGTAGTTGGTGGACATCCCCATATTCTTCAGCCATATGGCCGCATGTCCGACGATAACGGTCACAATATGCTGATTTTCTACTCCCTCGGCAACTTCGTTTCCACCCAGGAGACACTTACCGGGCTTCTTGAAGGTATGGCACAGTTCACCATCCAGAAATCCACACTCAATGGCAAATCCACCATTGAGATCCTGGATCCGACTGTAAAACCAATGGTCATGCATTACAACAAAGACCAGGGCGTCTTTAACCCATATATGCTGGAAGATTACACAGAAGAACTGGCCTCCCAGCATGGCGTAAAAGATATCCTTGGCGACGAATTCACCCTTGCCAAACTTCAGGACAAATTTAAAGAGATCATGTCCATGAATGTAGAACCATCCACAAGAACAGATCTCCTTGGCGTTACCTTTGATTACGAATTAAATATGCTGGATTCCAGCGGAAACATCGTCGAAGACAACTGGTCCGTCAGCGCCCAGCAATACCTGGATGGTCAGACCACCTCCGACTCCTCCTCAGATGATAATTCTGAGGATTCCTCGGATGACTCCTCAGACGACAGCTCAGAAGATTCCTCTGACGATGACTCCTCGGATGATAGTAGTTACGACGATTCCTCGGATGACAGCAGTTACGACGATTCCTCGGATGACAGCAGTTACGATGACTCCTACGAATAACCACCAACCTGCCCATACCACCCTTTGTGATAATGTCCAAAGGTTGCCTGTTGAGAAACAAACACTACTGTCTTGAAACAACAAATGCCATCCCGGTATCATCATCAGATGCTATATTCATCTGATAGTGATACTGAGGATGGCATTGTAATATCACACACCAATCACTTTCTCAACAGCAACCGCCTTGCATTATCACCGGTAACACGAACCACTTCCTCACTGCTGATCCCTTTAATCCTTCCAATCTCCTCAGCCACCAGAGGCAGATTCAACGAACAATTCCGCTTACCTCTGTAGGGCACCGGACTAAGATAAGGGCTGTCTGTTTCAAGAACGATCTGCTCCAGCGGCGCATACTCCACCACTTCCTTTACCTTCCTGGCATTGTTAAAAGTAACCACGCCACCAATACCAAGATACAGTCCCATATTCAGATACTCCCTTGCCATTTCCTTACCATAGGAAAAACAATGGATAATACCTCCATACATGCCCTCATTCACACAGTCCTTCACCAGATCCAGCGTATCTGCTGCTGCCTCCCTGCTGTGGACCATAAATGGCATATGGAGCTCCCTGGCAATCTCCATCTGCTGCCGGAAAACTTTCTTCTGAAGCTCATGCTCCCCAGCTTCCTTGTGCCAGTAATAATCCAGTCCGATCTCGCCAACAGCAACCGCCTTTTCCAGGCCACAACACTCCCTGATCTTATCCAGCACTTCCTCTGTCACCAGCTCCGCATCATCCGGATGAATCCCAAAAGCACCATATACAAAAGAATATTTCTCCATCAGTGCCTTTGTCTTTTCCAGACTGTCTATGGACGCACACACATTAACAACTTCCTGAATTCCATTTTCATCCATAGAACCAAGAAGTACATCCCTGTCCTCATCAAAAGCCTCATCGTCATAATGTGCATGCGTTTCAAAAATCTTATAGCTACTCATCTCTGCTCCTCAATCCAGATTTATTTTTAACATCCTTCACCTTACAATAAGTTCATCTGTAAATCCACATATCCGGCTCTGTTTTTCTTTACTTACGGGCACAGTTGGATGCCTCTCCTGTAAGGATCTCAATCCCATGACCCAGTGCATCCACAATATATTCCAGACTTTCCCTTACTGCCTTTGGACTTCCCGGAAGGTTGATGATCAGAGTCTTTCCTCTGATACCTGCTGTGGCTCTGCTTAACATGGCTCTCTTGGTGATCGTCATACTGTAAGCACGCATTGCCTCCGGAATTCCCGGAACCCTTCTCTCTATTACTTCCTCTGTAGCTTCCGGTGTTACATCTCTTTCCGAAAATCCTGTGCCACCTGTAGTCAGGATCAGCTCAGCTCTTCCAGTATCTGCAATCTCCTGCAACTTTCCTGCAAGCATAACCTGGTCATCTGGAAGAATATCCATGGAAACCACTTCATAGCCTTCTTTTTCCATGATCTCTTTGATTACCGGACCGCTTAAGTCTTCTCTTTCCCCTCTGTATCCAGTGTCACTTGATGTTATGATCGCTACCCGTTTCATTTTTCCTCCTTCTGTGCATTCGGTAAATACACGTCACTGTCTGCAGTTATTTTCATTATCCTTTTCCTGTTTTTTCTACTGTTCCTTATCATCAAAACGGAAATCTCCGCTTTTTCCACCTGTTTTCTCAATAAGATGAATTTCTGACATTACCATATGCTTGTCTACTGCCTTACACATATCATAAATTGTCAGAAGTGCCACCTGTACACCTGTAAGAGCTTCCATTTCCACGCCAGTCTTACCTTCTGTTTTTACAGTACAGAAAACATGAATGTGGCTTTTTTCCTGATCCAGCTCAAAATCCACAGAACACTTCTGGATCGGAAGTGGATGACACATGGGAATCAGCTGTGAAGTCTGTTTTACCCCCATAATACCTGCCACTCTGGCTACTCCAAGCACATCACCTTTCTTGATATTACCTGCTGTTACCAGTGCCATGATCTCCGGTCCTACAGCAATATACCCTGTAGCCATTGCGGTTCTGTAGGTTACCTGCTTACCGGAAACATCCACCATTATGGCATTGCCTCTGTCATCAAAATGTGTAAATCCTGTCCCCATGATTTTTCCCTTGCTACTTATATCGTAGTTTCCCTTCTTTATCCTCTTTTAACAGTATACAAAAAATCCCCCAATCCCGTCAAGAAACGGAACTGGAGGATTCTGAATCTCTATATCAGCAGATTTCTGCTCCTGCCGGCATTTTTTTCTCCGGTACCATAAGAGAAAGATTACCTTCTGCATCCTCTGCGCAGAGGATCATTCCCTCACTGAGAACTCCTGCAAGTTTGGCAGGTTTCAGGTTGGTCACTACCATAACTTTCTTTCCAACCATTTCTTCTGCACTGTAATGAGCTTTGATTCCGGATACGATCTGACGTACCTGACTTCCGATCTTGACCTGAGAACAG
>OLRT01000739.1_pt1 | contig 24696 bp, 22 predicted proteins | sample 1672021 | NCBI WGS metagenome assembly OLRT01 (sample SAMEA3136637, study PRJEB25190) | human gut metagenome | reverse complement strand
TTCAGGCGAAGCTTGATTCCCGGACAGGGCTTCCCATCGCGATCCAAATGTGCCGGATATTTGCTTCTCATATACTCACTGACAGCGATCAGCTTATCCAGTGCCATAGTAGGCTCTCCATATCCACAGAAAACCGCTTCTTTGTATCCTGAAAAATCAAAAGCATCAATTGCTTTATAAATCTCCCCCATTGTTGGTTCCTTGTCAAACCATAAAGTTTTTGCCTCACCTACCGAATCTCCATTGTTGCGGATGCAAAAGGTACAGTTGCAAGGACACTTATTTGTCAGATTAAAATATACCTCATCATTATAACAATATACGATATCTGCCATTATTACACTCTCCTTCTCATCTATATTGCGGTTCGCAGACATTACTTTGCGGCACTATAACTTTCTTTTCCGAAATCATTCGCTATCTCAAAGCACCTTGCGTAACATTGCCAGTGGATATTATCCTTTTACAGCAATTGTTATTCTCTTATCAACTTTTACATAATTCCCCAAGATACGCCTCGAAGCAGACTCCGTCATTCCGGTCTGTGCCTTCCTGTACCGTCTGGGCGATTGCTTTGGAAAGGAAATTTACTGCCAGCTCTACACAGGTCATCATAGACATTCCCTTTACTAATCCCGCACTGAGCACAGAAGCAAACAGATCACCAGTCCCGGAATAGCTGCCGCCGTTCTTCGGTGAAAAGCACCAGGAAACACGACCATTTTCCACTGCCAGGTTTCCTATCTGCAATCCTGCCTTTTCATATTCAACTCCTGTGATCACAGCCGCTTTCAGTCCATATTCTTCAACCAGCTGTTCCCCAATCTTTCCTATTTGCTCCAAATGCTCCTCTTTGTCTGCTTCCATAAGCCCTGCATATCTTTTTTCCATCTCTTCTTTCCCATACAAAAGAAGCAATGCTTCTGTCAGATTAGGGGTGATCACCTGTGCGCTTCTCACCAGCTGGACCATCCGTTCCCGCAAACCTTCTGTATAAATCCCATAAGCACCGCCATTATCTCCCATAACCGGATCCACCAGCACCACGGTCTTCTCTTTCCGGAATCTTCTGAGAAAATACAGGATCTTATCTGCCTGCTCCTCGTCAGCCAGAAATCCTGTATAAATTCCATCCGGGGAAAATCCCCGTTTCTCCCATTCATCCATGATCTGTTCCATGTGCTCTGTATAATTGTCACAGTAATAGGAAGGATAACCGGTCTGGTTGCTGAGTACTGCTGTTGGCAGCGGTACCGCCTGCACGCCCATCACCGAGATCACCGGAATTGCCGCTGTCAGGGAACATTTTCCAAGCCCTGACAAATCCTGAATTACCGCTATTTTTTTCAAATATATCACTCCTGATTTTTATTGTAAATTTTTCGTTTATATTATAAAATATCATCTAAGTGTATGTACAAAAATATCCAAATTCAACTTTTTTAGAAGGGACAGTTTTATGTTAGACATTGAAAAGAATCAAAACCGCACTACGCATCTTTATATGGAAGTTTACGAATACTACCGGAAACTGATCCTGGATGGGAAAATGACACCCGGAAGCAAAATGCCTTCTCTCCGCAAGTGTTCCCAGGAGCTGAAGCTTTCCCGCACTACTATTGAAACTGCCTATCTTCAGCTTGCCGCAGACGGCTACATTATGGCAAAAGCCCAAAGCGGCTATTATGTCACAGAGATTGCCTCCCACCAGCATAAAAACAACCAGCCGGGTACTCATAAAGAAACTCATTACCGCTATGACCTGGCATCTTCAGGTGTGGATAAAGAAAGCTTTCGTTTTGACCTGTGGAGCCGTTACATGAAAAGCGCCCTCCGGCAGAATGAACGCATGCTGACCTACGGCGAACCCCAGGGGGAAGCGGATTTCCGGGAAACTTTGTCAGATTACATCCGTGAGAGGCGGAATATTCTTTGTTCACCGGATGATATTGTAGTAGGCGCCAGTTTCCAAAGCCTGCTGCAGATTCTCTGTCCTCTTATCCATGAAGTATATCCGGAATTTCACCGGGTATCCTTTCCAACCCCTTCTTTCGTTCACGGAAGCACAGTTTTCGGGGACTATGGATATGAGATCTGTTACCGTAACAAAGACTGTGATGTGGTCTATGTTTCTCCTGCACACATGACAAAGTGGGGCGAAATCATGCCGGTAAAGCGCCGTCTGGAGCTTTTGAAATATGCAGATGAACGCCATCATCTGGTAATCGAAGATGATTTCGAAAACGAATTTGTCTATTTCCAGAAGCCTACCCCCTCCCTTTTCGGACTTTCCGGAGGACAGGGCGTAGTTTACATTGGTTCATTTTCCAGATTGCTGCTGCCTTCTATCCGTATCAGCTTTATGATCCTGCCTCCTGAGCTTCTCAATGCTTATAAAAAGAAAGCCGGATTTTACAACCAGACTGCTTCCAAGGCAGAACAGATTGCTCTGTGTCAATTTATCCGGGACGGTCATCTTGCTGCACAGACCAGAAGGCTGAAACGACTTTATTCTTCCAAATTAAAACAGCTTCGCAGCTCAGTCCGTCAGGTATTTGGCACTGGCTGTCAGATTCAGGTGGGCGCAGCCGGTACCAGTCTGGCTCTTACTTTGCCTTATGAAAAAAGCGGGGATGAATTAAAAAAACAGGCCTCTGAAAAAAGTCTGCATTTACAAATTCTAAAAGAAAGTGAGAAAGATGTGACGGTACTTATGTCCTGCTCTTCCATGCCAGTACAGGATTTCGTCCCGGCCTGCGAACTGCTGAAGTCTGTAGTTTTGAACTAAACGGACAGCGTATACTTTGCCATTTGCCACAGACAGAGTATACGCTGTTTTTTATCCCCGGTTGTTGTCGATCATATACAGCAAGGCATTACAGATGCACGCTGCGATATTTGATCCGCCCTTACGCCCGCGGGCTACAATATACGGCACATCTGTATGCATGATCAGTTCCTTGGACTGCACCACATTCACAAACCCCACAGGCACACCGATGATCAGCTTGGGATCCAGCTTTTTCTCCTCGATCAGCTCATAAAGGCGAACCAGTGCTGTAGGTGCATTTCCAATGGCAAAGATCAGCTTTTTATCCACCCCGACCGCCTTGTCCATGCTTGCTGTGGCACGGGTGGAACCATTTTCTTTCGCAATCTTCGCCACATCCTCATCTGACATAAAGCAGTAAACCTCACCGCCATACCTTGCAAGGGCGCGTTTATTGATTCCTGCTTTTGCCATCTGGGTATCGGTTACAATACAGGCGCCATCTTTAATTGCCTGAATCGCTTTTTCCACTGCGTTTTCGGAAAAACAAAGATTTTTCGCATAATCGAAATCAGCGCTTGTGTGAATACATCTCTTTACCACCAGCTCTGTTCCCGGGAGCAGAGGGGTATCACCAAGCTCCTCTGTGATGATCTCAAAGCTTCTTTTCTCTATGTCCATTGGTTTTACATTTTCCAGTTCTACCTTCATATTTATACCCCCTCTTCCAGGATTTCATATATTTTCTTCATATCCAGATGTTTCCGGAGCTCTGCTGCCAGAATATCATACTGGGTTTCCTTAAACGCCTGGAAATCCATACCAGTCATTCCAGATACATCCAAACCTTTCTTTTCTCCAATGATCTGTACAATTGCCTCAGCTACTGCCTCTTTATCAAAAACACCATGTACATAGGTTCCGCACACATTGTCAAGATAAGCACCATCCGCCTTTCTCTCTCCGGTTACGCTATCCTGAATACTGGTAGATGGCTTTGCATCTCCTTTCAAGGCAGTCTCACCCATATGGATCTCATATCCTTCCAGAGCAGTATCACTAAGCTTTGCAAACGCACCAGTCAGCTGGCCAAAAGAGCCTTCCACTCTGGTTCTGGTCTTTTTCTTTGCAAAAACGGTATCCATTGGAAGAAGACCCATACCTTTAATCGTTCCGCCAGCTTCCACTCCATGAGGATCGCTTAAAGTCTCGCCCATCATCTGATAGCCGCCGCAGATTCCAAAAATCAGCTTTCCTTTCGCAGCCTCCTTCAGGATCAACGCTTCCAGGCCATTTTCTCTCATCCACAGAAGATCTTCCATTGTATTTTTGGTTCCCGGCAGAATGATCATATCCGGATTTCCAAGCTCTGATGGATTTTTTACATAGCGAAGGGAAACTCCCTGAATACTCTCCAGCGGATTAAAATCTGTGAAATTAGAAATTCTGGGCACTCGGATCACCGCAATGTCAATCATGTCTACTGTCCGATTTGTCTCAAAACGTTCCGTCAGGCTGTCCTCATCCTCCACCTGAATATTCAGATAAGGAGCTACGCCTACAACCGGAATGCCGCTTCTCTCCTCCAGCATTTCCACCCCAGGATCCAGAATGGTTTTGTCTCCACGGAATTTATTGATGATCAGGCCTTTTACCATCTCCTTCTCGTCTTCTTCCAGAAGCATGACAGTTCCGATCAGCTGGGCAAAAACACCGCCACGGTCAATATCTCCCACCAGAAGAACCGGAGCCTTTGCCATTTTCGCCATACCCATATTTACGATATCATCACTTTTCAGATTGATTTCCGCCGGACTTCCGGCTCCTTCTATAACAATAATATCATTTTCCGCTGCAAGAGCATTGTAAGCCTTCATAATATCCGGCACCAGTTTTTTCTTATATTTGAAATAATCCCTGGCGCTCATGTTTCCCAGAACCTCACCGTTTACGATTACCTGGGAGCCTACATCGTTTGTAGGCTTTAAAAGAACAGGATTCATCAGAACAGAAGGAGCAATTCCGGCTGCTTCTGCCTGCATCACCTGGGCACGTCCCATTTCCAGACCTTCTTTTGTGATAAAAGAATTCAACGCCATATTCTGGGACTTAAAAGGTGCCACACGGTACCCGTCCTGCTTAAAAATTCTGCAAAGGCCAGCTGCCAGAAGGCTTTTTCCGGCATTGGACATTGTCCCCTGCACCATGATTGCTTTTGCCAAAATGTGTTCCTCCTTTTATAAAATCACATTTTCAACTTTGGTTCTATCTATTTCTTTCAATGCCCTGACAAGCTGCTGATTTTCTTCATGTTTCTTCACCGCCACCCTGTAATATCCTTTGGAAAGCCCGGTATAATTACTGCAATCGCGGATCAGGATCTTCTTCTGCTCCAGCTTCTCATACAAATCCGCCGGACCTGTAAAAAACACGTAATTCGCCTGAGAAGGATAAACCGGATAGCCAAGCGCCGCCAGTTCTTCTTTCAGATATGCCAGTTCCTGAAAAGTCACCTGTCTTCCCTTTTCTACATATTCTCTTTCCTGCAAAGCCGCCAGACCAGCCGCCTGTGCCATGGAAGAGACATTCCAGGGCTGACATACACCTTCTATTTTTTCCAGAAGTCTTTTATTCCCGCAAAGACCATAGCCAAGTCTCACCCCTGCCATAGCATAGCGCTTTGTAAAAGCTTTCAGAAGAAACAGATTGTCATAGGTTTCCAGATATTCTTTTAGCGTATATTTTTCTGGTGATGGAACGAAATCCAGGAAGCATTCGTCCACAGCCATAAGAATATCAAGCTCCTGACAACGCTTTAGGATTTTTTCCAGCAACGGTTTTTCCACCAGAAGCCCGGTTGGATTATTGGGATTACACAGGAAAATAATGTCAATCTCTTCTGTCAATGCCTGTAGGAAGTTTTCCTCCAGCACAAACCCCTTTTTCCCATCCAGTGGAAAAAACTCTACCTGACAATCCACACTATATAATGCCTGCTGGTATTCTGCAAAAGTCGGAGCCGGCACCAGAGCCCGTCTGGGATTCACAGCCCGGCAAAGGGAAAAGATCACCTCTGCAGCGCCGTTTCCGCAGATCACCTGATCCGGCTTCGTATTCTCATATTCTGCAATGGCTTTTTTTAAGGGAGTGCAGCCTACCTGGGGGTAGTCGTTTATATGTTCCAAACTTTTAATGATTGCTTTTTTGATTCCCTCCGGGGTACCAAGAGGATTACAGTTTGCTGAAAAGTCAATGCACCCCTGATGATGATACACATCACCGCCATGTATGTGTTTTTCCATTGTTGTCTCCATTCAAGTAATTACACGCTCTAGATATGCGTCACAATTTTAAAACATACTTTAACCTTTTATTTGTTGCTGTTTTTTCAGCAAAATCCGCTATAACACAGTTTTTAGAAGAACACTCAGACCGAAGAATAAAATTGCTCCCACAATACAGGTTGCATAAAGCAGTTTATTCGCTCTTGGAATATCCTCGATTTCAACCGGGCGGATTGGATCCCCGATCGTCGGTTTTTCATATAGCTTACCAAAATAATAAGCATTTCCTGCCAGCTGTACATCCAGGGCTCCTGCCATAGCCGCTTCTGTCTGGGCAGAATTGGGGCTTGCATGATTGCGACGGTCTCTTCTGTATATTTTCACTGCATTTTTGGTATCCATTCCAACAAATACTGTGGACAATGCCATCAGCCAGCCGGAAATTCTGGCTGGAATATAATTCGCCACATCGTCAAGTCTGGCTGCACATCTTCCAAAATACAGATATTTATCGTTTTTATATCCAAGCATAGAATCCATAGTGTTGATGCCCTTGTACAAAAACATCAGGGGAATTCCACCGATTGCCATATAAAGCATAGGGGCAATAATTCCGTCAGAGGAATTTTCCGCAACCGTTTCCACAGCTGCCTTCGTCACTCCGATTTCTGAAAGTGCCTGTGTATCACGTCCCACGATCATGGAAACAGCATACCGCGCTTCCTCAATGGTTCCGTTTTTCAAGCGGTCATATACTTTCATGCTTTCCACTTTCAATGATTTTGTTGCAAGCAGCTGTCCGCACCAGAAAGTCTCCAGTGCAAAGCCCAGCCAGAAATTCCATTTATAAAGCAGATGGATTACAACGTAAGGAATAAAAAAGGTAATAAAACAGACAAGGACAACTTCCAGAATGCCTCCTGCCCGCTCACCCTTATCTGTTTTCGGAAACACCTTTCGTATTCCTTTTTCCAGTATGCTGATCAGATTTCCTATAAGACATACCGGATGATATAGCCATCTTGGATCTCCCATAAGCAGGTCAAGAATAAAACCTGCCGGAAGAGTTAATAATCGTATCATTTTTGTAACTCCTTATACTCCAGACACTTTTTTAAAAATGCCTGCGGGATTTTCGGATTTGCGTAATAGTATAAATGAGGAAAGCCAGCTAACAAATGATCAGAGCCGTGCATGCAGTCCCACCCGCGTTTGCTTTCCGGTTTGGAAGCATGAAATGCAGTTCCACAATTATCCGAATCAAAATAATGAAATTCATGGGCAGGACTTACTCCAAGATCTGACTCCCCAAGAATTGCAGTTTCCTGTTTTCCATGGGAAATCCCCAGATTCTGCTTCAAAGTAATATAGCCAAATCGGGTCAGTCTGGGTGTGCGCCATACCTTACCCGGAATAACGCCTGCCATTTCATAGCATTTCCCATCCATTCCCTCCATCTTTTCGTGGAGATACATGAACCCACCGCATTCTGCAAGACAGGGCATTCCATCCTTTATGGCTGCCGCAATTTCCTGCCGCATAGAAAGATTCTCCTCCAATGCTTTTCCATTTAATTCCGGATATCCACCATAGAGAAGAAGTCCGTCCAGATTTTCTGGTAAATGTCCGTCATGTACAGGCGAAAAGGCCACCAGCTCGGCACCCATGGAACGAAGAAGATCCAGATTGTCCTCATAAAAGAAGCAGAATGCCTCATCTTTCGCAAGACCGATCCGAAGCTTCTTTGGGCTTTTCCAGGTATACACCTGACTCATTTCAGTCAATGCATCCACTTCTCTTTTCACCTTTTCAGCTATTGCACTGGTTCCAGCTGGCTGACATAGGGATCTCTCATCTGTCTTTTCCAACAATGGATATTCCAACACTGGTGCCCCATTGGCCAGTTTTAATATCTCTTCTATTTCCAGACTGTTCTCCAGCACTTCTGCCAGCTTCAAAAGCCGTCCCTTCAGTTCCGGGATTTCTTCTGGCAAAATCAGTCCCAGGTGTCGGCTCTCGATCACACAATCTTCCACCCTTGGCACATAGCCCAGTACTTTGATGCCAAGCTCCTCTTCCACCAGTTTCTTCATTCTGGGATAGAGCATAGGGGACATCTGGTTAAAAATCACGCCTTTTATGCGGCTGTCTTTTTTGTATTCCAGAAAGCCTTTTATGTAGGCAGCAAGAGAGACACTCATTCCCTTGCTGTTCACGATCAGAATAACCGGCGTATCCGTAACTCGCGCCAGATCATAAGCACTTGCCAAAGTAGTGGTTCCTGCCACTCCATCGTAAAAACCCATAACGCCTTCCATCACTGCTATTTCACAATCAGCACTGTTTTTTGCAAGAAGGTATCTGGTAATCTCCTCTCCTGTAAAAAAAGTGTCCAGATTTCGGGATTTTGTACCAATTACCTGGGTATGGAACATGGGATCAATATAATCCGGTCCGCATTTAAAGGAGACTGTCTTTATTCCTCTGTTTACCAGTACCTGCAGCAGACCACAGGTGAGAAGTGTTTTTCCGCTTCCGCTGGCTCCTGCTGCAAGCAAGATCCTGGGTATTCTTTTTTTCATGATAGTCCTCCTCTTCTTTCCTCGCCAACAGCCTTTTTCTGCACTCTTAAAAAAGCCACACCTGTCATATCTGCGCCCGGGGGCTCTGGCAGGTGATAATATAAATAGGATTTTCTCCCATCATTAGATGGTATCTTCCAATCTCTTTTGATCTGGAGGCTGTAAGCTGCACTGCTTCCTGATCTGCGAAATCGTATTCTTTCAATATTTCCAGTGCCTCACTGATAGTCTCCAGCGTAATGCAGTTGATCACGATCCGCACATCCCGGTTCTTTTCTAAAAGCAGGGCAACGATTTCTTTCAGATTTCCTGATGAACCGCCGATAAACGCATGAGTAGGAACCGGCAGTTCTTTTAGTGCTTCCGGTGCCTCGCCCTTTATAATTTCCAGATTATCCGCTGCAAACCGCTGTTTGTTTTCGTAAAGAAGAGCCACCGCGTCATCCTTTTTCTCAACAGCGAAAACCTGTCCCTGATCTGCGCGAAGAGCCATTTCCACAGAAACAGAACCTGTTCCGGCACCTACATCATAACAGATGGAATCTTCCTGAAGACGAAGCTTGGAAAGGGAAACACATCTCACCTCTTCTTTTGTCATAGGTGCTTTTCCACGGATAAATTTCTCATCTGGAATTCCATGAGTGGAAAATGCCGGTCTGGCTTTTTCATTGTAAGCACAGACAACGCTCAATGCCTGACCCTCATAGGAAGTCAGTTCACTGGCGTTCGCCTGGAATATTTTTTCATCTGGATAGGAAAGGTTTTCTCCAACATAAAGAACCACATCTCCCATCTCATATTCCACCAGTTTCTGTGCAAGTTCTGCAACCGCACTTTTTGTTCCCAGAATGGAAAAAACCTTCTGATTCTGCTTGATCATGGAAACCAAATTGCAATTTTTGCCGTGGGCGCTGGTGATCTTCGCATCATCCCAGGATAAACCGATCTGGGACATAAAATAAACCACAGAAGAAATTCCGCAGATAATCTCAATGGAGACACAGCCATTCTCTTTTTCACTGTCCTCCTGCCCTTCAAAACCATCTGCTAAAACACCCTCTGGTTTCCTTCCATTCAACACATCCAGCAGCTTCTTCGCTCCGCTGTAGAATCCCACATCCCCGGACAAAGCTATCACAATATTCTCATATTCCGGATGGCTCTTAATATAAGCTCCAATCACATCACTGCGGTATTCATACACCACCGGCTGTCCCGGCTCCCGGATGGAATCTGCCATACGCCTGGCCCCAATGATCAGATCAGCTCTTTGAACTGCCCTTTTTCCCTGAATTGTAAGGGTTTTCTCACTTCCCATCCCAATTCCCAGAAGTGTAACGTGAGGTTTCAGGGTGAGTCCAAAATGTTCCGCGAGCATATGTTTACATTCTGCCACAGAAAGACCCTCTTCCTGCAGCGGTCTTCCAATTATAACAGGAATCACATCGCACATAAGTGCAGCATCAATTTTCTCCTGGAAACCACCTGCTTTTCCTGTATCCTTTGTCACAAGATATCTGCAGTCATACTGACGAAGCATGGCTGCGTTTAATTCCATGGAAAAGGGTCCCTGCATACCGATCAGATGCTTGCCCTCAAAGCCGTAACCTTTGCAGGTTTCCATCACAGATGGCAAAGACAGAACACGGGCATAAATGCGTTCTCCTGCATCAGATAAAGCTGTAAATTTTCCAAGCTCCTTGCTGCCTGTGGTAAGCAGGATATTTCCTTTTGTACCTTCCAGAAATTCCACTGCTGCCTCTGTATTCTCCACATAAACAGCCTTATCCTGATAAGCACCGGCCTCTCTTAATACTCGCTGGTAGGAAAAACCTGTATTTTGGCAGGCAGCCCGAATATTCTCCGTTACCTCGGCAGCATACGGATGGGTAGCATCCAGCACCAGTCCGGGACTGAGTTCTTTCAGAAGATTTTCCATCTCCGCCCCATTCAGGCGGCCAGCGTGGATTTTCAGATATTCTCCCTCTTTTAATGATTTGCTGCCGTAATCGGTAGCGACACATGCAAGCACACTTACTTTATTTTTTGCCAGAAAGCTGCAGATTTCACAGCCTTCTGTGGTGCCTGCAAAAACAACAACATCAGACATTTTTATATCCTCTTGGTGTTACCATTTTTCCATCAATATTTCTGGTCTGTGAATTTCCGATAAATACAGTGGTAAACATATCTACCTGTGTTTCTTTCAATTCAGCCAGAGTCATAACCCTGGCAGTTTCACCCTCGCGGTTAATGTTCTGCACGGTACCGCATACTGTTTCCGGAGATTTGTGTTGAAGCATAAGTTCGCAGGCTTTTTTCAGATAATCGTGTCTCTTGTGACTGGACGGATTGTAAAGAACAATCACAAAATCAGCTTCCGAAGCCAGAAGAAGACGCTTCTCGATCTTTTCCCATGGTGTGAGCAGATCACTGAGACTGATCAGACAGAAATCGTGGATCAATGGAGCACCAAGAACTGCTGCTCCTCCGGTTGCTGCTGTAACACCTGCAACTACTTCCAGCTCCACCTCCGGATAGTTTGCGCCGATTTCATACATAAGACCAGCCATTCCGTAAACTCCCGCATCACCACTGCAGATCATGGAAACTGTCTGGTCTTTCATAGCCTCATCAAAAGCCATTACACAGCGGTCTACTTCCTTTCTCATAGGTGTGGTGAGAAAAGATTTTCCCGGAAAATGGTCTTTTACAAGATCAATATAAACAGTGTATCCAACGATCACATCACTTTTTTCAAGAGCTGTAGCTGCAGCTCCTGTCATTCCTTCATAAGAACCTGGTCCGATTCCTACCACATAGATTTTCTTTTCTTTACTCAAAACGTATCCTCCAATCTCCAAGGACAAGAGCCGTTGTCACGCCCTCTGCGCCCCGTTTTCTCTGTATAAAATGAACGCCAGTATAATTCTCTGCGGCTTTCACCGCGCTTCGCTCACACACATTATCCACACCTACTGTCTTACTCACAAAAGAGGATGAGGTGAATTCACCCGGCACAGACAGAAGTTCCTCACTGGAAAATGTTTTGAAGGGAACTCCCAGCTTTTCTGAAAGAGCCAGAAGCCCGGGTTCTTCTTTTTTTACATCGATGCTTGCAAGAGCTGCAACTGCCTCCGGATAAATGTCATTTTCTTTCAGGCAGCTGAATGCTGCTTTTTCCACGGCTTCTGATTCTTTATTTTTCCGGCAGCCCATTCCAAGCGCAGCAGCTGGTGGAACTACATGCGTCGTTGAGGCAAAGGGATGACAGCTTTTATGTACGGTCACGGCAATCCCCACCTCTGGAAGTGGTGTGCCATCCACAGTTTCATACTGTATTTCAGAAAGTGATATGCCAGTTTTTTGACACCAGATCAGTCCCTCTGGCAGTTCTCCCTCCCAGGGAAATTCGCTGTAGAATCCCACCTTCTCACCTGCCAGCAGCGCGGCAGAAACCTCTTTCGCCTCTTTCATTCGAAAAATGTGACAGTTATTTTTCTTTGCAAACACATCCACAGCAAATTTTCCCTCAAGGTCTGTGGCAGTTGTGACTACAGGGATTGCCTGTAAAATGTCTGCAGCCAGACAGGCAAGTTCATTTGCCCCGCCAAGATGTCCAGACAGCAGGGATATCACAAATTTGCCCAATTCATCTACTACCAGCACAGCCGGGTCTTTCTTTTTGCTTTGTATAAAGGGAGCAATGCTGCGCACTGCGATTCCGGCTGCTCCAATGAAAATGATACTGTCTGCAGTTTCGAACTGTTCTCCCGTCCATTTCCCGCAGCTTCCCTTTATAGAATCTGGAATGTATTTGCTCTTTGTGAAAAAAGAAACTATATTTCCTTCTTTTTCCAGTCCCTTTTTTAGTTTCTCTCCTGTCTGCTGCCCTGTCAGGGTGTAGCATATCATGGAAATTTTCATCCGTTTTCCTTTCATCTGGAACAGGCTCTAACCTAAGCTGCCATATCAAATAACCTTATTCTTATTTCGTTGCTTCACGGAACTCTGTTGTAAATCCTGGATCGTATAACTTGGAACGGTCATAATGAGCGGCATTTACACAGTCTCCAATGATCATAAGTGCAGTCTTCGTAATATGATTCTCTTTCGCAGTCTGCGCCAGGGTTCCTACTGTGCACACAAATTTCTTCTCATCCTCCCAGGTTGCCTTATACACAATCGCAGCAGGAGTATCTGCCGTATAACCGCCTTCGATCAGTCTTCTGCTCAGTTCTTCCAGCATTCCTGTACTGAGAAAAACAACCATAGTTGCCTGATGGGCAGCAAAGGACTGAATGCTTTCCTTTGGCGGAACCGGAGTTCTTCCTTCCATACGGGTGATGATCACGCTCTGGGAAATATCTGGCAGCGTATATTCCAGATTTAAAGCACTTGCCGCACCGCAGAATGCACTGACACCAGGACAGTAATCATAAGCAATTCCCTTCTCATCCAGCACATCCATCTGCTCACGGATGGCACCATAAATACAGGGATCACCTGTGTGGAGTCTTACTGTTGTCTTGCCTGCTGCTTCTGCCTTTTCCATAACAGAAAGCACCTCTTCCAGTGTCATCTTTGCGCTGTTATAAATAGTACAAATATCCTTTGTGTACTCCAGAAGTTTTGGATTTACCAGAGATCCTGCATAAATAACTACGTCTGCTTCTTCCAGATATTTCTTTCCTCTTACGGTGATCAGATCCGGTGCTCCGGAACCTGCTCCTACGAAATGAATCATGGCTTTCTCTCCTTTTTCACTATAATTTTTATTATGCGGCAAAGTTTTATAATTCTTGCTTTAATAAATTTTTACTCTGCCTACATTGGTTTTCATTTACATTATCTTACTTTTCCTTCACAATGATCAACGAATAATAACCTGCATCATCTGGAATTTCTTCCACACTTCTATAAATTTTCTCATCTGGCATTCCGCAATTTTCGATCATCTCGGCTTTGTTACCAGATGCTTTGATCTGTGCTTTTACTTCCTGCATTTTTTTGCCGGTTTTCATCAGAACCTTCGTTCCTGGAAGCTTTAATGCTTCTTCTATCTGATAGGAGGCAGGGATTACATGAAGCTGCTGGGATTTTTCCACCAGTCCTTCATTAAATCTGGCACTGACTGCACAAAAGGATGTAATGCCGCTGATGATTTCCGTTGCATATCCCAGCTGCTCCACCCTTTTATGAACATAAATGTATGTAGAATATACGGTTGGATCTCCCAGGGTAAGAAATACTACATTTTTTCCTTTCTCAAGCCATTCTGCAATTATTTTTGCTCCTTCATCATGAACACGTTTCAGTTCTTCTCTGTCTTTGATCATGGGCATTGGCAGGGAAATCATCTGTTTGCTGTCAATTTCCGGATACGCACCTTTCATGATCCTGTATGCTACAGATTCTTTTGGGTTTTCCCCTGGAAAAGCCAGTATATCTGCTTCCTTTGTAAGTCTTAAGGCCTTTAAAGTGATCAGCTCCGGATCCCCTGGGCCAACTCCTACGCCATATAATTTTCCTGTCATAGATCTCTCTTTCTGAAATAGTTTTTTAGCATAACTACTCTGTTTTTTATTTTTCTCTTATAAATTGAACAAATCTTTATTCGCAAAACGCCTTACAGCATACTTTCCATATCCGGAGCCTGTTTACATTTGAAGTTTAAGCATTTCATCCTGCTTCTGAATTTCCTGAATCAGTTCACCGGCATCTCTTGTTTTTCCCAGATATCCATATACATTGTTAAAAACAACCGCACCAAGCTTAATTTGTTCATAGGAACGGTGATCCAGATAAAACTGGATTCTTTCCATAATTTCTTGCATTGCAGGCTCTAAAAGGCCTTTTTCGTGCAAAATATCAAGGGCCTCATCTGTGGTATTGCAATTCAGGATATCTCTTGCAGTATCTCCATCCGCTCCCACTCTGAGGGCATTGGCTGCAAGCACTTCCATACGGGCATCTGCACTGTGGGAATGGGTGTTCATAATTCCTGCTGCTACCTTTACAAACTTGCCAATATGGGCCACAAACAGAATTCCCTTCACGCCCATATCCACAGCCATGTCAATGGTTTCTCCCACATAATTGCTGCACTTGATATTTCGTTCAAAAGGCAACGTCATATGCTCGCGCAGATAATCTGCCCCATAGTTTCCCGGGGTCACAAGAAGGTACTTCTCACCCTGGGTAAAGTGCTGCTTCATTTCCACATGAATGCTTTCTACAAGAGCTTTTTCACTCATAGGCTCCACAATTCCGGAGGTTCCAAGAATGGAAATTCCCCCTGTGATTCCCAGTCTGGGATTGAAGGTCTTCTTGCCGATTTCTACACCTTCCGGGACAGAAATCACAACCTTCAGCCCTCCCTCATAGTCATGGGAAACTGCAGCTTCTTCTGCTTCCCGAAGGATCATGGCACGAGGAACAGGATTGATCGCCGCTTCTCCCACTTTCTGGGAGAGCCCGGGTCTTGTAACTCTGCCTACGCCCACTCCTCCATCTATAACAATTCCGGCAGTATCCGTCTTCCACACTGTAGCATAAACAAGAATGCCATTTGTTGTGTCCGGATCATCTCCGGCATCTTTTTTCACTGCACAGGTAACCTGATTTTCACTGATCTGAATGTCATGCAGTTCCAGGTCAAGGAGGATTCCCTTGGGAGTCATAAGCGGTACAGATGTTAACTTTTCTTTTCCCAGAAGCATCAGGCAGGCGCCCTTACAGGCTGCTGCCGCGCAGGAACCTGTGGTATAGCCAAAACGCATTTTCTTCTGTCCGCGGATCACATAATAATCTTCCAATCCTGTCTTATGTTCCATGTTTCTTGCCTCCAAAGCTATAAGGAACCCGCTATGCGGGCTTCCGGAATTGTGACGGCCCATCTGTTACGTAAATAAAAGAAGCCCTGTCCTGACAACAAAGCTTCTTTCCTATCAGTCTTATCCCGGTTGCCGCAGGAAATCCTGTTTCTGAAAAAGCAACCAGTATCTGACTGTACAGTAACGGACTTGTGCAGGAATTACACCTGGCTTCCTGATCATGCTTTTCCCTGTTTTTATCCGTTACATTATATAATTTTGCCATTTAAAAGTCAATAAAAGGGGATAGCTTTCCTTATCTTTTGCAGTTACCTTTTACACAACTTTATGTTCCATCCATTTTCCACTCTTAAACCGCAGACCAAACACGATCGCACGTACCGTCCAGTCTGTGAACATTCCGATCCAGACAGCCATCGGTCCCATGCCACAGACCCGGATCAGATAAACGCACAGGCAAAAGCGGAAAGTCCACATAGTAATGCAGGAAGTAATCATGGAAAACTTCACATCTCCTGCCGCACGCATGCCGTAAGCCGGAATAAACGCAAACATCCATACGATTGGTTTCACAATGGTGATCCAGAACATCATATCAAGACACATTTCAGCGCTTTTAGCTTCCATTCCACCAATCATGGTAATCGGCCGTGCAAGGACATATACCACTGCACAGCAGGCGATGAGAAAGACTTCGGAAAAGATCATCAGTTTCTTCATGTAATAAACTGCCTCGTCTTTTCTTCCGGCTCCAAGACTCTGTCCCACTACTGTCATAAGTCCGATTCCAACACCAATTACAGCTGTTCCATTTAACATCTCCAGCATATTGGTCATAGCCTGGGCTGCAATTGCAGTGGTTCCAAGTGTAGAGACTGTAGACTGGATTGCCAGCTTTCCAAGCTGGAACATGCTGTTCTCTATGCCAGAAGGAATACCAAGAGCAAGAATCCTGCCAATCATTTTTCCATCCGGACGGATTTTCAGATAATCACGTACCACAATTGGCTGCCTGTCTTTTCTAAGCTGATAAAGCACTACCACTGCACAAAAAATTCTGGATACCAGTGTAGAAATGGCGGCTCCGGCAACTCCCATATGAAATACCCAGATCAGGATTCCATTTCCCACAATATTCATCACATTGGAAATAATGGAGATTACCATCGGTCCTCTGGTGTTTTCCTGTGCACGGAAAATGGATGCTCCGGCATCATAAAGCGCAATAAAAGGATAGGACAGCACAGTATAAAAGAAATACACCATAGAATTCTCCATAACATCCGCGTCCACTTTTCCGAAAATAAAGCTAAGAAGCGGTGCACGGAAAGCAAGTCCAAGCACAACGATGAAGACAGAAATGGCTGTTATAATAAAAAGTGCCTGCCTGGCTGATTTGTTCGCCATCTCGTAATTCTTCTGTCCAAGATACTGGGTACAGATAATGGTACCTCCAGCTGCCAGTGCAGAAAAGGCCTGAATAATCAATACATTGATGGAGTCCACAAGAGAAACGGCGGAAATGGCCGCAGAACCTACATTGCTGACCATCATAGTATCTACCGTACCCATCAAGGCATTTAATAGCTGTTCCATAATAATAGGAACAAGAAGTGCCCGGAGCATTTTGTTTGTAAAAAGATGTTGCTGTTGTTTCATATGTTTCCTCTTTTTCCTTAAATGTATAAATAGTTCCTGTCGCATGGATGTATATCTCATAAAACTGCTTCAGATACTTCCATGCAAATATTTTCTGTGCTATTATACACCTTAAGCGAAAAAAATACAGTATTTAATTACGCACAATCCTTATGTTTCAACATAATTTTAATACAATTTTAGGAGGAACACCTTGGACAGAATTCTTACATACACTATAAAGCCAGAGCAGGAAGGAATGCAGCTTCTTGATTTTCTCAGGAGCAAGGGCTTTTCCCGGGGAATTTTATCTTCCATGAAGGCAGATAAAAATGCGATTCAGCTAAATGGTGAGCGGGGATTTGGGAAATCAGTTCTTCAGGTCGGAGATTCTCTTCACATACATATTCCGGAAGCGGACAACACTGAAAATATCCTGCCTGTGAGAATGGACCTTTCTATTCTATATGAAGATGAAGATATTTTAGTCATAAATAAGGCGGCAGACATGCCTGTGCACCCTTCCATTGGAAATTATGATAATACACTGGCGAATGGAGTTGCCTGGTATTTTAAAGAAAAAGGACAGCATTTCGTCTACCGCTGCATCAACCGTCTGGACAGAGACACCACAGGAGCCCTGATTCTGGCGAAAAACCCTTATAGTGCAGCAGTTCTCTCTGCCCAGATGAAGCAACGTCAGATCCGGCGTACCTACCTGGCAATTGTACAGGGAATCGCACCAGAGCAAGGAACTATTGATGCGCCTATCGGGCGCGCAGCAGATTCCACCATCGAAAGACAGGTGGATTTCGCAAATGGGGAAAGTGCGGTCACACATTATGAGCGATTAGACACCTATCATTCCTACTCTCTCATCGAGCTCCATCTGGAAACCGGACGCACTCATCAGATCCGTGTGCATATGAAGTACATTGGACATCCGCTGCCAGGAGACTTTCTCTACAATCCAGATTACAGAATTATAAAAAGACAGCCCCTGCACTCCTTTCAGCTGGAATTTGCTCACCCTGTTACAGGAGAAAACATGTGTATTACTGCCCCTGTCCCAGAAGATTTTGCAGATGCCTTTCATCGTTCCTAACGGCAACCGAATTCGGGCAAAACAGGTCAGAACCTCATAACCGTGAAGTTCTGACCTGTCTCATTTTTCATTCTCAGAAAGCTTATAATTCTTTTCTGTTCTTCTCATATATAATGAGCAAACCTTTTAACAAAAGATCCTCATCCAACAAAATCTCCCGCTTGCAATGTGGGATAATCTTACGGGCAAGGCCACCAGTTGCAACAACTGTAATTTTCTGACCAAGCTCTTCTTCAATTCTGTCAACAATTCCGTCAAGGGCTGCTGCATTGCTGTAAATCACACCGCTTTTCATGCATTCAATGGTATTTTTTCCAATGATGCGCTTCGGTGCTTCAATACTGATTCCGCTAAGCTGAGAAGCACGGGCTGTAAGGGCATCCAGGGACACTCCCATTCCGGGAAAAATCATGCCTCCCACATAATGCTTCTTCTCATCTACCACGCTTACCGTACTTGCAGTTCCCATATCAATAATTGCCAGTGGAAGAGAATATTCATGAATTCCTGCAACTGCATTTGCTACAAGATCTGCTCCAAGCTGTCCGGGATTATCCATCAGGATATTCAGACCTGTTTTTACACCTGGTCCCAATACCATAGGTTCTTTTTTCAGAACCTTTTCAGCTGCAAGCTTCACGGCATTGGTAATCTGCGGTACTACAGAGGAAATAATGCAGCCTTCAATATCAATCCGCTTAATATGATATAAATCCAAAACTGTCTTCAGGTCAACTGCGTATTCCAGTTCTGTTTTTGTACGGACAGTGGAAAGTCTCTCAATGAAATAGGTTTGCTTTGAATCAATGCAGCCAACCACAATATTTGTATTTCCAATATCAATTGCTAAAATCATTTTTTCCTCCATGGTTTCTCTATCATCAGCCGCAATCAGCGGCCATTTTTGCAAACAGTCTGTCTGTTTTCAATTTTCTTAAACTTCTGCTGTTTTTACCACTTTCTCAGATTTCTTCTCTGTTCCCGGAAGAAGCCTTGCCTTGTAAAGGGCTGCACCTACAGCACCTGTGATAACGGTAGCGGAAAGCATTTCACATACTGCGTTGATTCCTACAAATGTACAGATGAACAGAATCACGTTTTTTCCACCCATAAGTCCCTGTACATACTCGGTATTTCCGAAAAGGCCAACTAATAACCCCATAAAAAACAGAGTATTTAAAAATGCGGAAAGAAATCCTGTTACAGCGCAGGAAAGATAAATATTTTTTGATTTCCTGCGGACTCCCTGGAAAATATATCCAAGAAGAAGTCCGTCAACCAGTCTTGGAATAAATCTCTGAACAAACGCCAGGAATGGATTGATTCCGAATAAGGTAACACCCATAAGGCTGGTACCGCCAATGCCGATACACTGTCCAAAGCTGGTAAGTCCGAATACGGCTCCCGCAATGGCTCCGCCTACAGGTCCCATTGTAATTGCGCTGATGGCAACCGGAATAATATTAAAGGTGATTGCAAGAGGCCCGATATTCAGGTAGCCAAGAGGTGTGTAAGCCATAAGAAGCAGAATTGCGATCATAAGGCCCAGTAAGGTGATTTGAGATGTTGTAAATTTTTTGTTCATGTTGTCCTCCTTGTTATCGTTCCCTATATTAGAGCCTATTCAGACTCAGGGATACAATACGGTATGGAACAGCGGGCATGCTTTTTTTGTATTTACCCGCCACTCTGAAAAATGTGTTATCCTCTGTCCAGATTTACAAAATACAATCTGCGAATATAACACCAGTGCCACTGCCTGCGGCTTCGCAAAAGATTTATAAATGCTGCCAGAATGACAGCCTGTAAATAACTATCTGCGAACTCTCTCAAGCAGTATTTTATCCAGGATCTTACCGGCTGCATCCTCCTTGCTCATTAGCGGGAGTGATACTTCCTCATCCTGTGTAATCAGAGTCAGAACATTGGTGTCCCCCTGGAATCCGGCGCCTGCCATTTTTACATTGTTGGCAGCTACCATATCCAGATTTTTCCTGGTAAGTTTGACTCTGGAATTACCGATCATATTCTCTGTTTCCATGGAAAATCCACAGAGAAACTGTCCATCCGGTTTGTGCTCTCCAAGATATTTCAGAATATCATCTGTTCTCTCAAGGGCAATGGACATGTCATCGTCTTTCTTTTTAATTTTTTCATCGCTCACACTGGCCGGACGATAGTCTGCCACTGCTGCTGCTTTAATGATAATATCCTGTTCCTGACTGACAGAGGTTACAGCCTCATACATATCTCTGGCTGTTACCACTGGAACCACTCTCACAAATGGTGGCGGTGCAAGTGCAGTACGTCCACTTACCAGTGTGACATCTGCTCCGCGCAGCATAGCCATTTTTGCAATGGCATAGCCCATCTTGCCGGAAGAATGGTTGGTAATATAACGGACAGGATCAATTGCTTCCTGGGTAGGACCGGCGGTAACCAACACCTTCAGCCCTTTCATATCCTTCTCACAGGCACACTCTCTCAAAATATAGTTTAAAAGAGTCTCAGGCTCCGGCATTTTTCCCGCTCCGGTATCGCCGCATGCAAGATAGCCTACAGCAGGATCGATTACTTCGTATCCATAATGCTCCAGGGTTTTTAGATTATCCTGGACAATGGGGTTCTCGAACATATTGGTGTTCATCGCCGGAGAAATAAATTTCTTGCATCTGCATGCCATAATGGTGGTTGTAAGCATATCGTCTGCAATTCCATGAGCCAGCTTGCCTATCACATTGGCACTTGCCGGTGCGATCATCACAACGTCAGCCTTTTTCGCAATGGACACATGCTCTACCTGGAACTGAAAATTCCGGTCAAAGGTATCCACAAGGCATTTATTCCCGGTAAGTGTCTCAAAAGTAATGGGATTAATAAAATTAGTGGCATTTCTGGTCATTAGCACATGAACGTCTGCCTGCTGCTTCTTCAGCGTACTTGCAAGATATGCGATCTTATATGCTGCAATACTTCCAGTAACTCCCAGAAGAACTGTCTTTCCCTCTAACATTATCTTCCCTCATCTCTCTTTGAAATCTTTTGGACAAAATTCATCTGTTATTTTATACCTTTTGTCCGTACCGCTTATTATAATGCAAAGAGACGTATGAATGCAATGTATTTTTTATATGTTCGGCTTTTCATACATAATTTACCTTTATATGCATCTTTTCTTTGTTTTTTTATCTGTTATAATAGCCTTAGACTTTTAACAGCTATTCCAGAGCATGTTTGAAAATCCTTCCCGCAACCTGCATGCCCCACTTTGCGGGAAATTTTGCCATCTGTTTTCGACTTTCATTATAAGGATACTACAAAAGAAAGGAACCATTATGAACTACCAGATCACACAGTGGTGCGCCCACTTTATCTCAGAGCATGTAAAAGAAGGAGACCTTTGCATTGATGCCACCATGGGAAACGGAAATGACACTCTGCTTCTTTCCTGTCTTTGTGGGGAAAAAGGGCATGTACTCGCTTTCGATATTCAGGAAATAGCACTTGCCAATACCAGAGAGCGGCTTGAAAAAGAAAATGCCCCTCACAATTATGAACTGTTTCTGGATTCCCACGTAAATATGGGAAAATACGCAGAGCCTGTGAGTGTAAGCTGCATTGTATTCAATTTCGGCTATCTGCCGAAGGGCGATCATACTCTTGCCACAAGGGCAGAATCCAGTATTCAGGCACTTACCGTATCCCTGTCCCTTTTGAAAAAGGGCGGGATCCTGATGCTGTGTATCTACAGCGGCGGAGATTCCGGGTTTGAGGAACGGGATGCACTGCTGAAATGGCTGAAGGTGCTGGATTCCAGGAAATTTCTGGTTATTAAAACAGAATATTACAACCGGCCTAATCATCCGCCTATGCCCGTACTTGTAGTCAAACTGTAACTTGTATACAAAAAGCAACAACTTTTTCCCATGTATTTACTCAAAAAACACCCCTTAGACAGACTACAATTATTTGTGTCTGCCAAAGGGGTGTTTTATCTTCGGTATTCTCAAACTGTACTTTATCAATCTATAATGGTAACGCTTGTCATCACCGGCTGCTCATCTGCTGAAATAGTTCCATTGTTATCTGTAGGCTTTGCATCCTTGCAGATCTGGTCAACAATGTCCATGCCTTCTGTCACATGTCCGAAAGCGGCATACTGTCCATCCAGATAGGTACTGTCAGACTGTACGATAAAGAACTGGGAGCTTGCACTGTCCGGGTCTGAGGATCTTGCCATGGAGATCACACCTCTCTCATGGGAAATATCGTTCTTTACGCCATTCTCAGAAAACTCGCCCTTAATAGTCTCATCAGAGCCTCCTCTTCCGGTTCCTTCCGGATCTCCGCCCTGGATCATAAATCCATCAATAATACGGTGGAAAGTAAGTCCGTCATAGAAATGCTCCTGTGCCAGTTTCACAAAGTTGGTTACACTGATAGGTGCTGTGTCCGCATCCAGTTCCACCTTAATGGTGCCGTAGTCCTTCACCTCAATCTCTGCATGATGAAGACCGGTAAGAGGCTCTGAAGTATCCAGAACAGTGCTGGTATCGTCTGCTGTCTCATCTGTACCTTCTCCATCCCCGGAACCGTCTGTAAAGCCGGAAACTTCTTCCTCCGTTCCTTCTGACTGGTCAGCACTCTCATCTGTACTTTCCTCTTTTGTTTCTTCTGTGTCTTTATTTTCTTCTGTGTTCTCTTTAGTATCTGCTGCTTCTGTGCTCTTGCTTTCCTCTTTCGTATTATCTGAACCACAGCCTGCCAGCATTCCTGCGGAAAGAGCTGCCACCATCAGCATTGCCAGAATTTTTCTTTTTTTCATGATTTTATGCCTCCAATTCTTGATGCCATCTTTTTCTATTATAACGAAAATCACGTAAAAAACAATTGTTTTCACAGATTGTTCAATTTCTTTTTCTTTGTCTTGCCACAGCTTGTATTGTCTGCTAAAATCAAGAAAGAATTTATCAGAAAGCGAGGTCTTTTTTATGGAAAAGATTACCAGTTTCACAATAGATCACATCAAACTTCAGCCAGGCGTTTACGTTTCCCGCAAGGATCCGGTTGGAAATAGTGTGATCACCACTTTTGACATTCGTATGACTTCCCCAAATGAGGAGCCTGTTATGAACACAGCAGAGCTTCACACCATTGAGCATCTTGCTGCTACTTTTCTTCGCAACCACAAGGAATTCGGACCGAAGATGATCTACTGGGGACCAATGGGCTGCCGTACCGGCAATTATCTGCTGCTGAACGGAGATTATGAATCTAAGGATATTGTTCCGCTTATGGTTGAAACCTTTGAGTTTATCCGTGATTTCCAGGGCGAGGTTCCTGGTGCTTCCCCGAAAGACTGTGGAAATTATCTGGATATGAACCTTGGAATGGCGAAATATCTGGCTAAAAAGTTCCTGGATGAAGTGCTGTATGATATCAAACCAGACAGACTGGTTTATCCGGAATAATTTGATTTGATATATTCAGAAATCTCCCTCTTACCATTTCATGGCAGGAGGGAATTTCTTTAGTACTCAAAAAACGCTATGCAAACGATAATATCATCCATTTACATAGCGTCTTTCATCTCATCATTTCATCTCTTAAATTTCTAGCCTGTCAGCCTGCGACAGCCTCATCAGCTGCAGCATCTGCACTTCCTTCTGTAGCTGCCTGATCAGCAGTTCCATCTGCGGCTGCACCGTCAGCTGCCACTGCACTTACATAATCACCGGATACATAAGCAGTCTGTCCCTCATAGGAAACCTCAATCCAGCCATTGTCGCATACACCTGTACTTGTAAGCTGTGTACCGCTTGTTACACCTGCGATCCAGGTAGCATCTGCACTTGCATCTGCACGAAGGTTAATATCTGCATTCGCAACATATGTACCATCCTGCTTGGTTACATTCACACCGCTTGCAGTCTGCTCTACAACTGGTTCTGGAGTAGGAGTAACTTCTGGTGTAGGAGTTGCCTCAGGGGTTGGTGTTGGAATAGGGGTCGGGGTTGCCTGTATAACTGTAACGCTTGCTCCTGCACCTTCCTCAAATCCACATCCAGGGATGCAAAGTGCTGCGCCCAGAAGCAAAACGGCTAATGCTGCTTTTTTCATAATATAGTTCCTCCTTTACAAAGCAATGGTGCTTTGAATTGATTCATCTTCTTTTCATATAATATTACAAAAACAGACTCATTTCGCGAATCGTTACAATTAATATACAGTATTATTACAAATTATGCAACCCCTAAGTGTATCTTTGCAATAAAGCATATCCTTCAGATTCCCAGAACAGCAGATATCTTAATCTCCTTTTCCGTTTCACTGAGATCAAAGTCACCGCCATCTTCCACAGTCATGTGTACCTCATACAGTACATCTTCGGATAATGTATCCGGTGTTTCACCATCTTCTGTCTGGATATGCCATTTCTCTGCCGGAACTTCTTTCAAGGTACCATCTGTACCATATGCAT
>OLRT01000717.1_pt1 | contig 25114 bp, 29 predicted proteins | sample 1672021 | NCBI WGS metagenome assembly OLRT01 (sample SAMEA3136637, study PRJEB25190) | human gut metagenome | reverse complement strand
TGTTTTTGCACAGCCGCCGCGTTTTTTATGTATTATTTTGTCCAGATGGAACCGTAGAAAGCTTTTGGCTGAGCAATCTGGGAATCCGTGATCTTATTCAGCGCATTGGTGATAGCTTCAAAGGTCTGCGGGCAGGTGCTCTTTAAGGTAGCAGGGTTCAGTGTGTACTCTCTGAAGCACTCTGCGAAATACTCAGACGCGTTCTGTACTGCGTAAACACGTCTGCTTCCGGTGAAGGAATTTTTCTCCTGCTGGTAGATGGACTGGAAGTTTGCCTTGGTATCTACGTTTCCTGCAAGAAAAGCTACAAAGTGACCGATCTCATGATAAATTGTATCGCTTTCCTCTCTCAGTGTGATGTTCTGTTTCCTCGCATCGAAGTAACCTGCGTAGGAAACGGTTCCGTCGATCGTGATATCGAAGTGAAGCTCCTGATAAGCTTTCATGACTCTGGAGTCAAGAAGCGGAGCCAGGGTAGCAACGGGAACGTTGTACGGGGTGGTGTTCTTCTTTGCAGAAGCGGTGGTCGTTGCTGCTTTCTGAGCTGATGCTATCGTGGTTCCACCGGAGTTTGCAGCGGTCTTTGTTACAGTAGTGATGGTGGTCTTGATCTTCTTGGTGGTGATCATGGTCATCTTTTTGGAGTTTTTCCTGTATCTCTTTGTGACATAAGTGGTAGTCACTCTATTGGTAGTAGTCGTTGCTGCTCTGGAAGTCTTTGTAATTGTAGGACTCTTCACAGACTTGGGTTTGCTCTTCTGTGTGTAGGTCTTGGTGGATTTCTTTTTCAGATTTACCACTTTTTTGGTGGTGGAAGTCTTTGTCTTCACAGAAGTCTTCGGTGCGGAAGTAAGGGGCACCTCATCCTCATCAATGGAGATCTGATCGTCCAGATCTACAAAACTTGTAAGCTCCGGAACATCTGATTTCTGTCCGTTATCCACAGCCCAGGCGCCGGTACCGAGCACTGCTGCTGCCAGAAGAATACATCCGACTCTTTTTGCTTTCTGATTGTTTAGTAACTGTTTTAAATTCTTTCCTTTCATCTCTTGCGCCCTCCTTTTGATCGGAACGGGACGAATTTTGAATTGCAATAAAAATACCGCTTCTCGGACTTATAAAAGAACAGAGAGCGGCTGCCTGAACTAATACGCATTCTGCAAATCTAGCTTCGTCTTTCCTAAACTTTGCATTAAATGTGGCAACCGGCTGTCATAGTCCCACGACCTTAGACCCTTGGCTTTGCGTCCCTGCTTTTCAACAGGTTTGCCCTTGTTTTTTATAATTTATATTAAGTATATACACCTTCCCCCAGGTTTGTCAATCCTATTTCCTGACATTTTTCCTTTTTCTTTTCCCTGGAATCTGCTATACTGGTGCCAAAGGGCAAAAGTTCAAAAAGTCTTTGTGCTTGGGCCCCGCCAAACATGAGAAGGAGCATTTTTATGAACCACCGGCAATTTTTCCGTTCTCCGGTTCCTTTCCTTTTTCTTATACTCGTTCTGACCCTCTCCGGCTGTTCCAAAAAAGGAAGCAGCGAAGCTTCTTCCTCCTTTACGCCGGGTGAAACCCACGTTCTGGTTCCCCAGGCCGACGGCAGCAATACCATCGGCGGCGACCCCCTGCTTCTGGATCTTTCTCACACGGATCAGGGATATTTCATTGGAACCATGTCAGGAGACGGCGGAAAAATCAATATCCAGCTCATTGGGCCGGACAACGTGACCTATAAGTATTTCATCGAAGAGGCAGACAGCCCCACAGTCTTTCCTTTCACCGCTGGCAGCGGAAGCTACACCCTCATGGCCTTCCAGAATATTTCAGAAGATCAGTATGCCTCCCTTTTCAGCCAGGTGATCGACGTGGAACTGACAAATGATTTTCTTCCTTTTCTTTATCCCAACCAGTATGTAAATTTCAGTCAGGACAGCAAGGCCGTTTCTCTGGCCGCTCAGCTGACTTCCGGTCTTACTTCCGATGTGGAGGCCCTCACTGCTATCTACGAATATGTCACAGCCAATATCACCTATGACAATGAGAAGGCAGCCACCGTTTCCGGAAATTATCTGCCCGATATCGACGAGACCCTTTCCACAAAAAAAGGAATCTGCTTTGACTATGCCTCTCTGACGGCCGCCATGCTGCGTTCCATCGGCATCCCGGCAAAACTGGCCATCGGCTACAGCGCCTCTGTCCGCCATGCCTGGATCGACGTTTACATCCAGTCCGTCGGCTGGGTGGAACGGGCCGTGGAGTTCAACGGGGATGAATGGAAACTGATGGACCCCACTTTTGCAGCCACTGGTACCGATGAAAGTATTCAGGAATATATCGGAGACGGAGACAACTACATCACAGAGTATATTCGATAAACACGCATATTGTTGTGAGGTATTATAATATGAAAGAAAAGAAAATGACCAACCCGGAGCTGATCTATCTCTGCCGTCAGCTCTCCATGCTTTTAAAGGCAGGAATCTCCCTTCTGGAAGGCATTTCTATCCTGCGGGATGATGCCGACACGAAAGACGGGCAAAAAATTCTGTCCGTCATTTACGACGAACTGCTGGAAACCGGAGATATTCAATCTGCACTGGAAAAAACCGAAGTTTTTCCTTCCTATTTTGTTCACATGGTAAAAATGGGCGAGCTCTCCGGAAATCTGGATGACACCTTCGCTTCCCTGGCCGCCCATTATGAGCGGGAAGAGGCCCTGACCGGCAGCATCCGGGACGCTCTGACTTATCCTCTGATCATGCTGGGCATGCTCTCTGCGGTCCTCCTTGTGCTGATCGTAAAAGTCATGCCGGTTTTTGACCAGGTCTTTCAGGAGCTCGGAGTGGAAATGAGCGGAGCCGCAGCGGGCGTTCTTCACCTTGGAAACGGACTTCGGCGGTATGCCCTTGTCTTTCTGATTCTCTTCCTTCTTCTGGCTGTCGGTCTTCTCTATCTGACCCGCACCACAAAAGGACGCATACAGCTTCGGACGATCGCCCGGAAATTTCCGCTTTCCCGCCGCCTGATGTATGATACCTCCTGTGCCCGCTTTGCTTCCGGAATGTCCGTAGCGTTGAAAAGCGGCCTGGACACGGAGGAAGGCTTTGACCTCGTGACCCAGCTCGTGGATGATCCCGATTTTTGCCAGAAGATTGCTTCTGCCCGGGAAGCCATTCAGAATGGAGAGGATTTTTCTGACGCTCTGAACAAAGCGGGCATTTTCTCTGGCATAGATGCCCGGATGGTATCTGTCGGTTTCCGGGCCGGAGCGGCAGACAGCGCTCTTTCCGATATTGCTTCCCGGTTACAGACTGAGACGGACGAAAAGCTCCAGAGTCTGGCCGGACTTCTGGAACCCACGCTGGTGGCTGTCCTTTCTGTCTTGGTGGGACTGATCCTGCTCTCCGTCATGCTTCCGCTGGTAAATGTAATGTCAAACATCGGATAAGGCCTGTCTGGAAAGGAAGGATACTGCTATGAATCGATTTCAGAAAAAACGGGGATTTTCTCTAAGCCAGCTGACCCTGCCTGCTTCCATCTTAATTTTCCTGCTGATTTTTCTTCTGTTTTATAAGGGCGTGGGTTCAGTTTCTCAGACGGCTTCCGAACAGCAGATGGAAAATCTTCAGCAGGCGATCCGGCGAAGCGTCGTCCACTGTTATGCGGTGGAGGGAAGTTATCCGGAAAGTCTGGATTATCTCAAAGAACATTACGGGATCACCTACGACCCGGAAAAATATATTGTGGACTACGAAATCATCGGCTCCAATCTGATGCCCGATGTAAAAGTTTTTGCCCGGAAATAGAAAGGAGACTTGTCATGGATCTGAAAAATGCCCGGAAGCATTCCACAGACATACTTTTTGTCCTGCTGCTTTTCCTGGTATTTACCTCTTCCGCCCTGGCCGTCATTCTGCTTGGCGCGAAAGTCTATCAGAATACCGCTTCCCGGATGGAAAGCAATTATACGGTCCGGACGGCCCTTGCCTATGTGACGGAAAAAATCCGGCATGCCGATGAGAGCGGCGCCATTTCTCCCGGCGAACTGGACGGGCTTCCCGCCCTCATCCTTTCCCAGGAAATTGAGGGGACTTCCTACCGGACCTATCTCTATTTTCAGGATGGAGCTTTAAAAGAACTTCTGACGGAAGCTTCCAGAGAAGTCACCCCGGAGCAGGGAACGGCCATCGTGTCTCTCGCTGGTTTTTCCATAGAAAAAACGGAGGACGGTTTTTATTCTGTCCGGGCAGAGGATGCGAATGGCGAGGTGCTTTCTGCCTATATCCGACCCAGAACGGAGGTGGCCAATGGCAATGCATGAGAGAAAAAGCAGCTCCAGTCTGTTTCTGATGGAGCTTATCATTGTACTGTTTTTCTTCCTTCTGACTGCGGCGATCTGCATCCAGGTCTTTGCCCGAGCTCATTCCATCAGCCGCTCTTCCCTGGAACTCAGCCACGCCCAGAGTCTCTGTGCCAGCGCCGCGGAAGTTTTTTCCGGCACGGATGGAAGTGCAGAAGCCTTTCTGGAAAAATTTCCCGAAGGAATAACTGCAGAACAGGGAGTTGAACTGTTTTATGATGAAAATTTCCAGAGCTCCGGAGAAAACGAGGCAAAATACCGCCTGACAGTGGAGACCAGTTCATCCGGGACTGACAGCCGTAGTGCAGTTATCCGCTTTTTAAGCGGAGACGCAGAAATTTACTCTCTCACGGTCTGCCGCCATATCCCGCTGACAGCCGAAAAGGAGGGAAATTCATGAAAAAAAAGACTTCCCGGCCTCTTCTGACTGCCGGAACTTCCACCCTGCTTCTGATTTTCCTCTCCCTCTGTCTTCTCACCTTTGCGGTGCTTTCTCTTCTCAGCGCCCGGGCAGACCGAAACTTAAGCCGGAAGACTGCCGACCGGACCACGGCTTATTATGAGGCCTGCAACCAGGCAGAGAATCGAATTGGGGAAATTGATGGAATTTTAGAAAAAATATGGAAAAATACAGAGGGAAAAGAAATGTATTTTCAGGAAATTGAGATACATTTTGAAGATGCAGAAAATTCTGAGAGTGAAACCGGTAATTCGATAACCGGTAATTCGATATATTCCTGGGATTCTGCTTCCCGCACACTTTCGTTTTCCGTACCGCTGGCAGATACCCAGGTACTGGCTGTCAGTCTTACCCTCCGCTATCCCGAGGTAGTCGGCACTTTTTACACCGTCACCACCTGGAAAACCGTGAACACCGCAGACTGGACGCCGGACACCCGCCAGAACGTCTATGTACAGACAGAAACCGCAGAGAAAGGAACTGATAAAACCTATGAGTGAAACAACCATAAATGCCGCGGAGATTCTTCATGATGCCACCGCCGTCGGGGCTTCCGACATCTTTATTGTCGCCGGTCTTCCCCTTTCTTACCGGGTCAACGGCGTTCTTTTTCATAAGGGGGAACGGCTGATGCCCGACAGCACGGAGGCTTTCATCCGGCAGATCTACGACCTCACCCGCTCCCACACCATCGACACCTTCCTGAAAAACGGCGACGATGATTTTTCTTTTTCCATTCCCGGTCTTTCCCGTTTCCGGGTGAGTACCTATAAGCAGCGTGGCTCTCTGGCCGCCGTCATCCGCGTCATCACCTTTGAGCTTCCAAATCCCACCCAGCTTGGGATTCCCAATGCCGTCATGGCCCTTTCCGAATACACCAAAGGCATGGTTCTCGTCACCGGCCCGGCCGGAAGCGGAAAATCCACGACGCTGGCCTGCCTGGTAGACCGGATCAACACCACCAAGCAGGACCACATCATCACTCTGGAGGACCCCCTCGAATACCTGCACCACCATAAGGAAAGCATCGTGAGTCAGCGTGAGATTTCCACCGATACGGAAAATTATCTGGTGGCTTTAAGAGCTGCCCTTCGTCAGAGTCCGGATGTGATCCTCCTCGGAGAAATGCGTGATTTCGAGACAATCCAGACCGCCATGACCGCGGCGGAAACCGGCCATCTGGTGCTGTCGAGTCTGCATACCATCGGCGCGGCAAACACTATCAGCCGTATCATTGACGTTTTTAATGCCTCCCAGCAGCGCCAGATCGCGGTGCAACTGTCCATGGTACTGAAGGCCGTCGTCTCCCAGCAGCTGGTTCCCGCCAAAAACGGCACGCTAGTTCCGGCTTTTGAGATTATGGTCATGACCCCGGCCATCAGCAATATGATCCGTGACAACAAGGTGCATCAGATCGACGGCATCATCTACACCTCCGCCAAGGAGGACATGATCTCCATGGACAACAGCCTTCTGACTCTTTACCGGAAGGGCATCATCACCCAGGAAACCGTCATTCAGTACTGTACCAACCCTGAGATGACGAGGAAAAAATTATAATTATCTGTCCCATTTATCGCAAAGGGAATTGATCTGGCTGGTAAATCTGGCCAGATCTTTGTTTGCGCCGCCCTCGTTGTGGCGGATCACCGTCAGCAGACGCTGGCCGGCCGCCAGAAGTCTGGCAAAGGGCGTATTGGCTTTAAGACCCTGAATTGCATCCTGAGCTCTGGTTTCGGGTTTCTTAATCCGAACCGGAGCTTCTTCTTTTTCCCAGCAGTCTTTTTTCAGATCAAAAACCGAACCGCTGTAGGGTGCCTGGGCATCCAGTCCAAAGGTTTCATGAATCAGCTTTGCAAAACCGTCGATGACCGAGTCATCTCCGTGAACCACAAACACTTTTTCCGGCTTTTTCTGAAAAGCACCCAGCCATTCCAGCAGGCCCTCCCGGTCTGCATGGCCGCTGATGCCGTTCAGTTTACAGATCTCCGCTCTCACCTCGATCTCCTCACCAAAAAGCTTCACCTTATCCGCGCCTTCGATGATGGATCTTCCCAACGTTCCCACAGCCTGATAACCCACGAAGAGAACCGTACTCTCGGGCCTCCAGAGGTTGTGTTTCAGATGGTGCTTGATTCTGCCGGCCTCGCACATGCCGCTGGCGGAAAGAATCACTTTCGGGTTGGGATCAAAGTTGATATTTTTGGAATCATCACTGGTGACAGAGGTTCGAAGGCCGTCAAAACCAATGGGGTTGATGCCTTTTTTCACCAGCTCCATGGCCTCTTCATCGTAATCGTCCCACATATGCTTCTGGAAGATCGTCGTCGCCTCCAGCGCCAGCGGACTGTCCACAAAGACCTGGAAGCCGTCATGATTTTTCACCAGATGGTCCTCCTTGATCTTTCGGATGAAATACAACATCTCCTGGGTCCGGCCCACGGCAAAGGAAGGAATCACCAGATTGCCGCCCCGGTCAAAGGTCCGCTGCATGATGGCTGCCAGCTCTTTCACATAATCCGGCTTCGGGCCATGGCTCCGGTCGCCATAGGTGGATTCCATCACCACATAGTCCGCTTCTTTCAGATATTCCGGATCCCGGATTAAAGGCTGATGTTTATTTCCGATATCGCCGGAAAAAACGATCTTTTTCTCGATGCCTTCCTCCGTCACCCAGACCTCGATGGAGGCCGAGCCCAGAAGATGGCCCGCGTCCACAAAACGAATCCGTACATTTTCGTTTACATGATACTCTTTTCCATAAGGCAGACCCACCAGACACTGGATAGCCCCTTCGGCATCATTCATGTCATATAAGGGAAGAACTTCCGCTTTTCCAGCTCTCCGGCCTTTCCGGTTCCGCCACTCCGCCTCAAACATCTGAATGTGGGCGCTGTCACGAAGCATGATCTGACAGAGATCCCTTGTGGCCTCTGTGGTAAAAATCTGTCCCCGGAACCCTCTCTGATAAAGAAGCGGCAGATTGCCGGAGTGATCGATGTGCGCGTGAGTCAGAAACACTGCCTCGATCTCGCTGGCCGCCACCGGAATCTCCTGATTTTCAAATTCATCCGGTCCCTGCTCCATACCGCAGTCAATCAGAAGCTTGTGCTCCCCCACTTCCAGATAAAAACAACTGCCTGTCACCTCATGTGTTGCTCCCAGAAAAGTAAGTCTCATAGAATGCACCTCCCGTCTATCTGATCCGGGACCAGTTTCTGATTTCTGCAAGGTCCCGAAATATCATCAAGTTCACAGAATACACTTTTTATACTTCTATTATACCTGTTTTTTATAAGTTTTGTTCATTAAATTCAGGTTTTAGAAGGACTTTTTGTGCGAAAAAAGTGTAAAAAAGAGCGCCGCCAGACCTCCAGCGGCACCCTCTCAGAGACTTCTCTTATAATTCTGATTTGTTTTTCAAAAAACCGGAGATACATACGCCAGCTTCCTGACTCGTCAGAAATGGAATCCGGCGGGGTCCTCCTCTTAAAATCGTTTTCAGCATCCCGTCGTTTCCTTCTATATTCCCGGGCAAGATGTAAAACTGGTCAAACCGTCTGTTTTTCTCCCCGAGATCTGTAATGAAAGAATCGGAAACCTTCTCACTGCAACCGCTCTCGTTCATCGAAATAACCCGAAGGTCCACAAGATAGGGCTTCAAATCTTCTCTCAGTTCTTTCTCTTTTGTTTTGATATCCGCATTTCCCAGCAGCAGTGTTCCTAATACATAACTGCCGTCATATTTTCCATTATGCCCTTTGCACAAGATAAAATCATTATACAGGCAGCATCTCATTCCGCAGGTGTGGTCTTCCTGACAGACACAAGCGCTACATGGCAGCTCCGCCCCCGCGGGTTTTACCGCCATCAGACAGTCCATTCCTTTCTTGGAGGTCTCACAAGGTCCATGATACAAAACCAGATTTCCTTTTGGGCCGTGATCCAGACATTTCACCCAGACGTTCCAGCCCTTCTCCTGAAGCACAACTGTTTCCCCGGCTTTCAGTATCTGTACCTTTTCTGCTTTGGAAAGCTCCGGCAGATTTTCCGCCGTGTCTCCGTAAGGAATGAGCACCCGCTCCACTTTATTGGTCTTCAGAAGTTTCCCAACCTTCTTCAGATCTTCCGGATGCAGGTTTTCCAGGAGTAGCATCGTGATGACTGCTTTTTCCAGTCTGAAAAGTTCTCCCGCATGAGCCTCTTCCTCAAGCGGTCTTCCATCGGAACATAAGCTACAGAGACAAAATTCCCCTTTTTCTCCGCTGGCACTTACTGTATGCACGACTCCCCTTGCCGTGTTCTGAAATAAATGGCGAAAATATAATGCGTTCATACTCTTTCTCTTCCCTTTTTTTGCAACGCCCCCCAAAAATGGAAGGCGTTTTTCCCTTTTCATTGTTTTCTGGTTACTGGTTATTGGTTATTGATTACTGGTTATTGCTTATTCTTTTTCTCTTTCCACCACAAAAGGTAATGTAAAATTTCATGCGGTTATTTTTTCAGTTGTGGAGGTAAAATTATCATTTTTCTTTATTATCCAATATAAATTCCGCTCGTACAGGTTGTACAACTCTCGATTGTACTTCCTTTTTTAGCAACATGAGCTCCTTTTACCCGATAATAATATCCCGTAGGAACCGCAAAATACAATCCTGTAGAAACAACATGTGTATTATATGCTACACTATGATGTGTTTTATATGTACTCCAGCCACTATTAGTTAATCTTTCCAAATATAAAGTAATATCCACTTTATCGCTTACTCTGTAGCAATAGGTACTACCCGATACATATACAACACCATTACCTGAATTTGTAATTTCCGCAGCTCCATTTGAAAGATATGTTCCATATGGAACAATCGCATTGTCTTCCAAATTTTCTAAAACTAGTGGTTGTTCATCAGATGCTACTGTATCACTTGTCAACAATGATCCATCTATCACTTGTCCATCTAATGGCCCCGATGCTTTTCCACATATACTGTTTATACATAGTATTAATGTAAACATCATTATCATTTTTAAAAAAGGTTTTACTTTTTTCATTTATCCTCCTTCTTTAGAAATCTTACATTACATTAATACAAACGTATTTTATCTCTTCATATGACGCGTTTTTTTTAATTTTAATAAATCATTGCTTCTACTATCTTTTTAAATTCTTTTTCTGGCAAACTCCCCCAAATAATATAGTACATATCTTTACAGTTAAACTCAGCCATATATGACTCTTGATTTTCATTATTTATTTTCCAAATATCTGTTTGCACTTCTTCAGCTTTTACGTTTACAGAATCAACAATTTCACCATCAAACTGTTGATTTCGACTTGCTGACAAACTATTTGTGTATACACACATTGATACTATTGTATCCTGATATGTATAATAAATGTCAACTCTCCCTGCTTTACTATCTATTTTAAAACTACTATAATTCATTCCTTCCGGTATATACATAAATCTAAGCAATTTTATATCCAATTGTTTCTGTATTTCATCATATGCTTCTTGTTCTTGATTAACATAAGTTTCTGTATCAATATTATTAATTTCAATTCTTAACTCATCATTTACAATACTGTTCCAAACACCTAAAATTCTAACCCTATTCGCCTCACTACTCATACTCAGCACAAACACCCCCACCGCCACAACAGCAGCTCCAGCCACACCTTTAAATATCTTATGAATAACGGCAGACCGTTTCTTCTTGGGGTTGTTGAGGAGTTCGCGGCCGAGGCGCAGAGCTTCCCTGTCTTCGGCGGACAGCTGATCTTCTGGGCTTTCTTCCCAGATGCCTTTCTTTTTCAGCTCGCCTACGATATCGTCAAATAACTGCTGTTTTTCTTCCGGTTTCATGCGGGGAGCACCGAGGGCTTCCTCCTCCTGAAACTCTTTCTCAGCCTGGTCGGCCACATGGATCAGATCCTGACGGATTTTCTCATCCATTTCCTTGTCTTCCGCCATTTCCCGAGTGACGTACAGACTCTCTACTTTCTCTTTTTCCAAATCTCTATCCCTTTTCAAATTCCTGTCCTCTTCTGCGTTTCCGCGCTGTTTTCTCCGGTTTCTTTCCTGTTTCCCTTCTTGACTTTTTCCCATAACAGTATAAGATGTAATGTAGAATCTCTGTAACTGTGAAAATACTCAGCAGTTACGAATAATTTTTGGAGGAATAGCATGAAACGAATTATCCTTACCGGCGGAGGCACTGCCGGACATGTAACCCCGAACATTGCCCTTGTTCCGAAACTGAAGGAAAAAGGTTATGATATTCAGTATATTGGTTCTTATGATGGTATCGAGCGAAAGCTCATTGAAGATCTGAAGATTCCCTATTATGGAATTGCATCCGGAAAACTCCGCCGTTATTTTGATATTAAGAATTTCAGCGATCCCTTCCGTGTAATCAAAGGATACGGACAGGCCGTCCGGCTGATGAAAAAACTGAAGCCCAGCGTTGTCTTTTCCAAAGGAGGCTTCGTGGCAGTTCCCGTTGTCATGGCAGCGAAGCATTGTCATATTCCGGTCGTGATCCATGAATCCGATCTGACTCCGGGTCTGGCAAACAAGCTTTCCATTCCCTCAGCCACCAAAGTCTGCTGCAACTTTCCTGAGACCATCAGCCACATTCCGGATGGTAAAGCAGTTCTGACCGGCTCACCAATCCGTCAGGAGCTTCTCAAAGGAAACAGGCTGAAAGCTCTTGACTTCTGTGGTTTCACCGCTGACAAACCGGTACTTCTGGTCATCGGCGGCAGCCAGGGTTCTGTCATCGTCAACGATTCCATCCGCGGAATCCTGCCGGAGCTTCTGAAAACCTTCCAGGTCATTCACCTCTGCGGTAAGGGAAAACTGGACGCCACCCTGAATTATATGGATGGATATGTTCAGTACGAGTATATCAAAGATGAACTGGCCGACCTTTTTGCTCTGGCTGACATCTGCGTATCCCGTGCAGGAGCCAACGCCATCTGCGAGCTCCTTGCTTTAAGAAAACCAAATCTTCTGATTCCTCTCTCTGCCAATGCCAGCCGGGGCGACCAGATTCTGAATGCAGAATCTTTCGAGCGCCAGGGCTTCAGCATGGTATTAAGCGAGGAAGAACTGGCACCGTCCATCCTGCTCCCGGCCATCCAGAAACTGTATGACCACCGCAGTGACTATATCGCCGCCATGGAGAAGAGCCAGCAGGGCGATGCCATTTCCACCATCATTCAGCTGATCGAGGATGCCTCTTTATGAGGCATCCTTTTTCATCTTCTATCTGCATCAGAGCAGATCATATTTGTCCTTGAACTTCCTGCGGATGTATTTTCTTGCGCGATAAAGCTTCGCACGAAGAATCTCCGGTGAAATTCCAAGCCGTTCTGCTGCTTCTTCCTGTGACAGTTCTTCGACACAGACAGCCCAGACAATCTGATACCAGCTTTCGTTCTTTTTACGCAGAGCCGTCAGGACTTCCGTATAAAAAGCCTCCCGATTCAGCCGCTCCACAACATATTCCGCATTATCCTGCGAACAGATATGCACCTCTACCTCGGGCGCATCAATGTTTTCAAAACCTTTTCTTCTCTCAATCCTTCTGAAATAATCGATGATCTCATTTTTACAGCAGGTAAGCAGCCAGGCCTTTACCATTTCCTCTGAAATCACATCCATATGCTCATAATATTTCAAAAATACCTGCTGTGTACATTCTTTTGACAGCTCCTCATTGGAAAGCCGTCTCTTTGCGTACCAGAAGATAAGATCTCCATACCTGTTATAGGTATCCGTAAATCTTTCATTCTTTTTCATCAGTTGCTCTCACTCCCTGTTTATTTCTGCCTCCCGGATTTATCAATCAATCCGCAAATGCTTTTAAGATCTCTTCCCTTGTTTCATCAGTCAGTGTTCCCGGTGCCCATGTAACGCCTGCGCCATCTCCCTCATAACGCGGGATCAGATGGATATGGAAATGGAATACGGTCTGTCCGGCGGCTTCTCCGTTATTCTGAACCACATTGACACCGTCACAGTGCAGCACTTCCATCATCTTGGCTGCCATTTTCTTGGCAAGGATAAAGGCTTTCGCTGTTACCTCTTCCGGGAGCGCAATCACATTTGCATAATGCTCCTTGGGAAGAATCAGCGCATGTCCCCTGGTTGCAGGACCCAGATCCAGGATTACTCGAAAATCCTCATCCTCATACAGAGTTGCAGACGGAATCCCTCCATTTGCGATTTTACAGAAAATGCAGTTCTCATCTTTCATTGTTCTACCTCTTTTCCGCTTTTTCAGCTGTTATGAAAATTTTCCCTTACCTTTTTATGGTAAGTCTTTTGTAAAATTATGTCAATGAAATATGTTTGCTATTTTCCGTTTTGAATGCTAGACTTTTTTCATGGAGGTTGTGATTTTATGAAAGAAAAAGAAAGAGAAATTCAGAAATTGAAAGAGGAACATCACCTGGCCCTTTCCCGGATCTCTCATGAGATCCGAAATCCGGTCACACTGATCAACAGTTCCATGCAGCTGATCGAAGCAGAACATCCGGAAGTCTTAAGTTTTGACCTCTGGGACGATATGAAAAAAGATATGCTTTTTCTCCGGAGACTCCTCGACGAGCTCTCCGGCTACAATAACGGCGAAAAGATCCACCCGGAGGCACTGGAGCTTTCTTCCTTTCTAAGAGAGATCGCTTCCAATGCCAGACTGCTCTCACCCGACCCGAATATCCGTTTTTCAACCCGTTTTCCCGAAGAACTCCCCACAATAAACGGCGATCCGGTAAAGCTTCGCCAAGCCATCACGAATCTTCTCCGGAACGCTTTTGAATCCGGGGCAACGGAGGTTCTCTTTTCCTGCCTTTGCGATAAAGACGGGCTTGTGATCCAGGTGACGGATAACGGCATCGGTATTTCCCCGGAGATTCAGGATGAGATCTTTACGCCCTTTGTCACCCACAAGAAGAACGGTACCGGCCTTGGTCTCCCGCTGGTTCAGCGGGTCGCCAGAGCTCACGGCGGTGACATCACTTATTCTTCCGGGAAAGAGGGAACGACCTTCAGTTTCCGTCTTCCGACCAGTATCGCCGCCAGCACAAAGCCTGCTGCCATACCGCCCAAGTGCGCCATATAGTCCACACCGGTTGACACGAAACCATCTGCCAGCGTCAGAAGCGCCATAACTGCCAGGCGCTGGCCGCTGGTCCCCGGGAGTTTTCCCCGATGGCGCACCACCAGGAACACCAATGCGCCCACCACAGCGAAGATCGCTCCGGAAGCTCCTGCCGATATCGCATAGTTTCCGGTAATCATTTCCTTTGCAAGGGAAAGGAGGTTTCCTGCCAGTCCTCCGAGAAAATAGATCAGGATAAAACGGAATTTTCCGATCATTTTTTCCAGCAGATCCCCTAAGAAAATCAGCGTCAGCATATTTCCAAAGAGATGCTCGATGCCAAAGTGCAGAAACATGGACGTAAACAGCCGGTAATACTCCCCATTTTCCAGGATCAGCGGCCCATAAGCCGCTCCGTGCGCCAGCATGTAAGCTCCATTTTCCGTATTGCCTCGGAAATCCATCACAAAAAAGATCAGAATGTTGACCACCACCAGCGTCAATGTGATCTTTCCCCTCGATCTTAGAAAATCCCGCAGTTCATCCATTCTTTCATCTCCAAACATTTCAGTTTTGAACGGTACTTCCTGTGCTGTCTGAATGAAAATAGAAACGCCGCCCGGAAAAACTGATCTCCGCTCCGTCCAGGAGCTTTTTCTTTTCTCCTTCTTCCAGCCGCAGGCCGTCCAGAAAAGTCCCGTTTGTGGAACCTCTGTCCCTGAGATACCAGTCTTCTCCGCTTTTTTCCAGAGAAGCATGGATTCTGCTCACCGAAGGATCCTGAAGAAAAATGTCTACCTGCTCTTTCTGTTTTCCCACGGTCATCCGTTCCCGGTCGAGAACGATATTTTCCTGCTTTCCGGGATCCATACTCACAAGAACCGGATATTTTTCCGGCACCGGACTGCCAAGGAAGACCGTCTTGTCTCCATCTTCCTTTAGCTCCTGTTCCCACAAAAGCACTTCCTCCTCCGGGGAGGTGGCTTTCTTTGCCGGCTTTTTCTGGAAAACAGTCGTAAAATACACCAGAAGTCCCATACACAGGAACAGAATACCACCTGCCTGGATGAAATTCAACCCCTGACAAACCACAGCCCAGACTGCCGCCGCAACAGAGGCCGTCATTCCGATGAAAACCTGAAGGAACTGCTTGCGCCGCCCCCGAAACTCTGCGCGAAATTCTACACTTTTTCTGCCCTTGCTTTTTTTCGGTCTGTTTTCGATATTTTTATCCTGCTTTTTTCCAAAAAGACGCTTCTTCTTTTTCTCTGCCGCCCAGGCCTCTCTTCTTGCTTCGGTGTTCCGTTTCTCCGGCTTCTCTCTCTCGACAGTTTTTTCTGTATTCTCTGCTTTTCCCTCACGGAGAATTGTTTTTTCCACAGGCCTGCTCTCCGCACGCCCGGCAGCCGGACGCGCTGTTTCTTCCGAAGCTCCCTCTTCCACTTCGATATATTCCAGCTCTTCCACAGGCTTTTGTCTTTCCTCCCGCGGAGCCGTCTGGCGCATCTTTTCCGGGGATTTTTCCCGTGACTTCCTGACTGCTTCTTTCGCCGCCCGCTCGTGAACGCTCTCCAGAATTTTCCCAATGCTGAAATGTTCCTCCGCCGACCGGCTGTAGATATCATACCCCCAGAGCACCGCCTCCTCCTGGCTGTGATCCAGTCTTTTTAAGATGTATTCCGCCAGCTCCCGGAAATCCGTTTCCAGACTTCCATCATAAAAAGGCAGATAGCAGAAAAAGAATTCTCCTGTCTCCGTATCCTGAAAAATATATTCCGGCTTTAAGATAAACTGTTCCATAACCAGAAGATAACGCCCCGCCTCATCCATGGCCTTTTCCAGGCCGCCGAGAAGCTTTTCGATATCTTCCTTTCCCATCAGGCGGCGCTCAAACACGCTGGTCATGGGCTGTTTTTCCGTGATATCGTAATAAAACGCCCGGCTTCCATCCACCATCCGCATCTTACACGGAAGAAGCCCATAGATGGGATTCACCAAGAGCATACGGATCTGATACTCTCCTCCCTCCGGTTTCCCCGGCGCTTCCAGGATCATATAATCGTTGTCTTTTTCTTTTCTGTAGGAAGGTTTCATTCCTTCTTCACCTGCCTTATCGCTTTTTTCAGACTGTGCATACGGAAAATGGTTTCCGACGGTTTCTGGCGTTCCAGCACAAAACGCCCCTGAACCGAATCCGCCAGAGAAAAAACACGCTTTCCAAAGGGAAAGGCCGGCACCGCCGCCTCCGCTTCCACGGAAACTTCTTTTTCCCCAAGGGAAACTCCTTCTGTCTCCTCACCGATAAGGAGAGCCGTAAGGGCTTTTTCTATTGCTTCCCCCTGCACATTTCCCCGAATCATCATAAAAAATCCAAGATAGATCACGCCCACAAGAAGCGGAATCAAAACGCCCATGAGAAGGGCCGCCTCCACGGTATAACTGCCTTTTTTCATCCTTATCCTCCGTACAGAAAGAAACTCAAAGCTGAACCGGCCAGCAGAAATGGCGCAAAGGGCAGGCGGTAATTTCTCTTTACCTTCCGGGAAATCAGAAGACTTCCGCTCACCAGCGCTGAGATTCCGAGGGCCAATAGAAAGGCCAGGAAGGAAAACCGTAAACCCAGAGACATTCCCATGACCACCACCAGCCAGCCGTCTCCGTACCCGATCTCCTCCCGGGTGACAAAGGCCAGAAAAAGCAGCGCCAGCCCAAGAAAAATTCCTCCAAACCAGCCGCCCAGAGAAACGCTTCCTTCAAAGAGCTGAATCACAGTTCCCAAAGCTCCCATCAGGATGAGAAGCCAGGAGGAAATCTCCTGCTTTTGAAAGTCCTGCCAGCTGACCACCGCCAGAAACAGAAACCAAACCAGATATGAAAGTCTCATTTTCCACCTTCCTCTCTCTTTTTCCGGAAAGTTATCCACATTTTGAGCAGGCTTTCCACCCACTGACTGAGGATAACGGAACCTTCTGGGCCGTCCGCTTCAAAGCGCTGCAGCTTAAGGAGCCATGATAGCGATTGCCGTAGTGCGTATAATAGACTGTCGGCGAGGGATGGGCTCCGTAGCAGCTGCAGGCATAATATTTGGAACCGTCCGAGCTTCTCTTGCGGTCCATCTCCGCCACAGAGGCAGAGAGGACCTTCACCTTGATATAGCTGCAGTCCGGATCCCGGTGATAGACGCTGCCGTTTAAGGCCACATAGACCATCTCTCCTTCGTTCTCATCCCCGTCTCCACTTCCATTTGAGGGCGATCTCCCCGTCCAGGCCCGTACCCGACCTCTCTCCAGAAATTTCAGCCCTCGAAGCCTGTATACAGGAATCGGAAGCTGAATCCTGCTCATCACTCTTAAATCTATGATATCTTTATCCGAAAAATCCGAAGTCACCAGGCTGACTTTCACATTTTCTTTCAACAAGGTCTCACCTAGTTCTGCTTTTTTCAGAATTAAATTCTTCGCATAGACCGCGGTCAGCGCCCCACCTACGACCTCGCCCACACCGGTTCCCTTCTCCTCCTCAGAAGTGCCTCCGTAGATTCCGTAGGAAAGCAGCGCCATCTTTCGGCCTGCCTCGTGGATTCCGCCCACCAGCCGCACCTGAACCACCGACACCTCAATGAGATACAGTGCAGCCAGGACAGCCCAGAGAAACAACGGCAGGATGCAGGCAGCCTCCACCGTAAGTCCTGCTCTCAGAGGGGGAAGGAAGAATGTTCTTCTGCCGGAGCCAAAAACATTCTGCGGGGATAAGGCTGCCGGGAGAGCCTTTTTCTCCTTTCTGTCGTCTGCAGCCTGTGAGACGTTTTCTTTTCCTTGTAAGAACATTCTTCCTTCCCTCCCTGTCTATGGTAATTCTGCAACATACTGTGTCAGAAATCTTCCTTCCGCGCAGCACATCAGCTGATTTCTGCTAAATCTCATAAATAAACTTCCCCCGGGTATGATAATTCACTGCACCAAGCCCTGTTTTTAAGAACGCCTCTGGCAGCGCAGCAAACACCGGACTCAGTTCCCACTCCGCTTCCGCCTCCAGTCCCGCAATACAGTGATCAATCTGAAAATGACCCATTCCCTCTTTTTTCCGCAGATTACACTCGATGAGATTCAGCGCCCGCATGGGATAGCTCTTTTTCTTTCCTGTGAGAAAAAGCATCTGAAGATAGGCCTCGTAGTCCAGTCCCTCCCCCGCTTTTTCCTTACAGGAAGCGAGGACTTCCGGTAGTTTCCCCAGGTTTTCCAGCGTCAGCTGAAAGCTCTCCTTTGTCTTTACCGCCGGGACCTTTCCTCCTGCCAGAAGAATCCGTACGTCCAGAAGACTCTCCCCATAAGCCCAGGCTGCCAGAAGGGCTGCCGTCAGAGCGGTCGTCACACCGGGAGCCCCTCCCGCAATAGCTGCTGCCAAAAGTTCTGCACTGTGGCGCATCTCCCCGTCCGCCAATATATAGACAAAGTTGACACCTTCCCGCAAAAGAAGCAGTTTATTCACAGTCGCTTTCAGATTCTTCTCATCACTTTCCTTCCCGCAGAGAAGATACTCCAATTCATAGGAAAGAGCCGTCTCTTTCTCCTCCGTATCCATAGCGCTGGAAAAATGACTGAAAAGATACTCCTGAAAAATCCCGTCGCCGATGAGACCACTGCTTTCCCGTTCCCAGCTGAGATCGCCTTTTTCCCGCTTTCGCTCCCCGGCAAGCTCCTTTTTCACCAGTTCCTTCATGGAAACAGAAGATGGATCTTCGAGAACCAGCCCCAGAATCCCCATCTTCTTTACCTTTTTGATCAGATCCAACGGATTATCCGGCTTTTCCTGCACAGCGGGAAGAGCGCTTCCATCCGGATCCATTGGCACAACACTCCCATCATCTGCTCCGGAGTTTCCCCCGGCAGCTTTTTCTTCCTCTCTCTGCGCCGCTTCGGCTTCAATAAGCGCTTTCTCTGCTTCCTGCTCCTGCTTTTCGTAATCCTTCTGGTTTTTCTCCATCTCCTGGGACTTTTTCCGGGCTTCCAGAAACTCTGCTGCCAGCTCTGTCCCGGCGGCGCTCTTTAAATTCTGCACAATCTGGTCCCGGAAGACCCAGCCGTCCTCGTCAGTGAGAAGCAGTGTCCGTAAGATGCTGCTCCCCTCCGTCCGTACCGGAAACAGCGTATTTCCGGTCAGCATGGTTCCACGGGTGGGCTCGATGTTATACTTCATGAAAAAATCCAGCCTCTCCGAAAGCTTTTCCTTCTGAAAATCTTCGCCCCCATAAGATGCGTCCACTCCGAAGACCTCGTACTCCTCCAGAAGATCTCTCTCATATTCTCCAAATACAGAGAAAATCCCCAGATCCAGCACGGAAGCAGCCTTTGCTCTGGCTCCCTGCACCCGTACGGACTCTGCCATGGCCGAAATCAGAGCCAGAAAAAGCACGGTAAGAACACTGAAAAATACGGTCATCGACCCTCTGTACGCTCTTTTTTCCGCCATGGCTTCCTCCTTTCCCATCAGATGCCGTTGCTCTGATTTGTGATCTTCTTGAAAATATTGTTTACCAGTTTGGTCAGCTGATTTTTGAAAATCACTACGAGACCGATCAGTACCACAAGAATCAGAATGATCTCCACCACACCGACTCCGTCTTCTTCCTGCAAAAACATTTTTACATGATCCATATGACAAACCTCCTTTTTCTTATCCGGCCAGCCTTTAAAAAGACAAAATCGCCGGAACCATCAGTATCACAATCACCAGAATAAGCATGAGCAGCATCGGAAGCAAAAGCTTCGTACCGGCCTCTTCTCCCAGCTTCCTCGCCAGGCTCTTCCTCTCTTCCATTCCATTTTCCGCCTCCTGTTCCAGAAGCTCCACCAGGCCGCGGGAGCCTTTTTTCAGGTTTTGGGAGAGCAGCGAACCGAATTTCAGATAATGAAGATTTCCGCATTTCTGCCCAAATTCCTCGTAAGCCGCAGCCTCGCCCACTCCCTGCTCCATCTCGTAGCAGGCGAGAAGCATCTCCTCGTAGGCGTAATGGACTTCTTTCCCGTTCTGGTCCCTATAATGAAAGGCAACCTTGCTGAAAGCTCCCCGGATGGTCATTCCTGCCTCCAGAAGCATACTCATCTTGTAAAGAATCACCGGATAATCGAGAATCATCTGCTGTTTCCGATGTTTCTCCTCTTTTTTCAGTTCCCGGTCGTCCTTTCCGTAGAGGTACCAGAGTCCCACCGCCAGCAGAAGAAAGCCCACTCCAAGTGGTGAATCCTCCCTCGTTCCCCAGCGGATGGGGGTTCCTTTCCAGCTATCCGGAAGAACCATCTCTTCCACTTCCCGGGTTTTCTCTCCGTTTTCTTCCGCTTCCGCCTTCAGCTCCACTGCTTTTTCTTCCAGTTCAGTCCGCTCCGGCGGCAGAAGCTTCACCGGAAATTCCCGGATCAGCTCTTCTTTTTCACAGGTCAGCGTCACCTTTACCGTAGCCAGAATCCCTTCTTTTGGTGGTTCGCTTAGGAAACGGCCGGTATCGTCTATATAATCCGGCGGGTCCACGGACCAGACTGCCGTGACGATCCCGTCACAGAAAGAACCAGGAAAAACCAGATCCTTCCGCACCGCTTCCAGCGACTCATTTTCCCCGAGAATCTGCTCTTCCAGATGCTCAAGAACCCCATGGAAAATCTTCTGAACCTCCTCCGAAGAATATTTCCGTTCCCCCACAATGAGGGAAAGATCCACGGTCTCTTCATCAGAAAATCCCACGGTCAGCTCTGCCTCCAGATTTCCTTCCCCATACCCCGGCCTTTCAATCGACGGCCGCTCCAGCCAACGCACTTCCCCCTGAAAACCCAGAGCCAGAAACCCGAGAAAAATCAGGCCGCCGAAAAGAAACATCAGCATCCTTGAAAACTTTCTCTCATAATAAGCTTGCAGCGTTATCGTATTTTTCGTTGTTCTAAGCATCTTTAAGCTCGCCGCGTTCTGCTGTCCCTGCTTCCCCACAAGAAGCCCCGGAAAACGCCTGACAAGCCACTCCCCAGCCCGGTCAAAGGGCTCTTTCCACCGTTCATACTTCAATTTCCACAATCCTCCTTCCCCAGAAAAAAGCTGCCAGGTAAAGACCCAGACAAGCCGTCATAATGAAAATCCCCAGCTTGTTATGATAAAGACCTTCCAGAAATTCCGGCGATCCCAGGTCCACATAAGCCAGAATGAAAAACGGAACCGCACTCATAACCTTCTGCTCCATTTTTTTCGCCGCCAGGCTGATCTCGATCTCCCTTCGTGTCTCTGTCTTCCGGGTGATATTGTCCGCCGTACTCTGGATAATCTCCTTTAGATTTCCTCCGGAACGACGGGCCACCTGAAAGATCTCCCCGAAATTTTCGATATCCTCCAGACCGCTTCGTTTGCCAAGATCTGCCCAGAGCGTCTCCATACTCTGGTTTAAGTTCCGTTTCCGCTCCATCTCCCGCAGCTCCTCCGTAAAAACGCCATCCATCCCATAGACCTTTTCCGTCTCTTTCAGGGCTTCCCCCAGCGCATTTTCCATGGAATAACCTGCGTCCAGAGCGCTGGCTATCGCCCGGATCCCTGTGAGGAACTCCGTCAGAAGTTCCTCTCTCCGCTCTTTAATGCGCTTTTCCCGGCTTTTCTTCAAGAACACCGGAAGTCCGGCAAGAAAAGGAAGCACCACCCAAAAGGAATGATAAAAAAGCCAGCTCACCAGCCCACAAAGCCCCAAATAACTCAAAATCAGTTTCGCCTTCTCTTTCCCGGAAAACTTCCAGACTCCATAATCTCTCTCCATAGCCTCACCCTCACATCTTTTCCAGTACAATTCCCGCCCGGTTCAGCTTCTCCACATGGAGAAGCTCCTGTTTTCTGACAAGAACCCCCATCGGTTGTTCTTTCGTCTCCTCCAGCTGAAACAGGGTCCGCTCCGTGATTTCTCCGGAAGCCCTGTCATAGCCGGTGATTTCAACGATCTCCATCACCTTCCGGCTCCGGTCCCTCATTCTCCCAAGATGAATCAGAATATCCACCGCCGAGGCAATCTGCCGCCGGATGGCAGAAAGAGGAAGCTCCATCGCCATGAGAATCATGGTCTCAAGTCTCGAAAGCATATCTCTCGGGCTGTTGGCATGGCCGGTACTCAAAGAACCGTCATGGCCCGTATTCATGCTCTGAATCATATCCAGGGCCTCCTCGCCCCGGACTTCTCCCACCACGATCCGGTCCGGCCTCATTCGTAAACTTGCTTTGATGAGATCCCGGATCGTCACGGAATTTTTCCCTTCCGTATTGGCCTGTCTGGCCTCCAACCGGACCAGATTTTCTGCCCCTTGGATCTGAAGCTCCGCATTGTCCTCGATGGTGATGATCCGCTCCTCCTTCGGAATAAAATCGGAAAGCGCATTGAGAAATGTGGTCTTTCCAGAGCCGGTTCCCCCGCTGATGAAAATATTGTAGCCGCTTCTGACCAGCGCTCTGAGAAAAGCCGCAGCCTCTGTTGTGACAGCGCCAAGCTCCACCAGCCGATCCATATGGATCGGATTTTTCGGGAAACGCCGAATCGTGATGACCGGCCCGTTTAAAGCCACCGGCGGAAGCACGAGACTGACTCTGGAACCGTCCGAGAGCCTGGCATCCGCCACGGGCACAGACTCATTGACGATCCGGTTGCAGCGGCCGGCGATCTGCTGGACCATATCCTCCAGTTTTTCCTTCGAGGTGATCTTCTTTTCCCAGCAGAGCAGGCGGCCATTCCGTTCCAGAAAGATGCCTTCTGTCCCGTTGACCATGATCTCCGTGACCGAATCATCATCGATGAGTTCCTGAAGAATATCCAGTTTCCGGATGCTGTTGAAAAGTTCGGTCCGGAGCGCCTCTTTTCTCCTGAGACTTACATAGCGGTTCCGTGTCTCTTCCAGAATCAGATCGTCAATCTGCCGGTAAATCTCCTGGTCTTCCACCTCCCGTGTCTGATCCAGCCGTTCCCTGAGTTTTTTTCGCAGGTTCAGTCCTTCCTGTTCCCATTCGTCCATCCTGTTCCTCCCTGATGAGCTGTCTGGTAAAATCTCCCAGCTCTCCCCAGACCAGCTGTTCCATATATGCTTTCCCTTTTCCGCTTCCGCTCACGAAGGGAAGGGAAAATTTTTGCGTTTTCTCCAGTACATTCAAAGCGTTCTGCTGCTTTAACACCCTCTCGTACTGCTCCAGCTTTGCCGCCGCAATCTCATCCCCGGACACCGGCATAAAGACCTTCGTGCAGAGCTTCAAGAGCTCCGTGATTCCGTTCACCGCCGACCCAATATCCAGCAAAAGCACATCATAAGCACTGTATTCCGCCAGATCCCGGATCAGAGAAGTCCACTCCCCCGGCGAAATGTTCCGAAGGTCCTCGGGACAGAAAGCCGGCGGAATATAGTCCAGCCCTCCCAGATGGCGGATCAGGCTTCCCATCCGGTAGACCAGATTACCGCTCCCCAGGCGGGCAAAATAGAGAAGATCGGCTAGATCTGCCTCATATTTTTCCTCCAACAGGGTCTCAAAACCCGCATACTCCTCCAGATTCAGATAGAGCACCTTATGTTCCCGGGCCCGGATCTGCCCGTAAGTAAGGGCCAGAGAAGTCTTCAACGAGCGGCCCACCGGCGAATAGATCCCGATGATCTCCACCTTCTTTTTCAGCATGGCGGCCGGGGCCGGAACTGCCTCCACCGCATAGTAATTCATGACCTCCGCGATCAGCTGGTCCGAGGCCTGATATTTATAAATGCAGGGGTAGTCCGAGAGCTCCTTTTTCTTTTCTCCTTCTGACAAAATCATGATTTTCCCGATGGAAAGCTTCAGAAGCTCCCCGCACATGGCGGCGGCCGAGATCAGAAGCAGCTCGATATGCCTTTCCCTGGCATAGGAAATCAGACTTTCCACGTTGGTAAAGGCTTGAACCTCAAAAGACATCCCCTGCCTCTCGTCGATGGCCTCCATAAGATTGTAGGCATAGGAAGCCTCAAGATCACAGACTGCAAAAATACTTTTCTTCATAAACTCCTCCTTTTTAAAGCCAGCCCGCCGCAAAGAACCAGACGCTCAGAGCGATTGGTACAGAGAGCGGAAATTCCCCGTCTTTTTCCCCTTTTCGGCGGTAGGGCTGCCATTCTTTTCCCTGGATATAAGAAGACACATAACCGGCCAGATACTGAAATCTCCGGATCAGATTTTTTCGATAAATCATAAGAAATAAAGACAGAATGCCCCCGAAAATCAGGGCACAGACCAGACAACGAAAAAGATCACTGATTCCCAGGAAGCCGCCGAGAGCCGCCAGAAGCTTGATATCCCCCGCGCCGATCATACGGAAATAATAAAGAATCGAAAAAAGCAGCACCGGAAAGACTGCGCTTCCGAAAAACAGGATCAGTCCAGAGCCTCCCAGACGAATCAGCTGAAAAACCGCCCCTCCCAGAAAGCCAAAAAGGATCAGAACATTGGATATGATTCCTTTTCTCAGATCCTGAAAAACTGCCGCCGTCACCAGAAGACAGACTGAAATTTTTTGGATTGTTTCCAGAAAATCACCTCTTTATTGATTTTTAAATCTGTGGATTTGTTTGCCGAACTGGCAAGATTTGTTTTTGAGATGGCTTCATTATACACGCAATGCCCACGTTTGTCCATACGCAGAAATGCACAGAAAAAGCGGGTTGGAAAACGTCAGGATTCTCCACCCCGCTCTTCTTTTTCTCTCTTTTGCACAAAAATTTACAGTCCATAACCAACGACTCCATAGAGCAGTAAAACTCCTGGAACCCCAAAGAATCCAGTGGCAGCCGCCGTCACCGGGTTAATGCCCACCCACAGCGGGATATTCGCCAGCGTACAGACAAAATTCACCGCAACGATCAGCACCAGACCCACCGCCATCCGGAAAAAGAAGTTCCAGACCAGTCGTCTTATCGAAAATCTCATAAAAAATCCCCCCTGCACATTTCTATGCAAGAGGGAAAAATATTTAGAACTTAAATACTGCAACACCATAAGCCGGCAGATCGTAAGCGAAGGAATACGGTCTTCCGTCACACTCTGATTTTACTGCCCGGTATACTTCCGGCTGTTCTTTTCCGCTTCCGCCAAACTCTGCGGCATCGCTGTTAAGGACCAGACGCGGTTCTTTTTTCTTCTCGGCACACCGACACGATAATCCGGAC
>OLRT01000704.1_pt1 | contig 25360 bp, 29 predicted proteins | sample 1672021 | NCBI WGS metagenome assembly OLRT01 (sample SAMEA3136637, study PRJEB25190) | human gut metagenome | reverse complement strand
CAGACAAACGATTTTTCTGTATAAAAAAACTGGTTGCAAGGGCATTCACCCACGCTCATGCGGTGCCGTAGCTCCTATGGACGTGGTACTCTGCCTAAATTGATAGATAGCGCTGCATCTTAAGCTGGGAAGAAATATCTTCCCGGCTTTTTTTGTTTACATCCTTGTTATTTCATATTATTTACGAATGAATCAAAGCGATGAAAGGAGGAATAAAAATATCGTTACATTCAAAGAAAAAGGAGTAAAAAAAATGGGAAAAGAATCCACAAGAGTATGTATCTACAAACTGAAAGGAAAGAAAAAGACCAAGTTGCTTCATTGTATGGTCGTTTCTAATAGGCCTTCCCAAGAAGCCTTATTAAAAGCAGTAGAAAAATGCAAAAAGACCAGTATTCACTTGGAAAGTCTCACTGATATTCCAGAACAGATTCTGCTTCCTGCTGCATTTATCCTATAAGCAATCTTTTTAAAGAGATTGAGATGGAAGATAAAATCCTTTACTAAAGGAGAACAGATTATGGATTTAATGGAAAAAGAAAAACTAGAACAAAAGGTAGAAGAATCCCGAAAAAGTTATGCTCAAAATGGTCATCTAAAAGATTTTGATGAGGATTTTATCCGAGCAGAGATCAAATGGGAAATGCTTTTAGAACAAGATTTTAAGAAAGGTTAAATAGGTGGAAATTATGAGAAAGTATACGGTGGAAACGTTAAAGAAAGAAAATGAGCTTTTCGACAGATGTTATGGCATTAACAATGCAGATGTAGAAAGAGTAAATCATCTTATTGATATGATTGAAAAATCACGCTCCGTAGAATCCATACAGACATTTGACGTAGTGGAATACACAAACGAATACGGGGAATATTTTCCAAAAGCAACAGTAACAATGAAAGAAGAAGAAGATATAGAACTTTGCGAAAATGCCGGAATACATCTAAATATTTACGATGATGAGTTATGCGGAAGTGCTTCTGGTGGCGCTTTTAGCCATCACAAAGAATCTGAATTTGTATATAAAGGTACAGCAGTCAAAACTTTTTGGACATGGGGAAATGTTGGCGCACGTGCAAATGGTGGAATTTATTTTACCGCAACGGTTAATTTATGGGAATGCAATAATAATAAAGAAATGTTTTCCACAAAAACACATGATAAATATTATCTGTCTCATAGAAAATCAGATAATGATTATCAGTATTTTGCTTCATGGAACGCATTAAGTTCTCATGCGTGGAAAACAAAAAAAGAAATGCAAGCATGGTTAAGAACCTACAGAGCCGTTACAGATGGAAAACATACATGGGGAGGTACGGTTATCTGGACATATAAAGAAATAGAACATCATTGTTCAGATGCAGAGTATGACGCTTTAGAAGTACCGGAAGATATTTTCTTGATGAACGGAAGCAAAAGAAGATGTAAACGCGTTTATGACGATGCAAATCGTGTCATTCACACTTATTTCGTGTGGTACTGGGAAGATGATACTTTAGATTTTTATGAAAGAATGTCATTACAGAATAAAGTCATTGATTCTTACAAGGTGGATTATTTTACAAATAAAGTAAATAAAATAGCACTTGAAGAATTAAGAAGCGGAAAAGTAAAACCATTACAGATCAATTTTGAATAATAAAGAGGGTGAAATAATATGTCAATCGTATCAATGTTACAGGAATTAACAAGAGGTGAAACATGGGGAAATAAAGAACAGTTTGAAAGAAATTACTACGAAGGAAAGAAAGTTCTTGATGATCTGGAAATGTCGGACGACGTACCTTTTCAGTATTACGATAATGGTCAATCAGTAAATATTTACATAAACAAAACAATTACATACTGTCTAAATTATAAGACATTTTATGATGTGAAATTCATCACAAGTATTTACAGCAAAAATGGACTTGTAAAGGAATATCCATTTAGCTACGATTCTGAAATTTGTAAAGAATTAGAACGGAAATATGAAGCCTAAACCGCCTTAGCTAGATGTTTAGTAGTTGCACAAGCGTTGTGCTGTATGTTAGAAGAGGCATACAAGGAAATAAATAAAGTTGATTGAAAGTACAATTTGGAGGAGAAAAATGCAGTATATCACAAAAGAAAACCTTCCGGTTTTTAAGTATGTAAATATCCTTCCGGCAGAGTTTTATGAAGATGCTGAAAATGATCTTTCATTGCTCATGGAGTATCATGAACGTCTAAAAAGCGGTTTAACAAACGGAGATGCGAAAGTGTTTTCCGATAAAAGCAGCGATGATGTTCATCGTCTAGTCATGAAATGCTTTGATTATTACCCAAAAGCGTTCTTTTCTGACGGACCAGGGCAACAAGGTATCCTGTCAAAGATCAAAGAAAAAATTACAAAGATCAATCCCGAAACAGGAAATGAAAACCTTATCGGGATCGAAATGTTTACCGTTATCGGTTTATGTATCCGGCTCTTAAATATCATTACCTTTACCCGTATTTTGCAGGGAGCGATATTTGACCAGGGAGAAGATAAAATTTATTATCCCAAACTTTTTTTGATCACGGATACCTACTACAAAAGCCAATTTAACCAACCCGTTATGGATTTTGATGCATTGTTCCGTTTTATGCCTGCGAACAATTCTTATGAGACTTTTATCCAAGGAAATATCCGGGAGAGTAAACAAGGTTTTCATATCAGAAAAGTATCGGATGAGAAGATTGTTGTATCTATCTGGGACAGAGTCTGTGGCGGCTATACTTTTTCCCTGATAAAAGAAGGGGAAGGTTCTTATCTTTTAGTTCCTTTTGTTGGCTGCGGAAGAAAAAAAGACTTAAAGCGATGCAACAAATGGAAAGGTTCTGAGAAAAGCTGTGTAGAAAAATTCAGTGATTGTCCGGAACGAAGGATACAGACAGTTCACGCAATCCTTCTTTGTATGCAGGAATATTTTATCAGAAAAAGCAGAAGCTCTATTACTAAAGATAGGAAAAAGAAAAACAAAACGAATAGTCCAGAGACTAAAACTTTTCAGATAGAAGGAATGATCTCTGTCTTTGACTATGGAACAAAACCGATTAATCAGACAAAAAAAATCGGAGGAACTGGTATTTCTGGTGTTCAAAAGCGTCCACATATCCGATCTGGACATGAGAGACATTTGCAAAATGGTTCGATTGTGCAGGTAAGAGGCTGTGTTGTACATAAAGAAGAATACGAGGGATATAGTTCTGCGGAACGAATCAAATAACTCGATAAAGAAAGTTTAAAAGAAACGATATTTTAAGAAAGAGAGCATTTTGGCTCTCTTTTTTTATGTTTATTTATAATATTTCATTCTACTAATGAAATGAAATATTGATGAGAAAGGAGGATAAAAAATAATCATTACATTTCACCAAAAATATTATATGAAAAGGAGCAAAACAATGCAAAAAGAAAAAAGGGAAATGTGTCAGCAGAAGTTCAAAGATTTTGAAGCAATTAAAGTTGCGGAAAATGAGCAAATTTTGGTTATGGACTGGAAAAATAAAAACGGTTATTCTGAATATTCTATCCGCTATATGCTTGATAAAGAAAAGGGGAATCTTATTATCACAGGTGATCTTGGAGCAGGTATTGCAAGTTGGTACAATTCATTGTACCCAGAAAAATTGGCTTCACTCTTAAATGATATCGGATATTTTAAAAGCAAAATCCAATGTTGTACAGAAACATATACCTACCGTTATAAAGACATTGAAGAAGACCTTATGTCTATAAAAAAAGATTTGATTCTTGACGGATATGGTGAAACAGAATTAGAAGTGGATTTCAATAAAATCTTGTCTCTATCTACCTACATCGATGGCGGAGTAGGAGCCTACCCGAATGATCTTACAGAGATATTTGAGAAATATGACAGGGATTGGCAGCAATCCGAGTTTGCTTACCTTGGCAGGCGTGTTTCTAACCGTATCTATTTTTGGGCAGTAGGTTTTCAGATGGCAGTAGATGACTTATTAAGAAAAGAACAGAGAAAAAATACGGTATTTTGAGGTTTCCATGAAAAGAAAGGGAGGACCTGATAACGAATACAGTATGTGCGTCCTGGGTATTAGAAAACCTACCTGCAAAGAAGCTGAAGAATTTTTCCGAGCAGATATAATAACGATTTTGATATGGAAAAAGAAGAAACAATGCCAGTCTTCGGGAAATAGAAAGGGAACATTATGGACAAAAAAGTAAAAGAAAAAGAATGTGAAGCGTGTGGAGCTTTTTTTATACCTTATCGAAGCAATGGAAAGTATTGCCCTAGCTGCAGTAGCCATTCTGATCGGGTCAAACAGAAAGTCGAACGACAGATACGAAAAAATATTAAGAAATATGGATATGGAACAGCACCAAAAGAAATTAAAAATATTTGCAAAGAGTGTGGAAAGATCTTCATCTCTTATGTACATCCTAAAGATTTTTGTAGCAAAGAGTGTGGATCAACTTATCGGATTAAGCATACATTTTGTGGTTATTGTCACAAGCCAATGACAGAAACAGAAAATATTTATGATGTCAATGGGAAAACATGGTTTTGCTGTGAAGAGTGTTCAGAAAAAAATAAATGGGATAATGCCAGAAAATTAGGTGAAGTCAAGATTTGTCCTAATTGCGGAAAAGAATTTATCAAAAAATCAACCTATTGTAGTAAAGAATGTTACATCGATCATATGCATAAAAAGAAAAGAGAGTCCAGCAGGAGAAAAGCTGCCGGGTTAAAGCTCTGTCCTGTATGTGGTAAAGAATTTGCTGGAGAAGGCGTTACCTGCTCGAATGAATGTAAAAAGAAGAAACTCGCATCTGAATCTTGCGTGATACGGAAATGCATAGTCTGTGGAAAGACATTCAAATGTCCTGTTAGCAGGCTTGATGAATCTTTTAACATATGTTCTGATATATGTCAAAAAAAATTATCTATTGTTATGGAAAAAGAAAAACAACAGAAGCAGGAAGAACAAATGAAACTTGAAAAGAAAAAAGAGCAGGAATACATCAATAAAAATGGATTATGCAGTATCTGTAAGACCTCTTATGTAGACTGCGAACGTATGCAATCGAATTTTCGATGTTACCCCAAAGGAAGTTCCTGCAAAGGGAATTTGGTCATAAAATGTCCGAAGTTTACAAAGTAGAGAGGAGAAAAATATGGTTTATCAATTAGAATCACCAGATATTAATACCGTTATTAACTATTGTAAAGACCTTTGTGCAAATGACAAGATAGAAGTTTATGATTTCGGAGGAAAGAAAGATCTTGTTTTGCACATATACAAAGATGAAGATTTTGACCAGAAAACAAAAGCATATAACTTGGTAACAATTTCTACATTTAGAAATGGAAAAGCAGTGGATGATACAGGAGATATCCATGTTTCCGAATTAGATTCATTTGAAGAAAGAGATTTTATTCACAAACAAGGGTGTATTGTGAATGAGAGAAAGTGCAAAGGTCGATATGAATGTTGGAAGTGCCCATTTGCAACTTGCAATATTTCATTTGAAGTCAAAGATAATAAGATGAAACGATGATTTTAAGAGAAGATGGGAAAAGATTTTATTATGCTAAAGACTTTAGTTAGACTATTTATTTAGTTCGTATAGAAATATCGGGCTAGAAATTAAAACGGACCAAAGGAGAAATATCATGGAAAACAAAGAAATGTACACCAAGCAAGAAGTAGTCGAAATGTTGAAAGACATGCAGCGAGAAACCGGCGAATGCGTTGGCTTTTTTGTAGGGCAAGTATCTCAGTTATGGGTCATTAAAGATCTTATCGAGAAAAGACTTAATGATATGGGAGAAACTGGTGTTGAAGTACGAGTTAGTAAATAACTATAAAGGAGAAACACATGGACAGAACAAAAGCTGCTGCCATAGTAAATGACTTTTTTGCAGATATGAACCCATCTTTATGGAACGGTAGTACATCAATGCCAAAGTCATTTGACAACCGTGCATGGCAGTACCCACTAACGGATGATGTTAATCTCGAAATCACTTTTGTATATAATGAAGAAGATGGATGGTGCCATTATTGTGATTTGGTCTATCAATCTGATGACAGCTCATTTGATATGTTGAGTGGACACGGGATCGATTCTATTTTAAACGTAACAGATACTGTAATGGATCTGTGCAGAGATTACTAAAGGAGATAAGTATGAATAATATAACCGTATTGCTGGTAAAACCGAAGAGCTCACACCTAATAGGGCATTAAAGGATAACAATGGGAGAACCTATGATATTATTTTCGGAGATTTTCTTGTCACAGGTCTTACAGAAGAAAATTTCGGATCTTTATCCGATGAACTGATAGAAAAATATATAAAATTTTTCTATTTCTAGTAAAACAAAAGGAGAAAACATATGAGATCAGTAAATGTTACATATAAAATATATGAATTTTCTGAATTATCAGAAGATGTAAAAGCTAAGGTGAAAGAATGGTATTTGAATAATTTCTATCAAAATGAAGAATTTTTAGATATATGCAAAGAAGAATTATCTCATTGCTTTCCTAAAAGCGATTTAAAAGTACAGTATTCCCTGTCGTACTGTCAAGGGGATGGTCTTAATGTTTATGGTACATTAAATTTAAAAGATGTACTATATAATTTATCCATTACCCCATTAACTTCTTTTAAGCCAGAAGATAGTTTTACGGAGAAAGAGAAAAGGACTCTTTGTTGCTATGCAAAAGAGTGTGGCTGGGAAATTACTTTACCTCAAAATTACCGTTATGCTTATTGTATGGTTGATAGGATTGACCTTGCAGAAGAATGGGAGTATATTTTGACAGAAATTACTCCACCATTTAAAAATCTAAACAAAAAATTGATGAAGAGATTTCAGCAATATATTGTTGATCTATTTACCAAATTTTGTGCAGAACTTGAAGCTGCTGGCTATCAATTCTTTTATTCTATTGATGATGAATCAATGGAAAATGTTTGTAAGACAAATGAGTGGGAATTCTTAGAGGACGGAACGCTATTCAAATGATTTATAAAAAAATGTGATGATTATATTCCCGGGATTATATTCCCGGGATTTTTTTATTCCTATTCACAATCTATCACAATACTATTGAAACAATTTTTGATGACGAAAGGAGGATAACATTATATCATCATGTTTCGATTAAAAAATAAAAAAGGAGAACAAGATTATGGGAGATTGTTTTAGCATAAGTCTTAATATTACTCTCAAAAATGAAGCGGCAGCTGTTAGAGTAATGCAGGAATATATCCAAAACAAACCATATGTAAATTTTGGACTTGAAGAAAATCAAAAACGCGGGATAGGAACAGATAATTTTAATGACCTGATAAGAATATTCTTTTCATCCTGCAATGGGACTGTTATCGATGTAGCAAGAAACGAGGATATTATATCTTATAATGCTGATTTTGATGCTACATATAGTTGGAAAAGCGTAATGTTAGACATATTTGGATCTATTGCCCCATTTTTAGAAGATGGTTCTGAATTAAACATTTCTTCTATAGATGATTATTTTTGTCTTATAGTAAAAAATGGAAAGGCTGAATATTAGATTAAGGAATTGGAGGAAAATAAAACATGAAGAATATTACTGTAAGAGAATGGATTGAAAAATTTAATCATGGCGAATTTGATAATGAAGATTTCGAAACTCAATGCGCTGCAGGATGGTATGATTGGTTTTGCTCAACTAAAACTTTAGCTAAAAAACTGAAAAAAATGGGGAACATTATTAAGGACATTAAAAATGATTACATTCTTGATAATTTTCGTGTATGGTTCAAGAATAATTGTCCTTGCAGTTATCCATTGTATGATGATTTTAGATTTGAACCCATAAAAGAAAATAAAGAGGATGCAGATGATGATGTCCGAAATCGATTATACTTTGGAGTACAATGCGGCCACCCATATGGCAGTGATTATATGTATGAAATTTTCACTGGACGTTATGGATATGATATTGAATTTAAATGCAAGAATAAAAAAGAGGTATTACAAGTGATTGACCAGCTTGCAAAGGATTTTGAGAAAGAAAAACATACAGTAATCAAAAAGTGAGGGGTAAAATTTGCAATGGATAGTGTATATGAGACATTACTTAATCGGTTATTAGAAGAGGTTAAAAACGAAGATATCAAAAAAGGTATCAACATTGCTTTATCAGCATATATGGACTCAGGGTACATGAATTATAATGACATGTATAATGATGAATTAATGAGCGAGACAGTAGATGGATATCTGCAAACATTGGGAGAAAAAGGAGTATAAGCATATGGCAAGAGGCACGATGTACGAATTACAGAGAGAAAAAGATTTTTTAAATCAATTACAGGAAGAAGAATTATATGAGCATCTTCCAGATATTGCAGAGTCTGTGAAAACAGAAAAAAATAAAGAAGGCGCAGTATGTATTCTTTTAGAAGAAATGCAGGAACTGGGAGCTGTTGTTGGAAAAGAAGATGACATCCCTTATATCATTTTTACAAAAGAGTGCAAAAAAAATTATTTCCGGGATCGTTTTACGAAGGTAAAAAAAATGGTTGCCGATATGGATCTGGATGAGTTTTCCAACAGTGATCTTTTTACTTTAAGAGATACTATCCAGGATAACTGGGGCGATATGGCTTATGAAGATTCCATGATACCATTTGATCAGTTTATCCGGACAGCTATCCCCGATGCAAAATATTACATCGGAAACATCATTCATCTGCATTAGAAGGAGAAAAAAATATGAAATGGTTATTAAAGATCTCTTATTCCTGGGGCGATGAAGAACCTTATCAGGAGTTTAACAGTTTTAAAGAAGCATGGGACACCGCTAAAAAGGATGCTTGTAATGAAGCAGAAATAGCATCCATTGAAGCTAATGATGAAACCTGTGAAATAGGAATTACATTTGAAAAAGAGGAAGATCGCGGACGAATTAGCTTACATTACACATATGATAACAGCTATTGTTATTATGATGTGCTGCCTCAAGAAGTTACAGATACGGATTGTATCAGACAGCCAGAAAAAGCAGATACAATCAAAATATCTATGGATGGCGGTTATCTCGCAATAGATAAATCTCAGGATTCAGACTACCCAGGGGTAGATATTGAATTTGTACCTGACAATGAAAAAGAGTTACTTTATACCCGTCCAAGAATTGTAATTGAAAAGCCGAAAGGTGAAAAATTACATTGTCTGATATGGAATGATAAATCTTCTGAGGATTACTCAGATAAGATTGTATTTGAAAATTAGGACGTGATGGTATTATTGCCTCCAGATATTCTGGAGGCTTTTTTTTATTTTTTTTACCAAACTATCATACTTATTTATGAGAGTAGTGCGATGATGGAAAGGAGGTATATATGTATTCATTGTTCTATTTTCAACGATGTAAACCATAATAACAAAAAGGAGATATTTTATGAACAAAGTAATTTTAATGGGACGTTTGACTAGAAATCCAGATATTAGATATTCACAGGGAGAAAAGTCTACTTGTGTTGCCAGATACACATTAGCGGTAAATAGACGATACCATAGAGATGGTGAAGCAGAAGCGGATTTTATTAATTGTGTCGCTTTCGGTAAAAATGGAGAATTCGCTGAGAAGTATTTAAAACAGGGTACGAAGATTGTCATTTCCGGAAGAATTCAGACAGGTAGTTATACCAATCGTGATGGTGCTAAAGTATATACAACAGATGTTGTTGTAGAAGAACATGATTTTGCAGAGAGCAAAGCTGCTTCATCACAGGCTGTAAATTATGGTTCTGCACCTGCAGCTCCAGCTCCAGCTCCAGCCGCTTCTTCTCAGGGAATGCCAGATGGATTTATGACTATTCCAGAAGGAGTAGAAGAGGAACTTCCTTTTATTTAGAAAATGAATTTAGGGCAATGAAAAGAAAAAGGCCGATAATCGGTCTTTTTCTTATATGGAGGTTTTCAAAATATATAATGAAAAAAATATTTAAGATACTTTGTTTTATCCTATTTTTATACGCAGGAACTGCTTTATTTTTTTCTGACCATTTTTATCCGGGAACCAACCTAAATGGAGAAAAGGTTTCTTTAAGAGATAAAGAGAGTAGTAAGCGTATTCTTCAAAAAAAAGTGATAAATCATAATATAACAATAATACAGCCAGACGGCTCTAAGACCGAGTTGGATGGTGATACTTATGATCTGCATTTAAACACAGATGCTGATATTAAAAATGCATTGTATTTACAACATTCCTTTCTGTGGCCAGTAAACATATGGAAAAAACATGACTTAAAGCAGGAACTTAATGTGGAATACGACAACAAAGAATTGTCGAGGATAATCAATAGCCTAACCTTTATGCATAAAGAAAATCAAACATATCCAAAGAGTGCAAAGCCAGTGTATAAAAATGGTTCATATAGGATAAAAAAAGAAGAAAAGGGCTCTATTGTTGATACAAAAAAATTATCTTCTGTACTCCTTTCTTCTATACGACAATTAAACACAGAATTAGATCTGCAAAAAGCAGATATCTATCTGACAGCAAAATACACCTGTTCATCTACTAAAGTCATTAAAGCAACTAAGAAATTGAATCAATATATATCGTCTACGATAAATTATACAGAAGGAGATTGTATTGACAGTGATAAAATCGCTTCGTGGCTTTCAATTGATAGTGAAATGAAGATCAAAATTGATGAAAATATGATCAAAGAATATGTCGAGACCCTTGCTGCTAAATATAATACTGCAGAACAAGAGCAGGATTTTCGGACTATATCCGGAAGAATGGTGCAAGTCTACAGCGATTATGGCTGGAAAATAGACCAGGAAAAAGAAACACAACAGATATTATCAGATATCAAGACTGGAAACTCTCAAAATCGAGAATTATGTTACAGTATCCAATCTTTTACACACGAAAACAATGGTTTGGGCAAAACATATGTTGAGATTGATTCCTATAATAATAAATTATATTATGTAAAAGATGGTCAACTGGTATTTGATATGGATTGTTTGATGGGGCAGGAAATGAATGAAGTTCTTTCATTAAAGCAAAAACGAGAAGATAACCTATCTCTATTAGGACTTGATTGTTTGGCAATACAATACGATCAGCAATCAAAACTTGCCTTTTCAGATACAAATAGTTTTATTAGTATAGATTCTAATGATATAAAAGATAAATTACTCCCTTTATCAGAGGGGATTTACCTCCATCCGGTATCCATTCTCGATGATAGAGAATTGTCCACTAACTGTATTCATATCACGCAAAATAACATGGATATCTTATACGATACCCTTCCTGATGACACTTTTTTTGTCTGCTATTAAAAAGATTTTACGTTCTATCATACTATCTATAGGAAAAAATAATAACTAAAGAATCGTTGCACACGACTTGTAAAGGAGAATTATTTTATGAAAAAGAAATGGAACAAGATTGTTGAAGAAATTCTTAAAATGGATAGTGATATGAGCAAATTGAGTGATTCAGAATTACGTCACAAAACGGACGAATTTAAACTGCGACTAAAAGAAGGAACCAGCCTCGATTCACTTCTCCCAGAAGCTTTTGCTGTTGTTCGAGAAACTGCTTTCCGTGTAGTGGGGATGAAACCATATCCTGTTCAAATTATGGGCGGTATTGCTATTCATGAAGGTAATATTGCGGAGATGGCTACAGGAGAAGGGAAAACTTTAGTGTCTACTATGCCAGCTTATTTAAACGCTCTGGTAGGAAAAGGGGTTCACATTGTTACAGTTAACGATTATCTTGCAAAACGTGATGCCGAATGGATGGGGAAAATCCATGAATTTTTAGGATTATCCGTAGGATATATTTTAAATGATTATACTCCGGATAGAAGGAAACAAGCTTATAATTGTGACATTACTTATATCACAAACAATGAGTTAGGATTTGATTATCTTCGCGATAATATGGCTAAAAAAAGCACAGATATTGTACAACGGGGCTTACATTTTGCCATTATTGATGAAATTGATTCTATTCTTATTGATGAAGCCAGAACCCCTACGGGAACATTATTGTTGCAGAAATGGTTTTTTACACAAAATCATGTTCGGAAAGAAAATAAAGGTGAGTTGCCAATGTATGCTGTAGAAAACATGTTCGAACCTTTAATCTCTAAAGAAGATTTCCAAAAAGCATTACAGATTAAAAAAGAGAGAGCGGAAGCAATGCCAAACAAAAATCCTAGATTGACTGCATTTTCAGGTATTGTCAAATGTGGAAATTGTGGATGTTCTGTATGTAGACGAACGACAAGATACGGCAAAAAATGGGTTTGTAATGCTAAGGATCGGAAAGGTATGGCTGCATGTGATTTTCGAGATATTTATGAAATAGAACTAGAAGCGGCAGCAACAAAAGCATTAGCTGTCAATGAATTTAAAGAAGATTTAGTAAGAAGAGAAGTCAAACTTATTACAATTGATAATGCATATATTGTGTTCAATCTAAAAGATGGAAAAAAGAAACAGATTTTAAGAACTTATACGAAAGGATATAGTGGATTTTCTTGTAGATTATTTTGCGGAAATTGTCGTAAAATGCTTGAAGCTGATTCCAGAACATTAAGTATTAATGGGCAAAAAAAGAGATATAAAATATGGTGCTGCAGAAAATGTCCTGGGCAAAGAGAATTTGATGACGTTATAAGAAAAGCCACACAATCTCTTTTCAATGAACCACAATGTGAAGGATTATTTGCTCAGAATATAGAAAAGGCTATCATTTATAATGATAGGATAGATTTCTATTTTAAAGAAGGAAAGGTGATTACATGGGAAAAAGAGTAACTACAATTCCTGCTACATTAAATTTGTATGACTCTGTTTCTCTTAAAAATCCACAAAAAAGAAAAGTTGCAGGATACGCCAGAGTTTCCAAAGATATTGAAGAGCAGGCAACGAGTTATGCTGCTCAAGTTGATTACTATACTGCGTATATTAAAAAAAATCCGGAATGGGAATTTGCTGGTATATATACTGACGAAGGTATAACCGCCACAACAACCAAAAAACGAAATGGCTTTAAACAAATGATTGCTGATGCTCTCGCAGGAAAAATAGATTTAATTATAACTAAATCAGTTAGCAGGTTTGCTAGAAATACCGTTGATTCACTCACAACAGTCCGAGAATTAAAAGAAAACGGTATTGAAATTTATTTCGAGAAAGAGAATATTTGGACATTTGATTCAAAAGGAGAATTGCTTATAACCATTATGAGTTCTCTAGCTCAAGAAGAATCCCGATCTATCTCAGAAAATGTTAAATGGGGGAAAAGAAGAGCTTTTGCTAATGGAAAAGGTTCGTTGTCTTTTAATACCTTTTTAGGTTATGATAGAGGACCTAATGGAGAATTTGTTATCAATGAGGAACAGGCAGCAACAGTGAGATATATTTATGAAAAATTTCTTGAAGGATTTTCTGCTTATAGAATAGCAAAAGACCTAACCGAGATGGGAATAAAAACTCCTGGAGGAAAAGAAAAATGGGCTAATAGTTCAGTCCTTAAAATTTTAAAAAATGAGAAATATAAAGGAGATCTTTTATTTCAAAAAACATATATCAAAGACTTTCTCTCACATAAAAGTGTTCGTAATAATGGAGAAATCCCCCAGTATTACATAGAAGACCATCATGAAGGGATTATTACCGCAGAACAGTTTGACCAAGTACAATTAGAACTTTACAGGAGAAAAAAGATAAAAAAATATAGTGGAATAAGTATTTTTTCATCTATATTAAAATGCGGAAATTGTGGGGGGTGGTATGGTTCTAAAGTATGGAATTCAAATACCAAATATAAAAAAACTATCTATCAATGTAACAAAAAATATAAAAATAGATGTAAAACTCCTAATCTTTCAGAGTATGAAATCAAACAGCTCTTCGTTCAAGTTGTCAATCAATTAATTTCTGAAAAGGAAGAAATAATAAAAAATACAGAAGAGATGAAAAAAACTATTTGTGATATGAATAGTCTTACTATGGAATTAAAAGATAAAACTGCAGAAATTAATACTGTTGTAGAACAAATAAATAATATAGTAATTCAAAATAGTAAAGTATCATTAAATCAAGATGAATATAATAAAGAATATTTCAGATTAAAAAGAAAATATGATACCATTGCGTCAGAGATAGATAGACTCTCAAAGCAAATAAAAGAAAAAGATCTTCAAGGTAAATTATTTGATAATTTTATCAGCACCTTTAAGAAACAAAATGAAACGATTTCAGAGTTTGACGAATTCCTTTGGAGTGGCCTTGTATATGAAATCGTAGTATATACCAAACAAGACGTGCGATTTTTTCTAAAAAATGGTCTTGAAATCGATACTGGACTCTAATTATATTAAATACAATAAAGATAAACTAAGATAAGATTCGAAAGATAAAAAATGATATTATATTATATAGAAGAAACTCAGATGCACAGGCAAATTATTTACCATATGTATTTATTATGGAACAATTTGCCTGTTTTTTATTATGAATGATAGTAAAGCGTATTGACTTCGGTTCGAAGTGATTTATATAAAATAATCAAGTCGATAGAAAAGGGTTCAAATGAACCCTTTTTGAACCCTCTTAATATATAATAATTAAATTATATTAAAATCATAGCATGGACAAACTCCTGCCCATGCGGATATTATCCAATGGATAAATGCCGCTGTACCTATCGTCAGATTGTAAAGTACCAGAATAGAATAAGTGGCCCGATTCTTGACCGAATTGATTTGTTTGTTCGTTGTGAGGAGATAGGATACGAAGCGCTGACTTCGAACTCTAAAGAAGAAAGTTCTGCGGATATTCGGAAAAGGGTAAGCAAAGCATGGGAGATACAAAAAGAACGTTTTGCACAAAGTACTACATTGTTTAATGGCAGAATGAATAAGAATGAGGTGGAAATCTATTGCAAACTAGATGAAGAAGGACAGCAGCTTATGAAAGAAGCTTTTTCTGTTTTCCAGCTTACAGGGCGTTCTTATTTTAAGATTTTAAAAGTGGCAAGAACCATCGCAGATTTAGAAGGTAGTTACGATATAAAAAGCCGTCATGTAGAGGAAGCACTATATTTTAGACAAAAGGGAGAAGGGAGGGTTAAGGTGAGATGACGAACAATGATTTTTACTGGTATTGGTTTACGAATATTGCAGGAATTGGTGTAAAGACACAGAAAAAACTTCTAGAACACTTTGGACATCCATCTACAATATATAATGCTCCGGAAAGTGAGATAAAAGGAATTCTTACGACTGGGCAATGTAAAGAGGTTATAGCGTCGAAAAATCAGAAAAAAATAGAAGCTTCTATACGAAAATTAGAAAAACGAGAAATTTATTTTTTTCACAGGGAGTCACAGGAATATCCAGAAAGACTTGCACAGTTATATGAACCGCCAAATTTGCTATATTATATAGGAAGACTTCCGAATTTTTCAAAGCCAATTCTTGCAATTGTCGGTGCGAGAAGGGCAACTATATATGGAAGAAAAATGGCGAGAGAATTTGCAAAAAGACTAGCAGAATGTGGCATTCAGATTGTGAGTGGCATGGCGGCCGGAGTGGATGCTGCGGGGCATAAGGGAGCGTTAGATGCGAATGGATATACGCTTGGGGTTCTTGGAGGCGGGATTGATACGATTTATCCAGTAGAGAATTTTAATTTATATCAACAGGTGTATCAGATGGGCGGAGTTCTTTCGGAATACAATATGGGTATTTCTCCTCAAAAAGGATTGTTTCCTATGAGAAATCGGATTATCAGCGGGCTTTCCGATGGGATTTTTGTCACGGAGGCGGGGGCGAGAAGTGGTTCATTAATTACTGCTGATCAAGGACTGGAACAAGGAAAAGATATTTTTGCACTTCCGGGAAGAATTACGGATTGTATGAGCAGAGGATGTAATGATTTAATCAGTCAGGGAGCTGTCCTGGTTCGTTCTCCAGAAGACATTATGGATATAATTATAAAAGAGGGGAAAACAGGAAATAAAAAGAAAAATATGGATGTAAACAGAGAAAAATTTTTCAAAGAACAAAAATTTTTTTGTGAAAATAAAAAAGAAGAAAAAGTATATTCGCTCTTAGATGAAATTCATCCCATGACTTTTGAAAATCTTTTGGAAAATAGCGGTTTTTCTGCCTTTGAATTGCAACATATCCTGATGAAATTTGAACTAAAAAACATAATTTATCAGATAGAACAAAATGTCTATTTAAGAAAAGTGTGAAATTTTCTGCTTGCGTGGCAAAACGAAATAGTGTATGATGTATAATTGTTTTATGAAAGAGTACATTTATTGTTTTTGATTTCGAGTATTGTCTTATTGATATTTAACATAATTTCCTTATAGAATCTTTTCTTTATGCGAATTATAAATGTTAATTAAGACAGTTCAGCAGAGTGTATTTGAAAAAATTATTCCATAAATGTAACGCATATCTTGCTAATGGTATTTTTTCAAATATGTGATAGTGATAAAATACAATAAATTGCAATATAATATTTAAAAGTTAGGAGTGTTTTGGGGAATGTCAGCAAACTTAGTTATTGTTGAATCGCCGGCCAAGGCTAAAACAATTCAGAAATTTCTGGGAAAGTCATATAAGGTTATTGCCTCAAACGGCCATGTAAGAGATTTGCCAAAAAGTACACTGGGGATAGACGTTGAGAATGATTTTGAACCAAAGTATATCACAATTCGAGGAAAGGGAGATATTTTAGCTCAGCTTCGTAAAGAAGTAAAGAAAGCAGATAAAGTATATCTTGCAACTGACCCTGACCGAGAAGGAGAGGCTATTTCATGGCATCTGTATTATGCATTAAAACTTGAGAACAAGAAGTGCAGTCGCATTACCTTTAATGAGATTACAAAGGATGCCGTAAAGAAATCCATTAAAAATTCCCGTGATATTGATATGAATCTTGTGGATGCACAGCAGGCGAGAAGGGTATTAGATCGAATTGTAGGATATAAGATTAGTCCGATTCTCTGGTCAAAGATTAAAAGAGGGCTTTCAGCAGGCCGTGTACAGTCTGTTGCGCTTCGTATCATCTGTGACAGAGAAAAGGAAATTGATGAATACATTTCACAGGAATATTGGAGCCTTATTGCAAACATTTTAGTGCCAGGAGCGAAAAAAACTCTGGAGGCTCATTTTGCTGGAGATAAAAATGGTAAGATTGAACTTCATTCACAAAAAGAAGTAGATGCTCTGGTAGAGAAATTACAAAAAGAGAAATTTGAGGTATTGTCAGTAAAGAATGGAGAGAGAAGAAAGAAGCCGCCACTGCCATTTACAACAAGTACTTTACAGCAGGAAGCATCGAAGCGTCTGAATATGTCTACACAAAAGACAATGCGTCTTGCACAGGAACTTTATGAGGGAGTTACATTAAAAGGAAAGGGAAGTGTTGGTCTTATCACTTATCTTCGAACAGACTCTACACGTATTTCAGAAGAAGCAGATGCAAGTTGCCGAGAGTATATCGCACAGCAGTATGGAGAACAGTTTGTTGGAGATAAAACGGCAGTAAAGTCATCAAAAACAGGAAAGATTCAGGATGCACATGAAGCAATCCGTCCAACTGACAGCAGTCTTTCACCAGCAATGCTTAAAGAACAGCTTCCAAGAGATTTGTTCCGTTTGTATCAGTTGATCTGGACGAGATTTTTAGCAAGCCGGATGGCAGAAGCAGTATATGAGACAACATCTGTTAAAATTGGAGCTGGAGATTACCGTTTTAATGTTGCAGCATCTAAAGTCAAGTTTGATGGATTTATGACGGTATATAGCTATGATAGTGAAAAATCAACAATGAATGCCGCAATGAAAAAAATTACGAAGGATACAGAGATTACGTTATCTGGATTAGATCCTCAGCAGCATTTTACACAGCCGCCAGCACATTTTACAGAAGCTTCTCTTGTAAAAACCTTAGAAGAATTAGGAATAGGTCGTCCAAGCACCTATGCGCCAACAATTACTACTCTTTTAGCAAGAAGATATATTGTAAAAGAAAGTAAGAATCTTTATATTACAGAGTTAGGAGAGGCTGTAAACGATATGATGGAGGATGGCTTCCCTACCATTGTTGATGTGAATTTTACTGCGAATATGGAATCTCTTTTAGATGGAGTGGAAGAGGGAAAAGTAAAGTGGAAAACAATTGTCGAAAACTTCTATCCAGATATGATGCAGGCTGTTGAAAAGGCAGAAAAGGAATTAGAAGAAGTAAAAATTGAAGACGAGGTTTCCGAAGAAGTCTGCGAGGAATGTGGACGAAATATGGTAGTAAAATATGGACCACACGGAAAGTTCCTTGCTTGTCCAGGTTTCCCTGACTGTCGAAACACAAAGCCATATTACGAAAAGATTGGTGTAAGTTGTCCAAAGTGCGGCAAAGATGTTGTTCTTAAAAAGACAAAAAAAGGTAGAAAATACTACGGCTGCATCGATAATCCGGAATGTGATTTTATGAGCTGGCAGAAGCCTTCCAATATTCGCTGTAAACAATGCGGGGGATATATGGTGGAAAAGGGTAAGAAGCTTGTATGTGCAGATAAGGAATGCGGCTTCGTAATGGATAAAGAAGAAGTTAAATAGGAATTTGCCGGGGTGAAGCAGACAGACGAACCCCAGAGAGAATAACCCCTATATCTGTGACTAAAGTCACAAATATAGGGGTTAGACTCTCTTCGGGGCGTCTTTTTGCCTGCGGCAAATTCCTATTTTGTTTTCCTAAATTATTGGAATTGTACGAAATTATAAATTAATTTAAAAAAGTGGTAAAAATATTAGATAATACCGTTGTGGTTGCCAGGAAGATATGTTAAAATGATAAAAGGTGAAGAATTGTCTGTTAATTTTAACAATTGAGATGGAGGTATTTATGAGTGTTCAATTGCTTGATAAAACAAGAAAAATAAATAAATTGTTGCACAATAATAATTCACACAAGGTAGTATTTAATGATATCTGCGAGGTGTTAAGTAATATTCTTTTATCGAATGTTCTGGTAATCAGTCGTAAAGGTAAGGTGCTTGGTATTAAGAACCGCCAGGATATCGAAGTGATTGATGAATTAATCAATAATGAGGTGGGCGGTTACATTGACTCACTTCTTAATGAGCGTTTATTAGGTGTTCTTTCCACAAAAGAGAATGTAAATCTCGAGACACTGGGCTTTGAACATACAGAGATTGACCGTTATCAGGCAATTATTACTCCAATTGATATTGCAGGAGAAAGACTTGGTACGGTATTTATGTACAGAAAGGAACACCATTACGAAATTGATGATATTATTCTTGTAGAGTATGGAACAACCGTTGTTGGTCTTGAAATGATGCGTTCTGTTAATGAGGAGAATGCAGAAGAGACAAGAAAAGTTTCCATTGTAAAGTCTGCGATTTCCACCTTATCTTTCTCAGAATTAGAAGCAATTCAGCATATTTTTGATGAATTAGATGGCTCGGAGGGAATTCTTGTAGCCAGCAAGATAGCAGACAGAGTGGGGATTACCCGTTCTGTTATTGTGAACGCACTTCGGAAGTTTGAGAGCGCCGGAGTTATTGAATCTCGTTCTTCCGGTATGAAGGGAACTTATATTAAAGTGCTGAATGATGTAGTTTTTGATGAATTAAAGAAAATGAAACACTAATGTACTGTCCTGCTGACATTTCATTAATAAGACAGCACACTAAAACGTGTTCCAACAAATATTCTCATAAGATAACAGAGAATATGAATTTGTAATAAAGCAGAATAATACTTCAAAAGATTGACAGGGCTATCTCTGCTGCCTGAAGGTAGTTGGCATTTGCCCGCGATATACGAAAGGATTTATTTATGAAGTCGGATAACTATAAAATAACACAATATTCAGTCAGTAGTATCCTTAACTATGTCGAGAATTCCCAGATTGCCATTCCTGAAATACAAAGACCATTTGTATGGAAGGGAGAGGAAGTCAGAGCATTGATCGACTCTTTATATGAAGGATACCCGATTGGATATTTAATTGTATGGCAGAATTCTCAGGTACGTGTCCGTGGATTTGGAAAGGGCGGTACAAAAAAGATTCTGATTGACGGACAACAGAGAGTCACTGCTTTAATGGCAGCGCTTCTTGGAAAAGAAGTGTTAGATGAACAGTATCAGTCTTGCCGAATCCGTATTGCATTTAACCCGTTAGCGCAAACAGGTGATGAGCGTTTTGCAGTCTGTGATGAAAAGCATGAACAGGATAGCAAATGGATTCCAGACATTTCTATCTTTTTTAGAAGAGATTTTTCTTTTAGACAGTTTGAAAAAGAATATAAAGAGGCGAATCCAGGAGAAGATTTCACACCTTTGGAAGAATCCGTGGATACATTAAAAGAAATTGTAAAACATCAGGTAGGTGTCATCGAACTTTCTTTCCTTTTAGATATTGATGTTGTTTCAGAGATTTTTATTCGTATTAATTTACAGGGAAAACCACTGAATCAGGAAGACTTTGTTATGTCTAAGATTTCTGTCAATGAAGAGTATGGCGGGGACTACATAAGAAATTGTATTGATTATTTCTGTCATTTACTTAGAGAGCCATCCTTTTATCAGGTATTACAGCAAAATGAAACAGACTTTTTTAATTCTGAGTATGGACAGGCTGTTGCATGGTGCCAGAATGGGGAAAAGAATCTTTATATTCCGTCTTATGCAGATGTGTTAAAAGTTGTACTCATTTCCTATTTTGGAAAGGTACGAATTGGAGATTTAGTTCATCTTTTATCCGGAAGAACCGGAGAGAAAAAGGGACTTACCAAAAAAGAAATATCCAAGAAGCTTTCAGAAGAAGCTTTTGAAAAACTTGGTGCCGGTGTAAAGGCTTTTGTCTGTGAGAAGAATTTTAAAGGATTCCAAAAGGCATTAAAGAAAGCGGGATATTGTTGTAGCCGTCTGCTGTATTCACAGTCTGTTTTAAATTACTGCTATGCAATGTACCTTCTTATGGATCGACAGGGAATCGGTGAAGAAGAAAAGGAATCTCTTTTAGCAAGATGGATGACTATGGTGATGCTTACCGGACACTACCAAAGTGGTGGAGAGGGAACTGTACTTAAAGACTATGCTAATGCTACAGAAGAAGGTTTTGCTTCTTATTTAGCACAGATAGAAGAGTTAAAGCTTACAGAAGAATTCTATGACAGTATTCTTCCAGATAAGTTTGCTTCCACAACAGCACGTACTGCACCATTCCTTGTTTATGTTGCAACACAGTGCGCAAGAGGAGTCCATTCTCTTTACAGTGATGTAACAATAGAAGAACTTTATAAAAATAAAACAGAGTCCTATCAGATTCTCCCGAAAACTTATCTTGCCAAATGTGGATATAAAACAAGAGAAATCTACGGACAGGTTGCAAACCTTACTTACATTTCAAAAGAGACAAAGGATATCGTAAAAAGAAAAGCACCAGCTGATTATAGAGAAAAATTAGAAGAGATAATCGGAAGAGAGTCAATTACAGCTTCCTTACAGGAAAATGGTCTTACGGAAGAGATATTTACTGCCGGAGAAAAAGATGTTACCAAAATTTTAGCAGACCGTCGGAAACAGATGGCATTGGAGATTAAGGAGTTTTACAAAACACTTTAATAATATAAAACTTCACAAATGATTTGTAAAATAAAATACTATTAATAATTTACGGAAGGAAGTAGATCATACTATTTATACAATATAACACAACTGTGGGACACACGGGGATAGCTCGCTTATGCTTAGCACAGTAGTGTTATCGGACGAGAACCGAACTTGCGAGGTGGGGGAGGATGTCATAATTGAAATAAATAGTAATTTAAGAGAAAACAAATTATTTAAGCGATTATTTGAAATTTTTCTTGCAATATAACATAAAGCATGATATAATTCGTTCGGTAAATTAAGTTATAAAAAACACGTTGCCGGATTCTGTCGGTCGAAGTGCCTGAACAAAGGTGGCTGAGGAATGAGAAAGCAGCGGAAGAACAAACAAAAAGGAGATTTGACATGAGTGTAATTTCAATGAAACAGTTACTCGAAGCAGGTGTTCATTTTGGACATCAGACAAGAAGATGGAACCCTAAAATGGCTCCTTACATCTACACAGAGCGTAATGGTATCTACATTATCGACTTACAGAAATCTGTAGGTAAGGTTGACGAAGCTTACAACGCAATCAGAGACTGTGTTGCTAACGGAGGAAAGATTCTTTTCGTTGGTACAAAGAAACAGGCTCAGGATTCTATCAAGAACGAAGCTGAGAGATGTGGAATGTACTATGTAAACCAGAGATGGTTAGGTGGTATGCTCACAAACTTCAAGACTATTCAGAGCCGTATTGCCCAGTTAAAGAAGATTGAAGCTATGGAAGCAGACGGAACATTTGATGTACTTCCTAAGAAAGAAGTAATTAACCTCAAGAAACAGCAGGAAAAATTAGAGAAGAACTTAGGCGGTATTAAAGAGATGCAGGATATCCCTGACATGATCTTTGTTGTAGACCCTAGAAAAGAAAGAATCTGTATTCAGGAAGCAGAAACTCTTGGTATTCCTTTAGTTGGTATCTGTGATACGAACTGTGACCCAGAAGAATTAGATTACGTTATCCCAGGTAACGATGATGCCATTCGTGCAGTTAAATTAATCGTTTCCAAGATGGCTGACGCTGTAATCGAAGGAAATCAGGGACAGGATGCAGAAGTAGCAGAGGAAGAAGCTGCTGAAGAAGCAGAAGCTTAATTCTGTTTGCAATAATCGCCTCAGCCTGCACTTGGTACAGGCCGGGGCATTTTTGTGTAAAATCTATATGAAACACATAAAAGAGATGAATTTGGAGGAATCGAAATGGCTATTACAGCAAAACAGGTAAAAGAGTTACGTGAGATGACAGGTGCCGGAATGATGGATTGTAAGAAAGCTCTTACAGCTACAGAAGGCGATTTTGATAAAGCAATTGAATTCTTAAGAGAAAAAGGTCTTGCAACTGCTGAAAAGAAAGCTGGACGTGTTGCTGCAGAAGGTCTTGTAAAAGTTATCGTATCTGATGATAAGAAGAAAGCTGTTGCAGTAGAAGTTAACGCTGAGACAGACTTCGTTGCAAAGAACGAAAAATTCCAGGCTTACGTTGCACAGGTTGCAGAGCAGGCTATGGAAACAGAAGCAGCAGATATCGATGCTTTCTTAGCTGAAACATGGAAATTTGATGAGACTAAGACTGTAAACGAAGCATTAGCAGGACAGATTGCTATCATCGGTGAAAACATGAACATCCGTAGATTCCAGCAGGTAAAAGAAGATGCAGGTTTCGTAGCTTCTTATACACATATGGGTGGAAAGATTGGTGTTTTAGTAGACGTTGCAACAGACGTTGTTAACGCTGACATCGAAGAGATGGCTAAAAACGTATGTATGCAGGTTGCAGCTTTAAATCCTAAGTATACAGACCGTTCTGAAGTTGATCAGGATTATCTTGCAAAAGAAGAAGAAATCCTTACAGCAGCAGCTAAGAATGAAAAACCAGATGCTAATGATAAGATTATCACAGGTATGGTTAAAGGACGTCTTAACAAAGAATTAAAAGAAATCTGCTTAATGGATCAGGTATATGTAAAAGCTGAAGACGGAAAACAGTCCGTATCCAAATATGTTGAGGAAGTAGCTAAGGCTAACAATGCTAAAATTGCTATCAAAGGTTTCGTTCGTATGGAAACTGGAGAAGGAATCGAGAAGAAGGAAGAAGATTTCGCAGCAGAAGTAGCAGCTCAGATGGCTGGTAAATAATTCTTCAAATTATTAATATTGTAAATTGAATCAGAATTTATAAAGGCTCTGAAAGCTTCATAAACACTTTATTTTCTAGTGATTATGAGGTTTTCGGAGCCTTTTTCTATGGAAAAAAGGAAATGGCGAAAGTATCGCCAGGAACCGTTAAAAACCGTCTAAAATCACTTCAAATTGAGTATTACTCAAGTCATAGATTGAGTAAAATGAGTATTCACAGTTTGAATTCAGTGAATGAAATAAAGGAAAGAGAGAATGAAATCTGCGTAGTTTCACAAATTTATGTGGATGATGAGTTAATTGCTTATTATCCATATGTTCTGGTGGGAAAATATATTAAAAAGATGAACTTAGCAAAAAATTTCTTCCCTAGAATAGCAGAAGCAATTTCTGAACAGTTAACAGCATGTTATCTTCAAAAATTTAAAGGTGGAGATTGGCTATTTGGCGATAAATTTGCACAAATGCTTATAGCAAACTGTGTTTCATCTAATTTACATAATGGAATAAAATTTGCACATTTAATTGAAAAAATAGAACAATTATCCGTTTCGACGTTTGAAGGAGAATATTTTTCAACTGGAGTGATTGTATCAAGTAATTTTGCTAAACATTTCCAAGGAGGAAAATATGCGGCATATCATTTTAAGGGTTTTCCTCAGTTTCTTTTCATGGTATATCAGGAGATATTTTGCAGATGGCTTTCAAAAACTGGAAATCAATTAGATGAAAGACGGCCGATTTTTGATATTTATCGTCTGGTGGGAGAAAATGGATATATGGAAATAGATATCTGCTTTCCGTTGAAATAAAATACAAGAAACTCCACGTTGCCACCAGTATTTTTATGGAAATTTGCACTCAAAATTCAGTACGGAAAAAGCTATTACAGCACAAATTCAGAAGTATGGAAGTACGTACATCTCTATTAGATAGAGTATGGCAACAGCAAGTTGCTTTTCGGAATATGGATTTGGTTATATGATATGGTTATGGAGGTGACCACTATGAAAACAAAAAATATTATTTTGAAACTTCGCACGGAAAGAGGAATGTCACAAGACGAGCTGGCAGATAAAATCATGGTAACAAGGCAGGCAGTATCACGTTGGGAAAATGGTGCTATGCAGATGGAACATATACATATAACGATATGGACGAATTGATTGATGTGTGTGTAAAGAATATGGTAAATGAAAACTTTACCGAAGAACAGGCAGGATCTTATTTGAAAGAAATACTTCCAAAGTTGGATTACTGGAAAAGATATGATGAACTTAGTGACAATGGGCAGTTTGAAGAGTTTAAAAAACAATTGATAAACGAAATAAATGATCTGCATATAGACGGACTTCCAAGGGTAAACAAGCTAAATGCACTTGTGGGAAAATACGTGAATATGGAATATACTCTGCCTAATGGACAAAAAGTAAAATTCCTTGATGATCAGAAAACCTATCTGGGGAATCAACTGGAGTCTGAATTTG
>OLRT01000698.1_pt1 | contig 25459 bp, 23 predicted proteins | sample 1672021 | NCBI WGS metagenome assembly OLRT01 (sample SAMEA3136637, study PRJEB25190) | human gut metagenome | reverse complement strand
TCAGCTTCTTCTTCCCTGTCGGGTTGATGCGCTCGCCGATGACGGCGATGCGCGCCTCGCCCTCGGGCAGCGACACCATCTGCTGCGCCGAGGTCACCGTGAAGGCAGGACGATAACGCAGGTTGGGGACGCTGGACGCCGAGAGGCCCTTCGGCTCGCTTTGCTCCCCCCAAGCAGCACGGGAAGAAGCGGAGCTCGCGGAAACAGCTGTCGCAGAGGAGGCCACAGGAGTGTGTGCTGGAACAGAGACGGATGCAACCGCGGGGAGCGGCCGCGCGTCGATGAGCGCGCGCAGAGCAGCAATATGGTCAGGCGTCGTGCCGCAGCAGCCGCCTACGACCGTGGCGCCGGCATCTAGGATCGCTTCCATGGCCTGGGCAAATTCGTTAGGGCCCACGTCGAAGACGGTCTCGCCATCCTGAATGCGGGGCAAGCCTGCGTTGGGCTGCGCCATGACGAGGGCGCGGTCGTACGGCGCGAGCTCCCCCACGAACGGCGCCAACTCCGTCGGCCCGAGCGAGCAGTTGAGTCCCACGGCCGAGGCGCCGAGCGCCGACAGCGTCGTGGCGGCGATGGCCGGCGTCGTGCCGAGGAAGGTGCGGCTGTCCTCGCCGAAAGTCATGGTGGCGAACACCGGCAGCGTCGTACTTTCCACCGCAGCGAGCACGGCAGCCTTGGCTTCCAGCAGGTCGGCCATGGTTTCCACGACGATGAGATCGCAGCCGGCCGTCTCGGCGGCGCGGGCTTGTTCGGAGAAGATGTCGAGGGCCTCGTCGAAGGTGAGGGTGCCCAGAGGCTCGAGCAGCGCGCCGGTCGGCCCGATGTCGCCGGCCACCAGCGGCGCCCCGGCCGCCCGAGCGTTGGCCGCGGCCGCCGCGTACACCTCGGTCACGGTAGCGCCGGCGTTCGCGAGCTTCAAGCGGTTGGTGTTGAACGTGTTGGTGGTGATGCAGTCGGCGCCAGCTTCCACATACTGACGCTGAATGGCCACGATGGCCTCGGGGTGCGTGAGGTTCAGCAGATCCGGCACCGCGTGGACGGTATGGAGCCCAGCGGCCTGGACGAGAGTGCCCATGCCGCCATCGAACAGCAGCGGGCGCTTTTTTAAAATTTCACGCACATCCTTCATGAGGGAGTTCTCCTTTTTCCTACAAAAACGCTTGGCTTTCAGTTTAATGCAGAACGGGCGTCCGGTCAAGGGTTTTCTGCCCCGGCCGCTTGCAGGAACGCCGTTTTTGTGCTATCCTATGCATACTTTATGGAATGAGGGAGGGATGTGCCATGCGCCATGCCGGCACACAAGACATCGAAACGCCGCGGCTGCTCCTGCGCCGCCTGCTGCCGGAGGATGCACCGCAGTTTGTAAAGGACTATTACGCCTACTATAAGACTCCGCGAGGCTACCATCCCCGCAGCTTGAACTCCAATAACGGCTGGAATGTCAATTCGATTATCGATCAGGAATATCTGAAAGGAAGAGAGCGGTTCTATGACATTCTCAAGGCAGTTGCGAAGAAGTACTCGGAATAATATATGAGTGAGGATATTAAGCCTTGGATATAAACACGATTGTAGAGGGAATTCAAGATGCAAGTGAGCTGTCATATGATTACTATAAGCCGCTTGTAGATAGAATAATCGCAAAGAAGGCATCTGAAAAGGAAGTGGAACATCTGCTTGATCACATGCTTGATGTATGCCATGATGATAGAATGCTGCATCTATTCAAGAAGGTTTGCAGACGATATTATAGTCTTTATCCGGAAATGATTGCATCTGAGATACTGACCTATAAGGAATGGTATGAGGATTGAACTTGTAAAAAGCAAGCGAAGAAAACACGCGAAAATATTGCCAAGACAAGCAAACAGTAGAAAATAATAAATTGTGATAACCAGGAAAGGAGCTGCATTATGGATGGCAAACAGATAGCTGCATCAGGAGCTCTGCACCTCATTCCACTGGACAATATAAATGGATACGATGTCAGGCCTGGATTTTATGAAATCAATGGAGCAACGGCACTGAGAGAGGGCGTGAATTTTACGGTCTGTTCTCTGGAAGCATCCAGTGTGGAGCTGCTTCTTTATCACAGAGGTGACAAGGAGCCGTATGCAGTTCTTCCTTTTCCGAAGCATTATCGAATCGGCAGTGTTTATTCGATGATTGTGTTCGGACTGGATATTTATGATTTTGAGTATGCCTACCGTGTGGATGGACTGCATGATCCAGAAAAAGGTCTTATATTTACATGGATGGGTCAGCAGTACGGCACTGAGCCAGGCAAAGAGGAAGTCAAAAATGATCCTGTCTACGACTGCGAAGAAAATCTAAGTGAACTGTCATTTTGGGTGTGCAGAGAATAAAGACTCGCAAGTATTTTTTTCATTAGTTCTTGACAAGTAACCATTCGTTAACTATAATGGAGTTATCAAATGGTTACTTTGATAAAGGAGATAATTATGGCGGAGGGTACAAAGGAACGGATTTTGAGAACAGCACTGGAACTGTTTGCACAGAACGGCTACCTGGGGACGTCTATGAATGATATTGCGAGACAGGTGGGGTTTACGAAAGCCGCCTTGTATAAGCACTATGCCAGCAAACAAGAAATCTTAGATAAGATCGTGGAGCGAATGAACAAGATGGACTATGAGCGTGCAGAGGCGTATGAAATGCCTGAAACGGAACCAGACGGCTTTGCAGAAGCATATCTGCATACACCAGTTCAAAAAATTCGCACGTACAGTCTTGCACAATTTGACCATTGGACAAAGGAGCCATTTTCCTCCAATTTCCGTAAAATGCTGACGCTGGAGCAATACCGTGATCCAAAACTGGCACAACTTCATCATGACTATCTTGCTGGCGGGCCTTTGGAGTACATGGCGGCAATCTTCCGCAAGCTAGTAGATTCTGATGAGGACGCTATGCAGTTAGCGCTGGAATTCTATGGCCCGATGTATCTTCTATACAGTGTTTACGACGATACCGAGGACAAAGAATCGGTTTCTTCTTTACTGGCTATACATATTGATCACTTTATTTCCAAGGTAGAGTCTGATTACAGATTATCGTTTTGAAAGGAGACTACTATGGATGCAATTATTTACACTACCAACACAGGAAGTGCCGAAAGATATGCCAAGCTGCTGGCGCAGGAAACTGGACTTCCAGTGTACTCTTTTGCAGAAGCGAAGAAGCAGGTCTTTTCCAAAGCAAAGATCATTTATCTGGGTTGGATCATGGCTGGTTCGGTCAAGGGCTATGCTGAGGCTGCAAAACGCTATCGGGTATGTGCTGTCTGCGGAGTTGGCATGGGACAGACCGGGACGCAAATAGAAAATGTGCGGAAAAAATCAGTAATTCCGGCAGACCTTCCGCTGTTCACACTGCAAGGGGATTTTAATGTGAAAAAGCTGCATGGTATCTACCGCCCTATGATGGAAATTATGGTTAAAACAATGGGTAAGAGCCTTGCTGAAAAGGCAGACCGTACTTCTGAGGAAGACGATATGTTGGATATGATGCTCCACGGAGGCGAGCGAGTCAAGGCGGAAAATCTAAGCGCTGTTCTCGATTGGTACCGCGTGCAGAGATAAGAATGGGGAGTTTTGATTTCGTACTGATTCTGTGGTCATGCACAGTATCTTTTTTAGGAGGAAAACCATGCAGTATGTCATTTCGATTTTGATTGCTACAGTCATCGCAGCTCTGGCAGGGTGGCTGGTACAGCGCGATTCTCATCAGAAATCACTGACCATATTGACGGTCGCAGTTATCGTGGCTTTTTCGGTGGTGGCAACCGGGGCGCTGAACTACGTTGCCAAACATCCGTCAAATATCCTGAATTGGATGATCAACGGGGAGACGGGTGAAGCGGTTGAACACGACCTGGATGGTGCGACTTTGACATTGGAAGATTCCTGGACGGTATCGTCGTTTGACGATCTCACGGCTATCGGAAAGCTTTTTCAGAATTTTTCCAGAGAAGGCGATGAGGATCTGGAGGGAGAATGGTTGATTTTAAGTCCGGACGAGGATCCGGCGATTCTTTATTGCTATGATAATGAAGCAACAACGATTCAGTTAAGTGACCTGCGGGAGGCGCTGGAAGAAGATGAAAATATGACTGTCGAAAGCATAGAATTCCATGGGATCCCGGCCGTCGAAGGGACCGCGCAGAATCCAGAGAAGGAAGATATCATAGATTATAAACAAATCTGTTTCATCGCGAACGACAAGTGTTACGAGCTGGTTGTCTATCATGATAAAGATGATGCAGCTGAGCGGATCGCGCAGAAGATTTTAGACGGATTGTCATTTTAAGCGTTTTGCTTCCGGTGGATTCGATCTTGCTTTCAGATCGCTGGCTTTTCCCATTTGCTTTTAGATCGCCGGCGTCCCTCCCATACAAAAAAACAAAGCAGGCAGCTTACAGCGATTTTTCGCTGCAAGCTGCCTGTTCTTATCTTTGTGAAACTGCGCGGGACTTTAATACATCCAGGTGGAGAATGAATCGTTGATGATCGCAACTACTATGCCCACTGCCCACAGTGCACAGCCGATGATGCCCAGAATAAATCCGGCTTTCCGGATACCTTCATCATTTCCTTCATTCTTTGCGGAGATCGCCAGAATGAGACCGATAAGACCACAGACACCGCAGCACACCAGACCTGCAATACCCAGAACGAGGGATGCGACTGCCTTGCCGTGTGCCGGAGGCTGACCGTTCGTTCCGGAAGTCTGGTAAGTGTTATATGCGTTTCCTGCATTGTAATTCTGTCCACCGGTAAACTGGTCGCCGTTTCCGCCGAACGTCTGGTTGTCAGTGCCGTAAGTATTGTACTGCTGGCCGGCATTCTGCTGAGCAGGGTCAGTGTACTGATATCCGCCGAAAGTCTGGTTGTCAGTACCGTAAGTATTGTACTGCTGACCGGCGTTCTGCTGAGCAGGGTCAGTGTACTGATATCCGCCGGAAGCCTGGTTGTCAGTGCCGTAAGTATTGTACTGCTGACCGGCATTCTGCGCAGGCTGCTGATACTGTCCGGTACCCTGTTCGTTATAGTGGTACATGTTGCCGACGTCCTGCGCAGGCGCCTGCTGATATGTATTCTGATCCTGCGGCTGAGATGTTGTTTCCTGATACATGTTGTCGTCCGCCGGCTGCTCAGGAGCCGGGTTGTTCGTGTAATTATTATTCATATTGTTATTTTCGTTCATGATGATGAATTCCTTTCCTGGCTTCAAAATGGCTTACATTATATTCCTATTGTAAATTGACTATTCGCAAAAGTCAATCATACTCAATCGAAAAACATTAAATCCCGGATAAAAAATGTAAAATTTAACGGGGAAACAGAGGATTTAACCATAAAGTGGCAGATTTCGAAAAATCGCAAAAATCATATAGATCACGATATCGATGTAAAGGATCCGCAGAAGATTTTTAGAACTTCGCAGGGCTTTTGGTCGTCCGATGAAGGCGCAGATGCTGATGAGAAACCAAGCCGGAAAGCTGAAAAACGCCACCGGGTTATAGGCAAAAGCCGCAGTGATATCAAACCGCATCAAGGCCAGCGCCATCCGCGATGTGCCGCACCCCGGGCACTGCAGCCCCGTGACCTCACGAAACAGGCACGGGATCCGAAACGGCGTATGCAGGATCAAAAACGCATAAAGCACTCCCACACCGAAAATCGTCCCGTATATAATCAGTATTTTTTTCTGCACCGCATCGGGAAATCCTCTCCGCATCGCGCTCTCTGCACCGGGTTTGGGTCTGCTCATATCCTACTCCTTTTATCCTATGTGGATGCCCCACATCACGTTACTGAAACCATTATAACAAAGCCGTCACCCCGATTAAATCCCAATTTGCAAAATCTTCGTTTTCATCAAAAAACACCATCAAACGAAGAAAATCTCAACGATAGAATAGTTCGTCTCCTATCAAAATCTTCGAAATGCAAAATTTTTGGCGATTATCGAGAATCCTGAGAAATGGCATCCCCGCCGAGTGTCGGTTTACGGGACTAGAGTCCCGAGATCTCCCGAAAAAATTTCAATTTCAAGAAATAGAATATAAACTCTTTTGGAGCTGCCGCCGTAGATTCTCGTTTTTGCTTAAAATATTCGTCAAACGAAGATTTTGCAAAAAGCAGTCGAGCTAAAATCCTTGTAGATTCTCGATTTGCCTGAGAAATTTCACGAAACGAAGATTTTGCAAATAAAACCGCACCAGAGCCCCAGCCGAAGTCTTTGCAGAGTCGCCGATGGCCTATAGGACCGTCCGCGGCAACTTTTTCAGAGTCCGCGGCGGGTTCTTCCCCCGAATTTCCTGATGACTCCCCTTGCGCCGACCTTACAAAAAAAGTATAATAGCTCTTGGTGTCCGGGTGGGGCGTGATGTAGCTGTTCCGCGTGCAAGCGGCAGCAGTCCAAGCGATTGCCGCCAGAAAACCAGCCGCACACCGACATCACATTTTAAGGAGAAAAAATTGAACTCACTCATGAAAAATGAAATTTCCCAGTGGCGGGACAACCCGAAGGACGACTTCCTGGGCGGACTGGTATCCGCGTTTTCCGTCATCCCGGAGGTGGTGGGCTTCACCATCATCGCGGGGGTCAATCCGATGCTGGGACTGTATACATCTGTCGCATTTCTGATTTTGTCGGCGTTTCTGGGCGGGCGGCCGGCCATGGTGTCCGCGGGAGCCGGTTCGATGGCGCTGGTCGTGGTAGCCCTCATCGCAGAATATGGGACAGAGTATTTATTTGCAGCGGTATTTTTAGCCGGGATCTTCCAGCTCATCATGGGGCTTTGCAAGGTGGGCAGGCTGATCAAGTACATTCCGCAGTGTGTCATGACCGGATTCGTGGATTCGCTGGCCATCATCATCTTCATGTCCCAGATCAAGAATGCGCTGGGCGGCGGATTGACCATGTATGCGCTGGTGGCAGCCGGGATCGTCATCGTCTATTTGTTTCCGCGGATCACTAAGGCTGTACCATCCACGCTGATTGCCATCATCGTCGTAACGGCGGCAAGCGTATTCCTGGGTCTGACTACAACGTCTATCGGCGATATGGGTAACATGACGGCGGCACTGCCGGATGTACATCTGCCGACCTTGCTCCTCAGTTTGGAAACGTGGAAAATCGTCCTGCCGTATTCCATTTCCCTGGCTTTTGTTGGCCTCATCGAAACCCTGCTGACCCAGCAGGTGGTGGATCAGATAACGGAGACGACCAGCGACACCAATCGGGAATCCTGCAGTCAGGGCATCACCAATATGGTGTGCGGCTGCATCGGCGGCATGCCGGGCTGCGCCATGATCGGACAAGCCATCGTCAACGTCAAGTCGGGCGGCCGGGGCCGTCTCAGCACGCTGGTGGCGGGCGTCATGCTCATCGCGGTGCTGGGCTTTGGCAGCAGGTTGCTCAATATCATTCCGCTGGCGGCGCTCATCGGGGTAATGATCACCGTGTCCATCGCGACCTTCGATTGGGATTCGCTCCGTTCCCTCAAGGATCAGTCGCCGCTGGAGATTTTGACGACGCTGCTGACGGTGGTCATCGTTGTGGCGACCAACAACCTGGCCTACGGCGTAGCGGCAGGTCTGGCGCTGTATTATGCAGGCGGTTTTGCTGCAAAGGCCTTTGTGAGGGCTTCGTAAAATCCTAAGGTGAGCACGACCGCAGCGCGTATATATAATGAAAAAGAAAAACAAGCTGGCGCATGGATTTCATGCGACCAGCTTGTTGCTTTTTTGTTTGATCCGGGATGCGCGGAGCAGCTTTTACAGTACTTCCTTGATGGCAGCCAGCAGATCGTCGTACTCGTCGAATGCAGGGATATCCGGATATTCTGCCTTGATGGACTCAGTGCTCTTGAACAGGAATCCGGCTTTGCTTGCCTGGATCATGCCGATATCGTTATGGCTGTCGCCGCTGGCGATGGTTTCAAATCCGCAGGACTGCAGCGCTTTTACCGTAGTGTATTTGGATTTCTCACAGCGCATTTTATGCTTTAAGATCGTGCCGTCTTCTGCGATTTCCAGCGTGTTGCAGAACAGTGTCGGCCAGCCCAGCTTTTTCATCAGAGGCTGTGCGAACTGTTCGAATGTGTCGCTGATGATGATGACCTGCGTGATGCTGCGCAGCTCGTCCAGAAATTCCTTTGCACCCGGCATCGGGTCGATTTTGCTGATCGTATCCTGGATCTCTTTGATTCCCAGACCGTGTTCTTTCAGGATATTCAGTCTGTATTCCATCAGTTTATCGTAATCCGGCTCGTCGCGCGTAGTTTTCTTCAATTCTTCGATTCCGGTGGCTTCGGCGAATGCGATCCAGATTTCAGGGACCAGAACGCCTTCCATGTCTAAGCAAACAATATTCATGATTTTCCCTCCTGTGTGTCAAAACGTGTGCAGAACCCTGCACCATAATATACTATAAGACATTCTAGCACAAACAGGACCGCTTCGGGGAAAAATATTTTGACGAGATGAGAAAAAAGCAGTACTATAAAGTAAAACAACAGTAGGAATAAACGGGAGAAACACCATGACATCAGAAGGAACTCGAACAAGAGAAAAAGTTTATATCATAGGGCACAAAAATCCGGATACTGATTCCATCTGCTCGGCCATCGCTTATACGGAACTGAAGAAAGCGGTGCTGGAGAGAAAGCTTGCCGACGGAACTTTCGAAGCGGAGAATCCTTTGCAGGAAGGGATGCCGGTCCCGATCCCGGAATATATCGCCTGCCGGGCAGGGATCGTCAATGAGGAGACGAAATACGTGCTGGAGTATTTCGACGTGGAGCCGCCACAGTATCAGGACAATGTGCAGCCGCAGATCGCCGATATGGATCTGAACCTGGTTCCGGGGATCGAAGGGCGCGCGTCTATCAAGCAGGCATGGGAGCTGATGCAGGAAGAACACGCCAAGTCAGTGCCAGTGCTTGCAGAAGGAAAACTGAAGGGGATCGTGACCATCACGGATATCGCCCAGTCCTATATGGACAAGAGCGACAGCAGTGTATTGTCGCGCGCAGGGACGAGGTTTGCCAGCATTGCAGAGACCCTGAACGGGCATATTGTCTGCGGCGGATCGGATGAGGTCTTTGAGGATGGGAAAGTAACGATCGCGGCATCCAGCCCGGATGTTATGGAGGAAGTGATCGAGCCGTCGGATCTGGTCATTGCCGGCAATCGGTTCGAGACTCACTTTACTGCCATCGAACTGGGAGCCCGATGCCTGGTGATGTGTCAGGGGGCAACTCCGACCAAGACCATCAAAAAACTGGCAGAAGAGCGGGGCTGCATCATCATCAACACACCGTATGACACCTTCACAGCGGCAAGACTTATCAACCAGAGTATGCCGGTGCAGTTCTTTATGACCGGGGAAAATCTGGTGACATTCCAGATGGGCGATGCCGTGGAAGATATCGAAAATATTATGAAAACCAACAGGTTCCATAACTTCCCGGTCGTTGAAAAATGCGGCAATTATGTGGGTTTGATTTCGCGGCGCAGACTGTTGAATATGAATCGAAAAAAAGTTATCCTGGTAGACCACAATGAGATCAGCCAGGCGGTAGACGGTATCCAGAAAGCGGATATACTGGAAATCGTCGATCACCACAGACTGGGTGGATTCGAGACGCTGGAGCCGGTATTTTTCCGCAATCAGCCGGTGGGCTGTACGGCGACTATCATCACCCAGCTTTACGATGAGAAAGGCGTTGTGCCGGATCGCAAGATCGCAGGGCTTCTGGCTTCTGCTATTATCTCCGATACCCTCATGTTCCGCTCCCCGACCTGCACGGCTTTAGATCGTGCCACCTGCGAGCGGCTTGCGGATATGGCGGGCATCAACATCACAGAGATGGCTAATAACATGTTCCAGGCGGCCAGCAGCCTGCAGGGCAAGACCCCGGAAGAAATATGTTATCAGGACTTCAAGATCTTTAATAATGAAGGTCGCTCCTTCGGCGTCAGCCAGGTTACTTCCATGGATAGCCGGGAGCTGGACAGCATCCGCGAAAAGGTGGAAGAGTATCTGCCTCAGGTCATGGAACAGCAGGATCTGGATATGATGTTCATGATGATGACTAATATCGTAGACACCTCTACGGAACTTCTCTGCTGCGGTCTGCACGCTGATCTTCTGGCCAAGGAAGCCTTTGATATCGCGGACGGTGACGAGCATATCATCCTGAAAGATATCGTTTCCCGCAAGAAGCAGTTCTTGCCGGCCTTTGTTGAAGCACTGCACCAGTAGAGGTGTAGTGCTGCCTGGGCCATCCCCAGGATTTCTGCAAAGCCTCCGGCGGCCAGGGGGCTCTTTTGTCATACTGCGGGGGTTTCGGGTCAAAATGTTTATTTCTTGAATATAGAAACAAATCCATCTCGTGGAAAAAGAACTAGTATTATACATCCTACCAAAATATTTTTTGTCCGGTTTATCTGTCCGGACATTTTTTTTATTTTTGAATATTCTTCTGCTGGAGTGCCCCCCGGCGAACTGTTACGGGGGTAATAAATAGTATCTTTCGGAACGAATTGTTCGCTTTCTGTAAAAATCGCAATCTTCCCCCCTCGGACAAATCACGGCATTTTCACCCCCTTGCCACTTGAATAGACTGATGCTACCATAGCGAAACTAAATTCGTATACCTTGCGAAAGCGGTGGTAAAAATATGTCATGACACATGACAAAGACGTTTATTTATTTACGGACAGGAGGAAATGGGTGTGAAGATGTGTAAAAAAGGGATCGCATGGATCCTCGCGTTGATGCTGGTGCTGAGTATGGCTCCAAGCGTGTTTGCAGCAGAAGGCGATGAGAGCGGGAAGACGGCGACAGAGGCATTTGATATTTCTAAATCAAAGGAAGCGACTCAGCTTGAAAAGACCGGAGATAAATTCGAGTCTACAGTTACGTTATCACTACCAAGTGCAGAAAAGCAGTTGGTAACGGATGTAGTGTTCGTTCTGGATAAATCTACGAGTGCCGAGATGGAACAGCAGGCGTTAAACATGCTAAACGAATTAAAAGCTGAAATAGCAGAGTCGGGAGCCAAGGTGAAAGTTGGAATCGTTATTTTTAATAAAAAGGCAAATGTGACAGATTTCATGGATCTGGAAACAGAGTACGATGCAATCAAAAAGGCTATCCAACAGGAGATAAGTTCAGGAACAAATACCCATGCAGGTCTGATCGCAGGCGAAAAAATGCTTGATGAAGATAAGGATGTGCCGGCAGACAGGAAATATCTTGTATTTGTCAGTGATGGCATAACTTATATGTTCAATGAAAAGCCGACAGCTGTCGCATGGAGTTTTAAAGCAGATACGAATAAGTATTTTGCAGGTCCGGATAACTGGAAGTCACAGTATGAAAATAACAACCCACCTGTAAACTGGTCAGACACACTGGCAACGATCGGTACAAAATCAGCTTCCCAGGGCGGTGTATATGATTATCCATATGGGGAAACACCTGAAAAGCTCACGGAAGCAGACAAAATGAATGATTATGCGAATTCTGTTGAAAAAGCTCTCTATCTTACAGAACAAAAATATAAGGCTATAAGTTCAAAGTACCACTGTTATGCTATGAGTATTGGTACAGCTACCGAGTATCAATGGGGTCCGTCATTCATGAATTATCTGGCAAATGGAAATAAGGTGGATTTCAGTCAGATCGAGAACGATATCTTATACCTGGTAGATGAGGGAAGTACGATAGTTGATCATATGGGTTATGTCGAGGGCGACTACAACTTTGATCTTAAAGATCTGGAAAGCATAACAATGACAGTAAACGGCAAAAAACTGAGTGCTGAAGTTGATAGAAATAAAAACCAGATCATGTTCGGAGACAAGCAGTTCGAGCTTGAATATTTCCCTGCAGGCAATGATGAAGAGCGTTTTGTCCTCAAGATTAATCAGAAAATCAAGATCACGGAACCGGTACAGCTTACTTACAAGGTAGTGCTGCAGAATCCTAAGACTGAAGCGGGCACTTATGGTAAGTATGACCGGTACGGAGTAAATGGATATGATGGCTTGTTCACAAACAACAGTGCTGTTATTAACCCGGTAGATTCCAATGAGAGAGCATATGCCGCACAGGCATTTAACAAGCCGACTGTTTCATATACAGTAGCTGCTTCGACGACTCCGGGAGATGATAATAACCAGGGAAAAGCAGGCAAAACCGGCAAAACAGCCAAGACCGGTGACGACTTCCCGATCGGACTGATCGCAGGCGCGGCTCTGCTGGCACTGGCAGGAGCGGGAGCAGTCGGCTTTGCACGCAGAAGAAAAACAAACTAAAGACGATCTCAATAATAAGTAATCAACAGCAAGGAGAGGCCTCATGCAGGTCTCTTTTTGTGTGTTGATTTCCCACATTTTATTCCTCCAGCCTATGTAAATAAGAATGATTTTATGGTATGATAACAATAGTATGCTCGTAGCAGTGGATCCGGGCGGCAGGCGATGAGCCTGCAGATAGTCACGCTCCGGCAGTCACTGCCCCGCAAGCAGGCATATATCGCAACTAGCAACAGAAAGGTAGATAATGAGGTAATGGAAAAGAAAATCATGCTGGGCAATGAAGCCTTTGCAAGAGGAGCTTATGAAGCAGGTGTAAAAGTCGTTTCTTCCTATCCGGGAACACCAAGTACCGAGGTCACGGAAAATGCGGCGAAATATGATGAGATATACGTAGAATGGGCACCTAACGAAAAAGTCGGTGTAGAAGTTGCAGTCGGCGCTTCCATCGGCGGCGTGCGTTCCCTTTCCTGCATGAAACACGTAGGATTGAACGTAGCGGCTGACCCGTTTTTTACTGCAGCATATACAGGAGTGACCGGCGGCGCAGTAGTACTGGTAGCTGACGATAACGGCTGTCATTCCAGCCAGAACGAACAGGACTCCAGATACTATGGCAGGAGCGCAGGCGTTCCGGTCCTCGAACCGTCCAACGCGCAGGAATGTAAGGATTATCTGAAACTGGCATACGAAATCAGTGAGAAATACGATACGGTAGTTCTGCTCCGTTCCAACACGAGAGTATCACATTCCCGCGGTATCGTTGAGCTGGGCGAAAGAACGGAAAAAGATCGTATCCCGTATGAAAAGAACATCCAGAAGTACGTGGCAATGCCGGCGATGGCCAGAAAACTGCATATCGCACAGGAGCAGCGTATGGATAGAATCGCAAAGGACACGGCGGACATCACTCTCGGCATGAAGGCCGACGCCGCGGCCGGAGAAGCTGATAGCCTGCCTCTCAACATTATTGAACTCAACGATACGAAGATCGGCATCATCACAAGCGGCATCTGCTATCAGTATGTCAAAGAAGCACTGCCGGAAGTAAGCGTACTGAAAATGGGCATGATCAATCCGATCCCGAAAGCCATGATCGAAGCCTTTGCAGCAAAAGTAGACCAGCTGTATGTCATCGAAGAGGGTGACCCGTTCTTCGAAGAACAGATCCGGGCAATGGGGATCAAACTGGCAGGCGGCAAGGATCTGTTCACCATTCAGGGAGAATACAGCGCCAACATGATCAGAAAGGCCTTCGGCCGTCCGGTAGCAGAGGCTGCAGCAGATGCGAATGCGCCGGGAGCAGGAGAAGATCCGTCTACGGCAGAAGCAGCTGGAAGACCGCCGCTTCTTTGTGCCGGATGTCCGCACAGAGGACTGTTCCACGTGCTGAGCAAGCTGAAGACTACTGTTCTGGGAGATATCGGCTGCTATACGCTGGGCGCGCTACCGCCGACGTCAGCTATGGACGCATGCCTTTGCATGGGCGGCTCTATAACCATGGCTCACGGATTTGAAAAAGCCGTTGGAAGCAGCAAGAACACAGTTGCCGTACTGGGCGACTCCACCTTCTTCCACTCCGGTATCACCGGTCTGGTAAATATGAACTACAACGCAGCGAAAGGAACCGTCATCATCCTGGACAACAGGATCACAGGCATGACCGGTCACCAGGACAACCCGAACACTGGCAGAAACGCCAAGGGCGAACCGGCTCCGGCAATCGATATCGCTACCCTTTGCAGAGCCTGCGGAGTAGAACACGTAACGGAGATCGACCCGTTTGATGTAAAGGGACTGGAAAAGCTCATCAAAGAAGAAACTGAGCGCGATGCTCTTTCGGTGATCATTACGAAGAGACCTTGCGCGCTGATCGTAAAACAGCCGGATATTCCGTACGAAGTGACGGATAAATGCAAGAACTGCAAAATGTGCATGAAGATCGGCTGCCCGGCAATCGAAGAACGTGACGGTAAACCGTACATCGTTCCAGAAAGCTGTGTGGGCTGCGACCTTTGTGCTAGAGTATGTCCTTTCGATGCGATCGAAATGACGCAGACCGGAAAGGAGGACAAATAAATGAAACAGACGAATATACTGATCGTAGGCGTTGGCGGACAGGGGACTCTGCTGGCCAGCGTACTGTTAGGCAATCTGGGACTTTCCAAGGGGTATGATGTAAAGCTTTCTGAAGTACATGGTATGGCACAGAGAGGCGGAAGCGTTGTGACTCACGTAAAGATCAGTGAAGGCACTGTAAGCTCTCCGCTCATTGAAGAAGGGGATGCCGACGTGATCATTGCTTTTGAAGAGCTGGAAGCGTACCGGTGGCTGCCGTATCTGAAAAAGGGCGGAACGATCTATGTGAATACACAGAAGATCCTGCCGATGCCTGTCATCATGGGCAAGGCCAAATATCCGGAGCACATCATGGAAACTCTGGAAGAACATGCAGGAGCTGTTAAAGCACTGGATGCTCTTTCCATTGCGGAAGAATGCGGCAGTGTCAAAGCTGTCAATGTAGTTCTGCTGGGTGCAGCGTCCCGTGACCTGCCGTTTGACGAAGAAGCGTGGATCAAAGTCATCGAAGAAAATGTGAAACCTAAATTCGTAGAACTCAACAAAAAAGCGTTCGCTCTGGGCAGAAACGCTTAATATAAATTACAATCGAAAGGAAACAACTGAACCATGATTTGGAACGAGAAAATGGAATGTGCGGATCGCGACACCATGCGGTCCGTTCAGCTGGAGAAACTGAAGAAGACCGTAAAGCACGCGTATGATAACGTATCGCACTATCGGAATAAGATGGATGAAGCCGGTGTGAAACCGGAAGATATCAAGTCTCTGGATGACATCACGAAACTTCCATTTATTACAAAAGAAGACATTGCAGCCAATTACCCAACGGGACTTTTTGCCGAGCCGATGAAAGATATCGTGAGGATCCACGCATCTTCCGGTACGACCGGCAAGCCTAAGATCGTAGGCTACACCAGAAACGATCTTGATATGTGGGGTGAATGCGTAGCAAGAGGCATGACGATGGCTGGAGCGTCTCAGGAATCCGTGGTACACGTTTCCTATGGGTACGGACTTTTCACTGGTGGGATGGGAGCACACCTTGGAGCAGAAACCATCGGGGCGACTGTTATCCCGATGAGCAGCGGAAATACGCAGAAGCAGATTACTTTTTTACAGGATATGAAGAGCGATATCCTTTGCTGCACACCGTCCTATGCACTGACTATCGCGGAAGGTGTGAAGAAGGCTGGGATCAAACCGGAAGAACTGAATCTTTCTGCAGGAATATTCGGCGCAGAGCCGTGGACGCAGAGCATGCGCGACAAGATCGAAGAGGGTCTGGGTATCCGCGCTTATGATATTTACGGACTTTCTGAAATCATGGGTCCGGGAGTATCCATGAGCTGTGAGGAAAATGCAGGGATGCACGTACAGGAAGACTACTTCTATGTAGAAATCATCGACCCGGATACGCTGGAAGTGCTGCCGGATGGCGAGAAAGGCGAACTGGTCATCACGACGCTGGGCAAGGAAGGCATGCCGATGATCAGATACAGGACCCGTGACATCTGTTATCTTATGAGAGACAAGTGTGCGTGCGGAAGAACGACAGTGCGTATGAGTCGAGTATTCGGACGTACCGATGACATGCTGATCATCCGCGGCGTCAACGTATTCCCGTCCCAGGTAGAAACGGTTATTGCCGAGTTCAAGGAATTGACTATGAATTACAAGCTGTACGTTGGCAGAGAAAACAATACCGACACATTCGAGCTGGCGGTAGAACTGGCGGAAGGGCTGGCCATTGAAGATATTGCGTTTGTAGAAGCTCTGAGAGGCCGTATCGAACATGCGCTCCGCGATATGCTGGGCATCGGATGCAAAGTAAAGCTTCTCAACGAAGGCACGCTGCCTAGAAGTGAAGGCAAGGCTGTCAGAGTAGAAGATACGAGAAATCTCGGTTAAGTGATTGATTCTGGAAAGCCGGCCGCTGGCCGGACGAAGAAAAGGAGGAACTCCATGATAGTAAAACAGGTATCTGTATTCGTAGAAAATACAGTAGGGAGACTTGCTGACCTGACGAAGATCCTGACAGACAATAACATCGATCTGAAGGCAAGCACCATCGCAGAGACCGTAGATTTCGGCATTCTGCGCTGCATCGTTGAAGAACCGGAAAAAACAGTGAAGATCCTGGTTGAAAACGGATTTTCTGCAAGCATTTCCGAAGTGACAGGTGTATCCCTGGAAGACAAGCCGGGTGGTCTGCACAAAGTTCTGGCGGTACTGGCAGAGGCCGGCATTGCCGTGAACTACATTTATTCCACCATCAAATCTGCAGAAGGAAAAGCCATCATCATGATGAAAACCAGTGATGCTGCAAAAGCGGAGGAAGTGCTGAAGGCAAGCGGAGTAGAACTGGCAGGAGCAGACTCTTTCTAAAAGAGCTTTGCAGAAAGAATTGTAGAGGGCCTGAATATGAGTTTAGGAAGAAAAATCGTTTTCGTACTCTGTCTTATCGTGTTTGTAGGATCGGCGGGCATGCTGCTCAATTATTTTCTGACAGGAATGCGGGAACAGAGCAGTCTTGAGGATCTGGCAAAGCTGAAAACGGAGCGGGAGGATATGAAAACCGACAAGGGAACGGTCATCGGCAAGTATGTGGATCTGTATGAGGCGAACAGCGATATCATCGGATGGATCACGGTGGACGGAACCAAGATCGATTATCCGGTCATGCAGACACAGGATGATCCGGAATTCTATCTGAGACGTAATTTTCAGAAGGAGCATGCGACAGCCGGCGTTCCGTTTATGGATGCGTCCAGTGATATTTTCGTGCCGACGTCCAACTTCCTGATCTATGGGCACAATATGAAGAATGGAACCATGTTCCACGATATGCTCAAGTACAAAGACAAGTCTTTTTACCAGGAGCATAAAACCTTTCGATTTGATACGATCTACAAAGGCGGACAGGGCACCTACGAAATCATAGCAGCCGGTTACTCCAAGATCTATCCGGAGGATTCTGATGCGTTCAAGTATTACCAGTATGCAGGGATCACATCCCGGTCTGACTTTAATGAGTATCTTAAAGGGGTCAAGGAGCTGTCAGAGTATAACACCGGCGTTTCTGCAGAATACGGTGATCAGCTGGTGACTCTTTCCACCTGTGCCTATCACGAGAAGAACGGTAGATTCTTTATTGTGGGCAAACGTACCGACGCTAAGCAGGTGAAGCCGCAGTAGATTTGAAGAGCGATAATGATGCAAAAGCTCGCGCTTTGGAATATGGCGCGAGCTTTACTTTTTCTTCTGGAAGACTTTACAAATAATAACAAAAATTATATAATAAACCAATCGAGAGGAGCAAGTGAAAGCGGTTAGCCACACCTTAAAGGGGATCCGTTGGGATTAGCCTAAAAGGAGGTGGTTGGTATGATGGATTACATTTTTGGTGTAATTTATCTCCTGATCCTGTACCGAATAGTGCGGGAAATAAAATGACCGCCTTTCAATTCGCGGTTGATGGCGGCCATTAAAAGTCACATCGGCTAACCGTTTTACGGTTTCCTCTTGATTTTATTATAGCATAAGTCGATACAACGTCAAGACGTATTCAAGTTGAAATCCTGCCTGCTGTACAAATTCCTCTTGACACTGTGGGTGAAGGTGATATAATTATGATATCAAAATGATATCACATATGTGTGAGCAAAATCTCAAACAGGAGATTTTAGATGGGAGGGTATGAGTATGGATAATACGAATAACATCATTACGACCAACATTACAGAGAAGGAACTGCATCCGGTGACCGGAATGCTGATGCTCATCATCAATATTGTGGGGATCCTGTTCAGTATGCTGCTGTGCGTCATCAGTCCGCTTCTGTTTTATGGTGCAGCAGGAGGGCTGGGAGTTGTCATCGGTGTGCTGCTTTTCGTTCTATTTTGTATCATGTTCGCCGGACTTAAGGTGGTCAATCCGAATGAAGCACTGGTACTGACTTTATTCGGTAAATATCATGGCACTATCAAAAATGCCGGGTTCTTCTTTGTGAATCCGTTTTGCACTGCATTTAATCCGACGGCAGGTGCTTTGCAGGAAGAAACATCCCAGGATCTGGGCGAAGCTTTAAAAAAAGGCAAAACTGTGAAGGCTTCCTCTAAGACACGAGGCAGGAAGGTTTCCACGAAAACCATGACACTCAATAATGCACAGCAGAAAGTCAATGATGTGGATGGTAATCCGGTCATCATCGGTTCGGTGGTCATCTGGAAGGTGGCGGATCCGACCAAGGCTGTATTCAATGTGGAGAACTACTTCGAATATCTTTCGACTCAGTGTGATTCTATTATCAGAAATTCAGCGAGGATGTACCCGTACGATTCGATGAGGGACGATGACAGTGAGATGACGCTGAGAGGATCCAGCCTGGAAATCGCAGAAAAGATGAAGTCTGAACTACAGGAGAAGACTTTTGATGCCGGCATAGAGATCCTTGAAGTGAGGATCACTCATCTGGCATATGCGGAGGAAATCGCAGCGGCAATGCTGAAGCGGCAGCAGGCAGCGGCGACGATCGCAGCGAGAGAACAGATCGTAGAAGGTGCAGTCGGAATGGTTCATATGGCGCTGGATCGTCTTGAAAAAGATGACTTGATCCTGCTGGACGATGAGCGTAAGGCTGCGATGGTATCGAATTTACTGGTAGTGCTTTGCGGAGCTAAGGAAGCACAGCCTGTTGTTAACAGCGGAAGCTTGTATTAGAGCAATAACGAAACACTGGTCAAAGGGGTGTCGTCGTGGCAGAAGATTACAGTAAGAAAGAAGAACAGCTGCAGCAGCGGCTGGAAAAACTCAAGGCTCTGGAGCGTGAACTGAAAGAAAAAGAAAAGGCGGTCAGGGCGAAAGAAAAAAGCCTGAAAGAAAAGGACAAGGCCAAGAAACAGATGGTGCTCCGCCTTTCCCCGACTCTTTGGAATGAGATCGCAGCCTGGGCAGAGGAGGACTTCCGCTCCATCAACGGGCAGGTGGAATACCTGCTAAGCGAATGTGTAAGGAAGCGTAAAGGCGGATGATGTCCGGCAGACTGGCCTATATAATATTATAGAATCGAGGAACCCCAGAAGATGCATATCATATCGTGCGTCCTCCGGGGTTCCTTTTCTTATCGTTCATTCATTTTTATACACTTATGATCGCCGCGCTGGCCGGTCGTCGCCAGCCTTTGGTGCCGCCAGCAAGAAGCCTCAGCAAGCGCTGTCAGCCGGCCGCATGCCGAAATCCTTGTACCGAAGGCTTTGCAGCGATCCTTTATTCCATGACCGCGCCTTTGCAGGATGCGGAAACGTTGCGCTGGTATCTTGCCAGCCAGCCGCTGGTTGCCTTGGATGGCGGAGCCACGTGATCCTTGCGTCGTGCATCGAATTCCTCGTCAGAAACCTGAGCGTTGATCTTGGAGTTTGGGATATCGATCTCGATGATGTCGCCTTCCTGCAGCAGTCCGATGTTGCCGCCGGCAGCAGCTTCCGGACAAACGTGTCCGATGGAGGCCCCGCGACTTGCACCGCTGAATCTGCCGTCAGTGATGAGAGCGACCGTTTTGTCCAGCTTCATGCCGGCCAGAGCGCTGGTCGGGTTGAGCATTTCACGCATTCCCGGACCGCCCTTAGGACCTTCATAGCGGATGACAACAACGTCGCCGTCCACGATTTTACCGGTGTAGATGGCTTCGATGGCGTCTTCTTCGCTGTCAAATACTCTGGCCGGACCGGTATGGGAAAGCATTTCCGGAGCGACTGCACTTCTCTTTACTACGCAGCCGTCCTGTGCGATGTTGCCCCACATAACGGCAATACCGCCGGTTTCGCTGTATGGTTTGTCGATCGGACGAATGATATCGTAGTCTTTTACGTGTGCTCCTGCAAAGTTTTCGCCTACGGTTTTTCCGGTTGCTGTGATGAGACTCTTGTCGATGAGCCCTTTTTTGTCCAGTTCGCTGAATACTGCCATCAGACCGCCTGCGCGGTTCAGATCGTGCATGTGAGTGCTGCCGGCAGGAGCCAGGTGGCAGAGGTTTGGAACTTTGGCGCTGAATTCGTTGAAGATGTTCAGGTCAAGATGTACGCCTGCTTCGTTGGCGATGGCCAGCAGGTGGAGTACACTGTTGGAGGAACAGCCCAGAGCCATATCGCAGGCCAGAGCATTGCGCAGGGACTTTTCGTTGATGATGTCCCGTGCCTTGATGTCCTTTTCCACCAGGTTCATGATAGCCATTCCGGCGTGTTTTGCCAGACGGATCCGCCCGCTGTCCACTGCCGGGATCGTGCCGTTTCCGGGCAGTGCGATGCCGACCGCTTCGGAGAGGCAGTTCATGCTGTTTGCTGTATACATACCGGAGCATGATCCGCAGCCAGGGCATACATTCTGTTCGAATTCCAGAAGATCATCATCATCGATGATATCGGCTTTTCTTGCGCCGACTGCTTCAAACATCTTAGAAAGGCTGGTTTCTTCGCCTTTTACAAGACCGGACATCATCGGACCTCCGGAGCAGACAACGGCAGGGATATTCATGCGAACAGCTGCCATGATCATGCCGGGTACGATCTTATCGCAGTTTGGAACCAATACGAGACCATCGAATGCGTGAGCCATGGTCATGGTTTCCACGCTGTCTGCGATCAGCTCTCTGCTTGGCAGACTGTATTTCATGCCTACATGTCCCATGGCTATCCCATCGCAGACGCCAATGGATGGCACTTCGATCGGTGTGCCGCCTGCCATGCGGACGCCGGCCTTTACGGCCTCAGCTACCTTGTCCAGGTGCATATGACCTGGAACGATTTCGCTTTTGGCGGAAACGACACCGATCAGTGGGCGTTCCAGTTCTTCTTTCGTATATCCCATTGCATAGAACAAACTCCGCATAGGAGCGCGTTCTATGCCCTTGGTTACTTTATCACTTCTCATATGTTGTTATTCCTTTCGGGTAAAAGAAAAAAGTCTGTAATAACGATCGGATACCGGCAGGGGCTGCCCCCCAGACACCGCCACTTTCCATCATTTAAGTTTATTGAGCCTCGAGCGATACTAATATCACCCTGAAATAAGCTTTTGCTTTGGTTGCGTGTTTCAAAGCTTTAACAAAGGATTGTTCTCTATAACACGGCCTCATTGTCCGGCTGGCTCACGCAGGAAACCTCCGCAGAAATTCCCACAGGATGTGTCCGCCAGGGAATTTCGAGGACCAGTTTCCGGAGAGAGGCAGCTGGATTGCTGAGAGCCTGTCGTTAGAGACCCGCATACCCTTGCATAAACCTTTGCAGAACTCTTTGCAGAAACCCCTTATTTCTTCAACCAGCTCATCATCTTTCTCAGTTCAGCACCAACGGAGCAGAGCAGATGGGAAGCTTCCATCTTTCTCGTGGCCAGGAACTTAGCCTTACCGCCGGCATTGAATTCCTGAATGAATTCGCTTGCGAACGTACCATCCTGGATTTCAGTCAGAACCTGCTTCATTTCTTTTCTTGTATCTTCTGTGATCAGTCTCTTGCCTGTTCTGTAGTCACCGTATTCAGCAGTGTTGGAGATGGAGTATCTCATCTTGTCGAAACCGCCTTCGTTGATCAGGTCTACGATCAGCTTCATTTCGTGGATACATTCGAAGTAAGCCATTTCCGGAGCATAACCAGCTTCTACCAGAGTATCGAAACCAGCCTTCATCAGTTCTGTTACGCCGCCGCAGAGAACAGCCTGTTCACCAAAGAGGTCTGTTTCTGTTTCTTCTTTGAATGTAGTTTCCAGGATTCCTGCACGACCTGCGCCGATTCCGGAAGCATATGCCAGAGCGTAATCCTTAGCTTTGCCGGAAGCATCCTGATAAACTGCGATCAGGCTTGGAACACCCTTGCCTTCAACGTACTGGCTTCTTACAGTGTGACCAGGACCCTTAGGAGCGATCATGATAACGTCCAGGTAATCTGCCGGCTGGATCTGATTAAAGTGGATATTGAAACCGTGTGCGAAAGCCAGGACATTGCCTTCCTTCATGTGCTTTTCGATCTGGTTCTTGTAGATGGAAGCCTGCAGTTCATCCGGTGTCAGGATCATAACGATGTCACCAGCTTCAGCAGCTTCTTCGATGCCTACGACTTTCAGTCCGGCAGCTTCAGCTTTCTTAGTATGAGCGGAACCCGGTCTCAGACCAACAACTACGTCAACTCCGCTTTCATGCAGGTTCATAGCATGAGCGTGACCCTGGCTTCCGAAACCGATGATAGCAACTGTTTTACCGTCTAACATACCTAAATTACAATCCTGATCATAATACTTCTTTATCATTGTTCTCTCTCCTTTAACTATTAAATTCCCTTTGAAATAAGTTTTGCAAAAATACTATATTACGAAGAACCTTCGTCCTTCTGCAAAGGAATCTCCGATTCCCCTGTATACATATTAAAGTTTACGGCTAGTCGTCCACTTCGTCCCAGCCGGGGCCTCTGCCGATGCCTGTGATACCTGTCCGGCAAACCTCGGCGATGTCATAACAGCTCATCATATCCATGAAGCCGTCGATCTTGTCGGAATGTCCTGTCAGCTCGATGATAAGGCTTTCTTTTGAAAGGTCGACGATATTTCCGCGGTAGATCTCTACGATCTCCTTGATCGCAGAACGTTCTGTCTTGTCAGCGTGGACTTTCAGCAGCAGCAGCTCTCTGTAGATGCTGTGTGCGGAATCCAGCGTGAAGATCTTGCGGACTACTTCCAGCTTGGCTGTCTGAGAAATGATCTGGTGGAGTGCCTGTTCCGTTCCCGTGAATACTACGGTGATCCTGGAAAGCTTCGGATCATTGGTCGTCGATACCGTCAGGGAGTCGATATTGAAACCTCGTCTTCCAAAGAGGCTGATGACTCTCGTCAGAACGTTGGCCTGGTTATCTACCAGAATGCTGATAACTTCTTTTTTTATCTGGTTGTCCATTGATCCTGCCTCCTATCCTATGATCATGTCTTCGATGGTTCCGCCACCCGGGATCATCGGAAGAACTCGTTCTTCTCGTGAAATAGCACAGTCGATCCAGACCGGACCTTTTTCCTGCAGTGCCTTTTTAAACACTTCTTCGAACTCGGCAGGATTGGAAGCGGAGAAACCTTTTGCTCCGAATGCTTCTGCCAGCTTCGGGAAGTTGGTTTTACGCTCCGGCGTTGTAGCGGCATAACGTTTGCCGTAGAAGGAAGTCTGCCACTGATATACCATGCCCAGTACGCGGTTGTTCATGATAACGGTGATGATCGGAAGATCCTGACTTACTGCCGTGCAGGCTTCGTTCAGGTTCATGTGGAAGGAGCCGTCTCCTGTGAAATGGATGACTCTCTTTTCCGGACATCCGATCTGTGCGCCGATGGCGGCGCCGTAACCGAATCCCATGGTTCCCAGACCGCCGCTTGTAATGAAGTCTTCTGTCTTCTCGTGCTTGAGGTACTGAGCGGCCCACATCTGATGCTGACCAACGTCGGTTACATAAATCGTTTCTTTATCTGTCATATCGCAGATGCTCTGAATGATTTCGCTTGGGTGAAGTTCTGCATCCTGACTCTTGACATCACCTGTTTTCTTCTTCCATTCTGTGGACTGAGAAACCCAGTCTGCATGATCGTTTTTCTTGATCAGTGGAAGAAGTGCTGTTAAGAATTCCTTGATATCTGCACTGATGCCCACATCTACGAGGACGTTCTTGTTGATTTCGCTTGTATCGATATCCACCTGGATCTTGTGTGCTTTCTTGCCGAATTTTTCTGGGTTCAGTGCAACTCTGTCGCTGAATCTCGCTCCCAGCGCGATGATCAGATCGGCACGATCGACTGCTCTGTTGGCAGCGATGCTTCCATGCATACCGATCAGTCCCAGGTTTCTCTTGTTATCATATCCCAGGATCCCGGCAGCCATCAGTGTATATGTGGCCGGGATGTCCGCAGTTTCCAGCAGCTGTCTCAGCTCGGGACCTGCCTTGGATGCTGCGACTCCGCCGCCGAAGTAAACGATCGGACGTTCTGCCGCATTGATCATAGCTGCCACTTCCTGTACGGATTCCTTGTTGAATACCGGTGGTGGATTGAGCGGCATCGGCTTGGCCGGTTTATAGTCGATCTTAGCTGCTGTAACATCTTTCGTGATATCGATAAGAACCGGACCCTTACGACCGCTGTTGGCGATCCGGAATGCGTTTCTCACGGCATCGGCCAGATCTTCGATCTTGTTTACGAAGAATGTATGCTTGGTGATCGGCATCGTAACGCCGGTGATGCAGATTTCCTGGAATGCATCACGACCGATCAGACTGTCCGGTACGTTAGCTGTAATGGCGATCATAGGAATGCTGTCCATAAATGCTGTGGCGATTCCCGTTACAAGGTTTGTTGCTCCAGGGCCGCTGGTAGCAAAGACGACGCCGGTTTTCCCCGTTGCTCTGGAATATCCGTCAGCAGCGTGGGCGGCACCCTGTTCGTGAGCCGTCAGTATGTGCCGGATCTTATCGCGGTATTCATACAGCGTGTCGTATAAGTTGAGGGCTGTTCCGCCCGGATAGCCGAACACTGTATCAACACCCTGCTCGAGTAAGATCTCAGCAACCAGTTGTGATCCTGTCAGTTTCATTTCCTATTTGCCTCCTTGAATCTTATGCTTAAGTGGTTTGTTTTTTCTTGTTTTTTTCTTTGCACCACCTATTATATACACATTAAATAGAAATGCAACCTCTTTTTTGAGGAAATTGTGGCAAAAACCAAAAAAAATCAAAAACAATAGTTTTGACTTACAAAATTGCACGAAAAAGAGTACAAGATGGGCTCCTAAACGGATCTTTTGCGGTTTTATGTAAACCTGATGGCGCGGGCGGTGTTTTTTCTGTGGCTTTCTGCAAAGGCTCCTGTTCGGCTTTTGCAAAAAGTATAATATGGATACTTGAAAAGGAGCGGATACCTGTGGTAAAATAATACCCGTTAAGTCCTCATAGTTAAATGGATATAATAAGCCCCTCCGAAGGGCTCGTTGCAGGTTCGATCCCTGC
>OLRT01000685.1_pt1 | contig 25796 bp, 17 predicted proteins | sample 1672021 | NCBI WGS metagenome assembly OLRT01 (sample SAMEA3136637, study PRJEB25190) | human gut metagenome | reverse complement strand
TCACGGGTGTAGGCCATCATGTTGGCGGCGGTCTGCGGCACGCCGGTCGGCGGCATCACGCGCAGGCCGTAGCGCATGCCATCGTAACGGGCCAGGTTGGAGCTGACCTCGGACGGCATGATGATGTAGTAAGCGCCTAGCGAGTAGCCGATGTGCGGGACCGAGACCTCAACGACCTCGGCACCCATCTCCTTGAGCTTGTCGACGGCCTCGTTGAAGCGGGCCTCGACGCCGGGCTGGAAGCCGTCGCCGCCGAGTTCCTTGATGAGGCCGACCTTCATACCCTTCAGATCGCGCTTGGCGCCTTCGCGGGCGGCGGCGACCATCGGGCGCGGGCCTTCGGGGATGGAGGTGGAGTCACGCTTGTCGTGGCCACCGATGATCTCCTGCAGCAGTGCGGAGTCGAGCACGGTGCGGGAGACCGGGCCGATCTGGTCGAGCGAGGAGGCCATGGCGATGGCTCCGAAACGGGAGACGCCGCCGTAGGTGGGTTTGACGCCCACGGTGCCGGTCAGGGCGCCGGGCTGGCGAATCGAGCCACCAGTGTCGGTGCCGAGGGCGATCGGTGCCTCGAATGCGGCGACTGCGGAGGCGGAGCCACCACCGGAACCGCCGGGCACGCGCTCGGTATCCCACGGGTTGTGGGTGGTCTGGTAGGCGGAGTGCTCGGTGGAGGAGCCCTGGGCGAATTCGTCGAGGTTGGTCTTGCCGAGAATCGGCATGCCGGCGGCCTTGAGCTTTTCGATGACGGTGGCGTCGTACGGCGGCACCCAGCCTTCGAGGATCTTGGAGGCGGCGGTGGTTTCGATGCCCTTGGTGACGATCATGTCCTTGATGGCGATCGGCACACCAGCCAGCTCAGGCAGGGCGGCCTTGTCTTCGGCGGACTTGGCGTCGAAGGCGTCGGCCTGCTCGAGAGCCACATCGCCGGAAACCTTCAGGAAGGCCTTGATGGACGGCTCGGCAGCCTCGATCACCTTGAGGTGGGCTTCGACGAGCTCGCGAGAGGTGACGTCGCCCTTCTTGACGGCAGCGGCCTGCTCGGCAGCAGACAGTTTGACGAGAGTTGCGGTTTCGTTGCTCATCGATTACTCCTCGCTTCCCAGGATTCGCGGTGCCACGAACATGCCGGCCTCGGTCTTCGGGCCACCGGCGAGCGCCTCTTCCTGCGTGAGCGGGGTTTCGGCGACGTCCGGGCGCAGGTAGGCTTCCAGCGGAACCGGGTTGGCGGTCGGCGGCACATCGTCGGAGGCGACTTCCTGGACCTTGTTGATGGAGTCTGCGATGACGTTCAGTTCGCCCTGCAGACGGGTGATTTCCTCATCGGTGAGCGCGATTCGGGCCAGATCGCCCAAATGCACGATTTCTTCGCGTGAAAATGTTGGCATGGCCATAACTATATGAGCCGTATGTGACACGCAGTTGTCGGGAAACCGCATTTTCCTACCCTTTGAGACCATTTCAGCAGGGCAGGCACTCGGGTCATTATTTGATATCCGCTTTTCTGGCGACGATGAGACCGCCGATCCATGCGGCAGGATTGTCGGCGCATGGCTACACGCCTGATACGGCGTGTTGGGCAATCCATGCGTGCATGGCCACGGCCGCCGCAGCGCCTGCATTAATGGAGCGCACGGAACCGAATTGAGAGATGTAGACCACATCGTCGGCCAATGCGAGGGCCTTCTCGCTCAATCCGGGGCCTTCTGCACCGAAGAGCAGCAGGCACCGCTTGGGGAAGGCATAGGCTTCCATCGGCACTGCGCCGGGAATAATGTCGAGGGCGATGACGCGGGCGGCTTGAAGCTCCTTGATGCGTGCATCACAAGCATCGATTTCGGCCAGCAGCTCATGAAGGTGCTTGTTGTCTCCATCCACAGCCACATCATGCGCATGGATGGCGGCGGCACCGGCCTTGGCTCGTTCATAGGCGATTTCACCGGCGATGCGATGATGCCAGCTTTCCACCAGTTCGGCGATGGAGGGGTGGTGTTCGACGTGCTGGTACAGTTCGGTCATCAACGCGCCCTTGCGATTCCACTTATGTGGACCGACAATGTGTACGCGCTTGGCCTGGAAGGCATTAGCGGTGCGGACCATGGAACCGATGTTAAAATCGTGGGTCCAGTTTTCCACCGCAACTTCGAAGTCGTGACGCCCTCGAGCGTCAAGATCGGCCTTAATGGCAGCAACGGTCCAGTAGCGGTAACGGTCCAATACGTTGCGGCGGTCTCCGTCGTTCAACAGCACCGAGTCGAAACGGCCGTCATAATTCGAAGAAGTCGGATCATCGGGACGAGGCTCACCGGGATGGGTCTCAGACCACGGCCCAAGGCCGATTTCACGGAATTCCGGTTCACCTGAAGCTTTGGCAGCCAAAGAAATCTGGTTGGGTGCGTGCAATCTTTCTCCTCGATAACGCTATTCACCGGTTCCTCTTAGTCAGCTTCGCTGCTCAGCCCGGCTGACTTTATGTGAGGGAAGTCAAAGGTGGATTTACCGCAGTTCGGATTCGTCGAAGACCTGGATGAAGGGGAGCGTTTGCTCGTCGCCGGTGGAGGGGTTGACCACATTGATGTCTTTGGCACCGCCACCGACCAGCGAGGCGATGGCCACGACCTTGGCACCCAGCTGCTCCACTATGCCAAAGTCGAGGCTCAGCTCATTGCCGTTGCGCAGGGTGACCAGCGAGCTGGTCTGCACGTACGACTTTTCGGACAGCCAAGCATCCAACAGCACCACACGGCGGCCTTCGATGGAGGGGCCCTTGATGGACGGGTAGACGAAGTCCATCACGAATCCATCTAGGTCCTCGCCACGAGAGGCGGCGGCCTGGATCATGGCAGACACCATGGGCACAGATGCTGCGGTCAAGGCACCAACAGCATCGAAGTCATCAATCGAATAGCCCGCATCTTCCAAAGCGTCAATCAGTACATGGCCCATGACAGTGGCGGCACGGTGGTCGAAAGTCACCGCGGCAAGTTCGGAGAACGGGCGGCCCACCACATGCTCCTTCAGCAAGGTGGCTAGCTGTTCACGCGGCTCCAGCATGGCAAAGTCATTATGGCTCTTCGCGACGGCAAGGTCCGGGGTACCAGTGGGGCGGAATCCAGATTCAGTCATGACTCCAGACTATCGCCTGAGGCAGTCAGATGAGTATCACCTTCATCGGCCGGCACCACTTCAGGGGCGGACAGTTCGCTCACATTGCCTTTATCTGATTCGATGATCGGTACTTCCTCGATGATCTTGGTCGGTTCGATTTTTTGCAGCTTGCGAGCGGTGGGCAACACACGGCGTTCCAAACTGGACGCGAACTTGTTGTAGGCACTGACCGTCTTAGTAATCTGGGTGCCCAATTTGATGGCATAATCACCCAGCGTGGAGAACCGTTCGTACAGTTCTCGGGACAGATCGAACAGCTGCTTGGCGTCATCGGTGAGCGACTGCTGCTGCCAGGCATAGGCCACGGATTTCAGCACGGCCCACAGCGTGACCGGCGAGGTGAGCGCCACTTTGCGAGAGAACGCATCATCCATCAGTGTGGGATCGGCTTCGAGTGCGGCCTGCAGTAGTGCCTCATTGGGGATGAAGGCCACCACAAAATCAGGTGCTACATCAAAGGCATTCCAATAGGCCTTTTCGCCGAGAGCACGTACATGCTCGCGCAACGCCTTGGCATGGGACCGCAGCAAATCATCGCGGCGGGCAATATCCTCGGGGCTGGCGGTGTCCGGGATTTCGCAGGCACGCTGGTAATCGGCATAAGGCACTTTGGCATCAATCGGAATGGTCTTGCCTCCCGGCAGATGCACGATCATATCCGGGCGCAACGTACGCCCATCGGCATCCGTGACCACCACCTGGGTGTCGAAATCGACATGTTCCAGCAATCCGGCGGACTCGACAATGTTCTTGAGCTGGGCCTCGCCCCACGCGCCACGCACCTTGTTGTTGCGCAACGCGGCGGACAGGGAACTGGTTTCCTTGTCCAAACGGGCCTGCTGATCGTTGAGCCCCTTGAGTTGGGCTCCCAATGCGCCCATTTCCCTCTTGCGGCCCTCTTCGATCTGCGTGACCTTGTTCTGCAAGGTATCAAGATTCTTGGCCACTGGCGCAAGCGCCTCGAGCACCTTGCTCTGTTCTTTCAAACGTGCTTCCTGTTCAGCACGCTTGACCTCGGCGGCCTGAGCATCCGCCTGACGCTTCCGTTCTGCCTCCGCAGCTGCACGCTCACGTTCCTGCTGAATGCGAATCTGCTCAGCCTGCTGCGCCTGGGCAAGTTGTGACTTGGCGAAAGCCAATTGCTGGTTCACGCCTTCAATCTGAGCTTGCGCGGCAGCATTGCGAGCACTGAGCTCAGCGTTCTCGAATCGCGCATTCTCCAGCGAGGTCTTGGCCTCCTCCAGCTCCTCGCTTTTGACGCCTCGAGCCATCTCCTGACCCTTATGACGGCCTAGCACGAAGCCGGCGAAGAGGCCAAGCCCTGCACCAACCACTAGCACGACGATGACGATAATCACGGTTCCTATTTGCTCAAACATGGTACCCAGTATGTCATCGATGGTGAATGACGGTAAAACTCGTCACGATTTGACGAGACGCGCAATGGCCGCGGAAGCCTCCGCAAGTTTTTCATCGGCCACCTCGCCGCCCTGAATCGACGCCTGCCGCACGCAATGGTTGAGATGATCGTCCAGCAGCAATAACGCCACGGATTTCAGCGCCGAATTCGACGCCGAAATCTGCGTCAGGATATCGATGCAGTATTTGTCATCCTCCACCATCTGCGTGATGGCACGCACCTGTCCTTCGATACGGCGCAATCGTGCGATGACCTTGGCCTTGTCTTCGTCATAACCATGCATCGCAAACCCCCTGATACTTATCCGTCAGCTGAACACACCCCATTATATACCCTCTAGGGGTATAGAGTATACACTGTTGTTCAGTACAACAAACAAGGGGAAGGAACGGTTATGGAGCTCAGCATCTTCTCGGCCGCCACGGCGCTGATAGCGGCGGCCGCATTGACATGGCTGGTACTGCGGTTCTTCTTCGGAATGCAGAAAGCCACGGCCGGGGCCATGGACGCCTCCGGCGAACGCCAATCCGCAACAATCACCGTCAAGGGCGGGTACTCCCCCGCCGTGATCAGCATGCGCACGGGTACGCCGATTACGCTGACTTTCGATCGACAGGAGACCGGCGAATGCACTTCGCATGTGGTGTTCGCGGATCTGGGGCTTGACGCCATGCTGCCGGGCAACGCCACCACCGACGTGGAACTACCGGCGTTGCCGGCGGGCGAATATCCGTTTGCATGCGGCATGAATATGGTGCATGGGTTGTTGAGGGTTGAGGGAGAGGACGGCTCGGATGAGAACACGCCCCTTCCTCATCCTAATGCTTCGTATACGGCACCTGCCGCCGTGGATGCGGCGGAGGCCGAGCGGCGAGAGGCGGCTGAACGCGCCAATGAGATCAAGGCGCTGACGAAGCTGGTGATTGTGGGCGCGGTACTGACGTTGCCGGTATTCGCCGTCACCATGCTGCATATGGCCAATCCCGCGCTGGCGCCGCATTGGATGGTGAACCCGTGGCTGCAGGCCATTCTCATCACGCCGGTGATGTTCTACTGCGGGCGTCCGATCCACACGGTCGGCTTCCCCGCGCTGGCGCACCGCTCCCCCGACATGAACTCGCTGGTCTCGCTGGGCACTTCGGCCGCCTACCTGTATTCGCTGGTGACCTGCATCGCCCCGTGGGTGTTCCCGGAGGGCTCGCGCGAGCCGTATTTCGAATCGGTGGGCGTGGTCATCACCCTGGTGCTGGTCGGCCGCCTGCTGGAGACCAAGGCCCGCGAAGGCACCGGCAAGGCGGTGCAGTCGCTTATCAAACTGCGCCCGCGCACCGCGCACAAACTCAACGCCACTTCCGCAGACAATGTGGACGGCATCGAATGGCGTAATCCGGCGCATTTCACGGACACCGACATCGACGCCATCGCCACCGGCGACCTGCTGGTCGTCAAGAACGGCGAGCGCGTGCCCACGGACGGCGTGATCGTGGCCGGCGAGGCGCGTATCGACGAATCGATGATCACCGGCGAATCCAAGCCGGTCTCCAAAACCGCAGGCGACCCGGTGACCGGGGCCACCGTGCTGCTCAAGGGCGGCTGCGTGATGCGCGCCACCCAAGTCGGCGCGGACACGGTACTCTCGCAGATCGCGGCGATGGTGGCCCGCGCCCAGGCGACCAAGGCGCCGGTGCAGCAGCTGGCCGATAAGATCGCCCGGTATTTCGTGCCGGCGGTGATGATCATCGCCATCTGGACGTTCGCCATCTGGAGGTCACTGGGCCCGGCGCCGCAACTGGCGCACGCGCTGGTCACCGCGGTCAGTGTGCTGATCATCGCCTGCCCGTGCGCGCTGGGACTGGCCACGCCGCTGTCGGTGACGGTCTCGCTGGGCTTGGGCGCCACCAACGGCGTGCTGGTCACCAGTGCCAAGGCGCTGGAACAGGCGCGTCGCATCGGCACCGTGGTGTTCGACAAGACCGGCACCATCACGCGCGGCGTGGTGGACGCGGCCGCCGACTGGGACAAGCCGAGCTACGAGCAGGACACGGTCAAGGAAGGCTCGCGCGAGGCCATCGCGGCGTTGCGCGCACGCGGCATCCGCACGGTGATGCTGTCGGGCGACAAGGCCGAGGTAGCCGGGCGCATCGCCCGCGAAGTCGGCATCGATACGGTGATCTGCGAGGTCAAGCCGGACGGCAAGGCCTACTGGATCGCCAAACTGCAGCGCGAACGCGACGAGGCCACCGCCAAATCCGCGTACGGCACCTCCCGCACGGCCGCGCAATCCCGCACTCTGATTGCGATGGTGGGCGACGGCATCAACGACGCCCCCGCGCTGGCCCAGGCGGATCTCGGCATCGCCATCGGCACCGGCACGGACGTGGCGATGCAGTCGGCGGACGTGACCTTGATGAGCGGCGACTTGCGCGGCGTCATCAAGACCATCAACCTGTCCAATGCCACGATGCGCAACATCCGCGAGAATCTGGGGTGGGCGTTCGGCTACAACGTCATCGGCATTCCGGTGGCCGCCGGCGTACTCTACCCGTTCACCGGCTGGCTGTTGAGCCCGATGATCGCGGGTCTGGCGATGGCGTTGAGCTCAGTGTGCCTGGTGCTGAACGCGAACCGGCTGCATGGAGCGAACATCAACGTGGGCGTTGCCGATGGTCCCGCCGGTTCGGGCAGCAGCATGGCGGATGTCGAATCAGCCGGATCGGCCGAATCAGCCAACGCCGCCAACATCACCGGCTCCGCCACATCCAACGCGCCTCACGAGCCGACCGTCATCATCGATGATCGCACCACGCTGAATCAAACCAATCACGTATCTGACCAATCCAATAATCCAACCAACAAGGAGAACACTATGGATATGGGAATGCACATGCACCACACCGCCCCCGCGGACGGCGAAACCGCCACCGACCCGGTGTGCGGCATGACCGTGGCTGTGAACGCCGACGCGATCACGCGCGAGTATGAGGGCAAGTCCTATTACTTCTGCGGCGAACACTGTGCCACGAACTTCATGAAGGCCCCGCAGGTGTTCCTGGAGCAGTAGTCTCTGCGTTTACCTGATTCAACGACAATGGCCTCCGCCCAAAACGAGCGGAGGCCATTTGCATATATGAATCAATCAACGAATCAGTTGGCGAAGAAGAACACGAACAGCCAAGCGCCGATAATGGCGCCGACAATCGGGGCCACAACCGGGATCCAGGCCTCGCCCCAGCGGGAGGAGCCCTTGTGCGGGATCGGCAGGATGGCGTGCAGCAGACGCGGCATGAGGTCGCGGGCCGGGTTCAGGCCAGGGCCGGTCGGGCCACCCATGGAGGTCACGAGGCCCCACACAATGAAGCCGACGACGATGGAGGCGGCGGCGTAATCCTGCTTGCCCCAAGCCAGGGACAGGCAGCACAGGGCGCCGAAGACGAGCACCAGGGTGCCGAACATCTCGTTGAGGAAGTAGTTGGCCTTCTGGTTGTCCGCGTCAGTGGTGCAGAAGGTGCCCAGAATCGCCTCGGCGCCCTCGGTCTCCTTGTAGTGCGGGTAGTAAGTGATGTAGACGATGAGCTGGCCGAGCAGGGCGCCGAGCAGCTGGGCAACGATGTACGGCAGCACGTCGCTCCACGGGAACAGGCCGTTGACGGCCTGGGCGATGGTCATGGCCGGGTTGATGTGCGCGCCGGAGACGCTACCGAACATGAGCACCGGGAACATGACGCCGAAGCCGTAGCCCATGGCGATGTTCAGCCAGCCGGCGTGGTGGCCCTTGGTGTTCTTGAGCTCAACGTTGGCCACGGAGCCGTTGCCGAAGATCATCAGAATGGCGGTGCCGAAGAACTCGGCGGCCAGCTTGGTAAAGAGAGGATAATCCACTGCTTCTTCTTTTCTCTTCGCCGCGCAACAGGCATGGCTGACTGTTCACGGCATTCTGTGTGACTGGAAATCCGTTCGCGGAGCCGGCGACGCGATTTACGCTGGGCGCGAAAGCAAACGTGGTGATTGTACACTTTGCCCCACGACGAAATGCCGGCAAGATGCGATGTCGAATGTCCAGCCGAATGCAATGCCCAAAAAGCCATCGGAATCAGCCGAAGCGACCTTGAATCTCAGTGGTTGCGAATGACGTTGCGCAGAGGCAGGACGCTGGTGGGCGAGACGGACAGTTCGTCGATTCCTAGGCGCAGGAACGTATCGGTCAGGCTCAAGTCTGCGCCAAGCTCGCCGCAGATGCCGCACCAGATGCCATGACGATGGGCAGCCTCGATAGTCATCTGGATCATGCGCAGCACAGCTGGTGAATGCGGGTCGGCAAAGCGTTCGAGACTCGGGTTCTGACGGTCACAGGCCAGCGTGTACTGGGTCAGGTCGTTGGTGCCGATGGAGAAGAAATCGACTTCGGCGGCCAGCTCGTCGGCCATAATGACCGACGCAGGCGTCTCAATCATAACGCCGATCTGGATACTCTCGTTGAAGTCGATGCGCTCGCCGCGCAGCTCGCTTTTGGCTTCTTCAAGAATCCGCTTGGCGTCGCGTACCTCCTGCACAGAGGTGATCATGGGCAGCATAATGGCGATGTTGCCGTATGCTGAGGCGCGCAATAATGCGCGTAACTGGACTTTGAAAATCTCCGGGCGGGTCAGGCAGATGCGGATTGCCCGGTAACCAAGCGCGGGATTATCCTCGTGGCTCAGATTGAAGTAGTCGACCTGTTTGTCCGCGCCGATGTCGAGCGTACGGATGATGACCGGACGGTCGCCCATCTCCTGTGCGACTTGTCCGTATGCATCGAACTGAAATTCCTCGGTCGGCCAGTCCTCGCGTTCCAGATACAGGAACTCACTGCGGAACAAGCCGATGCCCTCAGCATCGTTGGCCAGCACGGCGGCTGCGTCAGAGGGACGGCTGATGTTGGCGTACAGGTGGACCCGCTGACCGGACTTGGTTTCGGTGGGCTTGCCCTTGAGCTTCCGCAGGAGGCTTAGGTGCTCCTCAGCCTCGGCCTTCCTGCGCCGGTATTCGGTCAGCGTGGCCTCGTCCGGGTCGACGAATACCGCACCGCTGGTGCCGTCGATTACGGCAACGTGACCATCATCGGCCGGGTCAAAGGCGTCGCCGATACCTGTGATGGCGGGCAGGCCCATCGTGCGCGCCAGAATCGCGGTGTGCGAGTTCGCTGAGCCCTTGGCGGTCACGAGGCCCAAAACCTTAGCGCGGTCGAGCTGCGCGGTATCGCTGGGAGCAAGATCTTCGGCGAAGATGATGTGGCTTTCGCCGTTCTGCGCGATCCCGTTCTGCACAATACCGTTCTGCACAGCATCGCCTTGTACACTGCCATCCTGCGCCGTGCTATCGCGTTTGCCTTGCAGCACGTTCATCACGCGGCGAGAAACATCCTTGACATCAGCGGCTCGAGCCTGCATGGTCGAGCTATCCATCGCAGCGAACATGGCGGCGAACTGTTCGGCGGCGCTCTTCACCGCGAATTCGGCGTTCACCTTGTCTTGCGCAATCAAACCTTCGACGCATTCCGCATAGTCCGGGTCCTGGAGCATAAGCCGATGGGCGTCGAACAGTTCGGCCTTGTTTTCGCCGAACTCAGCGGCGACGTTGTCACGCAGTTGCTTGAGCTGAGCGACGGCCGTGTCACGGGCCGCGCGGAATCGATCCATCTCGGCCTGCGGGTCGTCGATTAAGCGGCGTTCTACGGCATAATCTACGGCGGCGAGCACGCGGACCGTGCCGATAGCAATGCCAGCGGATACGCTGACGCCCTGTATCGTTCTCATTACAGGTGCTCCTTGAGGAATCGCTCGAACTCTGCAGCAGCGACAGCTTCATCGTTGCCCTGCACCCGAACCGTAACCTCGTCACCTTGTTGAACATCAAGTCCCATAACACCGAAGATACGCTTGGCATCCACGGATTTTCCACCGTAGGCAACGGTGATGCTCGATTCATATTCCTGCGCTTTGGCAACCAACCGGCCAGCCGGGCGGGCGTGCATGCCTTCGGGGTCGGATACGGTGAACGTGAATATCTGAGGCATGACGTTGCTCCTTACACGTCCGGCCGTCACGCGCGAAGACGGCCTTTCCGCACCAGCTACGGACTGATACTGGAAAAAACAAAAAACCGGAATCTTTCGATTCCGGTTGTCTGTGCCCCCGCAGGGATTCGAACCCTGGACACGCTGATTAAGAGTCAGCTGCTCTAACCAACTGAGCTACAGGGGCTTGGTTAGATGTTGAAGTATTCCTTGCAACAGGTGATAAATATACTCAGATTTGAAGCGAATGCAACTCTCGGCGTGTCGCGCCTATTTCCGGCGTTTTTGCTAATACAAAAATCCCCCATGCGGCGCAAACCGCACGGGGGATGATGCTTAAGCTCAGACTCTTGGTCTGTGTGATTCCAGCACTAGGCCGGAATGACTCACTCGGCCACGACCTTCACGAAGAAGGAAGCGGTGATCTCCGGGTGGAGGGCCACCTTGGCGGGGAAATCGCCGGTGGTCTTGATGGTCTCGACCTCGATGGCCTTCGGGTTCACCGCAGCCTTGTCGGACAGAGCGACGGCGATGGCCTCGTTGGAGATACCACCGAACAGCTTGCCGGACTCGGACACCTTGGCGGCGATCTCGACGGTAGTGCCCTCGATGGCGGCCTTAGCGGCGACGGCGTCCTCGCGGGTAGCGACGGCCTTGGCCAGACGAGCGCGCTTCATAGCGACGATCTGAGCCTCAGCGCCCTTGGTCCACGCGAAAGCGAGGCCCTGCGGGAACAGGTAGTTGCGGGCGTAGCCGGACTTCACGTCGACAACGTCACCGGAATGGCCCAGGTTGGACACGGTCTTGGTGAGAATAACCTTGGTTTCAGCCATTGTTCAAAGCCTCCCTAACTCAGCGACCCGAGGTGGCGTACGGCAGCAGGGCCATCTCGCGGGCGTTCTTGATCGCCTTGGACAGCTCACGCTGCTCCTGCACGGTCACGCCGGTGATACGACGGGAACGGATCTTGCCGCGATCGGAAATGAACTTACGCAGCAGCGCAACGTCCTTGTAATCGATCTCGGTGACCTTGGCGGCCTTCAGCGGGTTCGGCTTCTTCTTGAACGGCTTGACCGGCGGTTGCGGCCTCTTACGTGACATGATGTTCTCCTTATAAATCTTGATATTGATTGCTGCTGGCAGCGGGGAGGCAAGTACTGATCAGAACTCCGGGTCGGAATCGTCGCCGCCGAAATCGGAGGAAGCGCCGAACGTGGAGAAGCTACCGGCATCAGATGCACCGGCATTACTCCACGGGTCGACCGCAGGAGCGGACGGGTTGGCGGGAGCGGCAGACTGCTGGGAGTATCCAGCGCCACCACCCTGATAGCCACCGTTGTAACCGCCCTGGCCACCGGCATAACCACCTTGGCCACCCTGGTTGCCATAGCCCTGATTGGACTGCTGACCACCCTGGAAACCACCGGAACGACCCTGGAAGCCGCCCTGACCGGACGACTGGCGAGTCACCTGTGCGGTGGCGTAGCGCAGGGAGGGCCCGATCTCATCGAGCTGCATCTCCACGACGGTTCGCTGGGAACCATCCTGTGCCTGATAGGAACGCTGCTGGAGGCGACCGGTGGCAATCACGCGCATGCCCTTCTTCAGGGACTGGGCGCAGTGGTCGGCCAGATCACGCCAAGCGGAGCACCTCATGAACAGCGCCTGACCATCCTCGAACTGGTTGGTCTGACGATTCCAGGTTCGCGGGGTGGAAGCAATCGTGAAGCTCGCCACGGTCGCACCGCTGCCAATAGTGCGCAGCTCGGGGTCCGCAGTGAGGTTGCCCACGATGGTGATGACGGTTTCACCTGCCATAACGGTCCTTCTTACTTACCTTGAATACCAGCTGTTCAGCTGACTAAACGCTTGATTCAGCCCTTACGAAGAATCTTCGTACGGATCACGGATTCGTTGAGGTTCAGAACACGGTCAAGCTCATCGCTGGTAGCGGGCTCGGCGGTGTACTTCACCACGACGTAGTTGCCTTCGGTCTTACCGGCAATCTCATAGGCGAGCTTGCGACGGCCCCAGTAATCGGGCTCATCGAAAGAGCCGCCTTCCTTGGTGACGAGTTCCAGATACTGCTCGGTCAGCTTCTTCAGACCGCGCTCATCCAGCTCAGGATCGGCGATGAACATCAGTTCGTACTTGTGCGCAGACATCACCCACCTCCTTCGGACTATTCGGCCACGGACGTTCCGTGGCAGGAGTGTGTATGCGTGTTAGCCCATGACGCAGCACCAAACCGGCACCGCCTCTTCGGGCAACTTGGACAGTCTATATATGAGGCGGGACAGGGTATGCCCATATTCTTGCCGGTTTCGCGATGCCCACCGTTTTGGCCAAGCCCACGCAGCCCGCGGCTCCCATCACTCCCGGAGCGGCACCGGTAGCCGCACCTGGCGCGACCTCCACCACCATGAATGAGCAACAGAAGAAAATCTTCATCATCGTTGGTGCCGTGGCCGGCTTCCTCGTGCTGTTCGGTATCGTGTATGGCGTGCTGTCTTCCGCCGTGTTCAGCGCGAAGAGCGTTGCGAACAGCTATGTGGCCGCCATCTCCTCCGGCAACTACGACAAGGCCAACACCATCGCCGATCCTCACGTGAATACGAACCAGCGCGCACTGCTGACCAGCAAGGCATCCTCGGGCGAGAACACGCGCATCACCAACGCGCGCATCTCGCAGACCTCCAATAATGCCGATGGCACCGTGAGCGCCCAGCTGACGTACACGCTTGAAGGCAAGGAGGTCAACGGCAACTTCACCATCAAAGACAATAAGGTCAGTGTCGAGTTCTCCGAGTGATTTCGGCAATCTCAACACTCTTACGAAATAAGCACCCCGCCGTGGCGTTCGCTGCGGCGGGGTGCTTGTACACTGGTTAAGGCGTAAATCACACAGCGACTCAAACAAAGGATGCGAACGCATGTCGGCGATTCTTGAAGGCACTCCGGATAAACGACTCGTATTGGTCACGGGCCGCGCCTACCCCGAGCTAGCTGAGAAGGTGGCCGAATGCTTGGGAACCGAAATCCTCGAAACCACGTCCTATGACTTTGCCAATGGCGAGATGTACGTGCGTTTCACCGAACCGGTGCGCGGTGCGGACGTGTTCGTGCTGCAGTGTCATTCGGGCGATATCAACAAGTGGATCATGGAACAGCTCATCATGATCGATGCTTTGAAGCGCGCCTCCGCCAAGTCGATTACCGTGGTGGCGCCCTTCCTCGGCTACTCGCGCCAGGATAAGAAGCACCGCGGTCGTGAGCCCATCACCGCCCGTCTGATTTTCGATCTGTTCCACGCCGCCGGTGCAGACCGCATTATGACGGTCGATCTGCACGCCGCTCAGGAGCAGGGTTTCTTCGATGGTCCGGTCGATCATCTAACCGCCATGCCGGTGCTGCTCGATTACGTGCGTTCCACCCTTGATCTGGGCAACACCACCATCGTGTCCCCGGATGCCGGCCGTATCAAAGTGTCCGAACAGTGGGCCGCCAAGCTAGGCAATCTGCCGCTGGCATTCATCCACAAACAGCGTGATATTACTCGTCCGAACCATGCCGAGGCACATGGCATTATCGGCGATGTCGACGGCCGCGACTGCGTGGTCATCGACGACATGGTCGATACCGCCGGTACTATCTGCGAAGCCGTGCGCACCCTGAACGAATCCGGCGCCAAGTCGGTGACGCTGGTCGCCACCCATGGCCTGCTCTCCGGCCCGGCCGTGGAGCGCCTGTCTCACTGCGGCGCGCATGAAATCGTGTTTATGGACACCGTGCCGATTCCCGAAGAGAAGCGCCTGCCGAATATGACCGTACTGTCTTGCGCACCGCTGCTGGCCGCGGGTATTCGCTCCGTGTTCGAGGAAGGTTCCGTGGCGATTCTGCTCGACGGCCTGCCCGAGGACATGCGTCCGCGCAATATCTATGCGTGATTGATACGCCGAAAATCCTTACGAAAAAACGCCGCTTGGCTATTGATCAAGCGGTGTTTTTTCGTATAGCTCCAATCAGATGAAGGCGCGCTCGCCGAAGATGGCGGTGCCGACGCGCACGATGGTGGAGCCTTCTTCGATGGCGTAGGCCATGTCATGGGTCATGCCCATTGACAGTTCGGTGCAGTCGGCCGTGCCTTCGGCACCGGAGGCAAGAATCTGGTCACGAGTGCGGCGCAGATGCGCGAAGCCCGCACGAATCGTGCGCTCATCATCCACATGGGCACCAATAGTCATCAATCCCTGCAAGCGCAGTCCGCCCATCGCACCGATGCGCTGGGCCAAGTCGATGGCGTGGCTGGGTGCGCAGCCGGACTTCGATTCCTCGCCGGATTCGTTCACCTCCAGCAACACGCCGACCGTGATGCCGCGCATGGTGGCACGGCGGGCGATCTTTTCCGCCAGTTCGATGGAATCCACGGATTCGATGGTGTCCACTACCGGCAGCACCTTGCCGATTTTATTGGCTTGCAATTGGCCGATGAGATGGAAAGGAATATGCGTTGCAGCTGCGGCATTGGCCGTGTCAGCCTCAGCGGCATCAATCACGCCTAGCGAATAACCACGCTCCCCCAGTCGTTTTGCCAGACCGTCAGCCTTGACAGTAATCTCCTGTGGACGATTCTCACCAATCACGCGAATACCAGCATCGATAGCCACCAGAATCTCGCCGACATCGCGCGTCTTGGTGGCAGCCAGCAATTGGACCGAACCGGCAGCACGCCCGGCTGCGGACTCCGCTGAGGCAATCCGGTCAAGCACGCGATGCACACCATCAGTAATCTCTTGTGCGCGCGCCTGATCGATAACTTCGTTGGCGAGATCCTTATGGTCCATGTATGCCGTCATTGCTGCCCCTGTTCGTAGATTCCCCACCATCGTAGTCTCATACGCGCACATAATGCTTGTTATTGAACAAAAGTGAAGCCCCCGCTGTTCATGCGCGGGGGCTTGGTGATGCTAGGCCGAGCGAGTGGGACTAGCAGGTACCGGACTTGCGGCGCTTGAGGATGATTACACCCGCAACAGCAAGTACCACGGCGAGGATGCCAACACCAAGCACGGCTGCACCGGTGTCAGGTATCTTCTTGTGCTTGCCGGAGTCTGCATCACCCTTGTTCTGGTTGGAATCGTTGCCTTGGTTGGGCTTGTCCGTGCCGGAACCGGGCTTATCGCCACCCTGGCCAGGCTTCGTGGTGCTCTTCTCAACCAGACCCGCGATGGCATCGCTGATTGCCTCAGTCGCAGCCTGTACGTCAGACTGGGCGGCCTGACCATCACTCGTCAGCGCATTCGCCGTAGCGACTGCCGAATCAAGCACGGCCAGCGATTCATCAGTCCACTTTGTGCGATCCACGGCAGCAGCGGCATCGAGCTGAGCGCTCAGCGCGGCACGATCTTGCACCGTAGCTACAAGCACCAGCTTCTTCGCTGCCTGCTTCAGCTGGGTTGCGGCATCCACCACCGCAGCTTCGGTGGCATCCTCAGCCTTATACACCTGCTGCGCCGAATCCAATACCGCCGCGTACTCCGCCCATGAAGTCTCGGTGTACTTGGAGGCATCGTCAGCCTTAGGCGAGTCAGCGAGCGCCTGCTTGAGCTCGGTCTTGTCGATCGGTGTGGGCTCAGGCGGCTCAGGCGTACTGTCGTCAATGGCATGAACCTGCCATTCGGCAACAGCCGGAGAAGCCGAGCCGGACGTGATAACCATACGCAACTTGGTAGTCTTGACCGGAGTGTTCCACGTGCCATCAGACCACCCCTTGGCATCGCCGGTGGCCCAGCCAGCAGACGGTGAATTGGCGGTCACAGTGTAGGTGGCGTCGGAAATATCCACGAAGTTGCCGGCACCGTTGTTCGCCAAGGCGTCCCAGTACTGCAATTCCCACGATGCCGGAATACCCAATCCGCCATCATCCGAGGTGAATTGCACGCGGCTAGAGTCGATAGTCACTTCACGGTCCCACTCGTAGTCGAGGCGCATCTCACCGGTGTTGGGCCAAGTGCCCCAGACATCCTCGTTGGCAATGGTGATATCGGGAATGATCTTGCCGTCGTTCAACGCGGCGGCACCCTTGACCCAGCCGGATGCCTTGCCGTCCACATCGGTGGCGGTGGCATCGCCCTCAATGTAGCCGGTCAGCGGCACGGAAGTGTCGGATGGAATGTCGGTTTTCGCCGAAGCGGACACGTTGCCGGCCTTATCGGTGGCGCGGTAGTACACGGTGGCGCGCGACGCGCTCGGTGCAGCAATCGGCTTGCTGTACGTGGCCCATTGACCGTCTGTGCCAATGCGGTATTCAATTGATGCGACACCGGAACCGGTGCCGTCATCAGCGGTCAAGGTCAGCGTGCGCTCCTCCTTATCGGCGGCGGCGGTCACGGTTGGCGCGGCGGAGTCCACCTTGCCGCCGGCCTTGGCCACGTCGGAAACGTTGCCGGCCTGATCGGTGGCGCGAGCCCACACTTCGACATCGCCCTGCTGGGAAAGCGTGGCAATGGCCGCGTTTGCATTCGCGGCGATGGTGGTCCAGCTCTTGCCTTGATCAGCGGAAATCTCCAGCTTGGCGATAGGTGCGGTGTCGTCCGTGGCCTGCACGGTGGCGAACGGAGCGGTGGTGAGCCACTCGCTATTGCCTGCGTTAGCAGTAACGGCAACGGTTACAGTCGGCTTCGTGGTATCAGCGGCAGGCTGGTAGCCGTCCTGCACGGTGACATTTACCGACACATTGCCCTGCTCGCTTGCCTCACCGGGCACGCCGGCGACCACGCCGTAGGCCGTAAACGAACCGACCTTGGCATACGAGGAAGCATCAACTGGACGCCAAATTACTGGGGAGGCAACGGTTGGGTTCCCGTACTTCACATCCACTGTGGCCGGCAGAGTAGGCGCAGTACCGGTGGCGGTGGTCACGCTCTTCGGCGCAGTGATTGCCGGCGATTCGCTGGAGTCGGAGCCGACTTCCCATTCAGCAACGGCCACGGAGGCATAGCCGCCATCCACAGCTTGACCGGTCATGTCGAGCTTTAAGGCAGTAGTGGTCACCGCATCGAAGGTGACGGCGTTGGGGTTGGCCTTGCCTGTGGTCGTTGTATAGGCACTCGGGTTGGTGACATCCTTCCATGTGCCGTCCGCGTCCAAGTACTGAATCTTCCACGAGGCGGGCGCGCGCAGAGCGTTGGAATCCACGTCGAACCAAACCTTAGACGAGTTGACGCGCACAGTGCCATCCCATTGGTAGACCAGAGAATCGCCGGACTGCGATTGCGGGATAGAACGGTAGTTGGTCCAGTGATTCGGCGGGACCACAGCGGTTTGCAACACACGGCCGTCGTTCACCGAACCCTTCCAAGCAGGCGTTTCAGTGAACGTGGCGCTCACCTTTGCGTACGGAGCCACGTTGGTGGAGGGCTGCGTTTTCTCGGCCTTGGTTGGATGGGCGGTGGAAACCATCTGGCCGTCGGCGGTCCAATCGACTTCATCAATGCACACGGCACGGCGGAAATCGGTGCCGCCTTCCTTGTCGCCGGTGTGATAGGTCACATACCATTTGTCGCCGAACTGGAGCACCGAGGGGTGCATCGTGGTGGCCGAGCCAGAAGGCACGATTACGCCTTGGTACTTCCATGGGCCGAGCGGGCTGTCGGAAGTGGAGTACTGGATGCAAGCTTGATAGTTCGATTCCACGCAGGTGGCCGTGCCCGAACCGGGCTTACCGCCGTCGTACACGTTGTAATAGGTATCGCCCTTACGGAACACCCACGCCGCCTCGAAGAATCCCTTCGGGCCGTTCGCGTTGCTGTCCGCGTCCTTCATGGTGTGGAGGTTCGGCGTGGTGCCATCAGCCTTGGTTTCCACCTCGGTGTATGAGGTGCGGCCGGTTGTGGCGTCCTTCTTCATCTTGATGGCGAGCTGAGTGCCGAACGTACCAAAGTGCAAATATCCGGTGCCATCCTCGTCCACAAAGAATGCCGGATCGATGGTTTCAATCTGGGTTTGCGATGTGGTGAGCAGCGGCTTGCCGATGGCATCCTTCCACGGGCCGAGCGGACTCTTCGACTTGGCCACGCCGATGGCGAACGGGTCCTGTCCAGCCGCCTCAGAAGCCTTGTCCTTCACCGGCACGTAGTAGTAGAACCAATCATCGGAAGTGTCGCTCGGGGTGCCGTTATCGTCGGCTACGACTTGGCCGGCGTACGCGCCATCGCCGGTGGCCCAGCTGAACAGGTCTGCCTTGGCGATGGTCTTGTAATGTGTCCATTTGCCTTGATTCAGGCCGTCTTCATCGGTGACGTATACGCCCCAGTCCTTCATGTTGAAGGAGCCGTAGTCGGGCGAAGCCTCATCGTGACCGGTGAAGACGAAGAGTTTGCCGTCATAGCTCAGCGCGGATGCATCTGCAGAGTAGTAGTTCTGCGAAAGATCGTTCGGGGTGTCAATACCCTCGTTCTGCCCGATGGGGTTGCGCATGTAGCTGGGCAGTGCGCTATTGTCGATTTGGGTGACGGTGACATCAGGATTGTTATACGGCAGTTCGTTATACGCGTGACCGGCAACGCTGGGCGCGTTGTCAGCGGTGGCTGAATCGGCGGCCATTGCGGTCGGCGCAAGGGCAAGGCCTGACAGCAATGTCGCTGCGGCGACGAGTCCACCGGCCACCGCGCGAACCGATTGCGCGGATACATGGAAACTCATAGTGCTCCTCATTGAGTGAGTGAAAAGAGTAATGATGGGTAGAAGGAAAAGGCTAGAGCCCCCTCTGTGAGGGGGCTCACTCGGCAGAATGACTCCGTTGCGGGTCAGGCAGAGTGGCGGGCCGAACCGTGAGCACCGGACTGGCGGCGCTTCAGGATGGTCACACCCGCAGCGGCGAACAGCACAGCGAGAATTCCGACACCGAGCACAGCCACACCCGTGTTGGTCAGGCTGCCCTTGTTGTCGTTCTGCTTGCCGTCGGTCACGCCGGGCTGCTGGGAGCCGGGCTTCTGCTCCGGCTTCGTGGCCCAGAACGCCTTGTCGAGAGCATCCTGTGCGGCATCGACGTCGGCCTGCTTGGCGTCCTTGTCGTCGTACACCTTCTGAGCGGCGGCAATCTGGCTCTGCAGAGCCTGCCATGCCTTCTCGGTGTACTTCGACTTGTCAGCCTTCTTGGCCTGCTCGATGGAAGCCTTGAGAGACTCCTTCTTCACCGTTTCGACGGCGGGCTTCTCTTCCAAGGCCTTGACGGCCTTGTTCAGCGAAGCGGACGCTTCCTGGACGGCGGCCTGAGTGACCTCACCGGACTCATCGCCCTTGAGCACACCTTCCGCAGCCTCGATGGCCTTGTTCAAGGCCTCGACACTCTTATCCGTGTACTTGCCGGAAGCGGCCTCGGCCTTGGCCGTGTCGATGGCCGCCTGCAACGTGGACTTCTCCACGTCGGTGGCGAGCGCAACGAGCACCTTCTGGCCGTCCTCGAGCTTGGTCACCTGCTCGGCGACCTGTTCTTCGGCGGCATTGACATCGTCGTACACAGCCTGGGCAGCGTCAATGATTTGCTGGAACTCAGCCCATGAAGCGGCGGTGTAGCGGCGTGCATCGAGGCCGTTGGCTGTGTCAAGAGCCGACTTGAGCGCGGTCTTGTCGACCGGGGTAGGTTCAGGCTCGGTGCCGTCAATACCATGCACGCCCCACTCGGCCACGGCGGCCCCGAAGGTGCTGCTGCCGGTGTACGGAGTGAGCACGAGTCGCAGCGACTTGGTGGTGACCGGCTTGAAGGTCACAGCGCTCCAACCCTTGGCATCGGTATCCGCACGAGAAGCCGGCGAGTTACGCACAATGGTGTAATCCTCGGTGGGCTCGACGTCCTTCCAAGAACCATCCTCGGCGAGGTACTGAATCTTCCAAGCGTCCGGGACTTCCAGACCACCCTTCGAATCGTCAGTCTCAGCGAAGTTGGCCCAGAACTGGGCGCGGCTCTGGTCAATGGTCACGGACTGACCGAAGTCGTACTGGGCGTACATGCCGTCCTTTGCCTTGCCCCAAGAACCCCAGACCTTGTCGTTGACGTTCTGATCATCCGTGGTCGGCCAAGTATCATCGACGACTACGCCGTCGTTGAGCTTGCCTTCGGCCGGTGACCAGGTCGCCTCGGAATCAGGCGAAATGGTGGTCCTGGTCGCCTTGCCTTCAATCCAACCGACCAACGGCTCAGGCTCAGGCTCCGGAGTGGAGGAACCGTTCGGGTCGGCAACCACGTGGACAGTGAGCTTGGCAGCTGCGGAAGATGAACCGTCGTCGACGGTACCAGCCACCTCGTAGTCACCAACCTTGGTCAGGTCGATGGCCTTGATGTCGGCATCCTTCCACGTGACCTTGCGGTCGTCGTTGTATCCGTTCGGGAACTTCACCGGAACCGTGGCGGGCAGGTCGATGGACTTGGCGTTCTGGTAGACGGTCTGCTCAACCGGCTGCGCATTACCCACGGTCTGCGATGCGGTATCGGAACGAGCCGCGATGTGTGCAACCGTACCGTTCAGCGCACCGGCGACGGTGCCCTTGACATCGAATACGGCATCGGCGGCCAGCTGAGCGTCGGTCACCTTACCCCACGTGACGGCGAGGTCACGGCGAGAACCGTCGGTGTATACGGCGCTCACGGTGGATGGCAGCTTCAGATCATCAGCCTTGGAACCGGTCTGCACCAGTCGGTTGACTTCGTCCACGCTCACCGGCTCGATGGCGTACGCCTCGAACTCGGAAGCACCCACGATGGCGCCCTTCGGGAAGACCACGCGCAGCTTGTCGGTTTCGACGGCGTCGGCGAACTTCACTTCGTTGCCTTCGTTCCGGTTGACCGTGTAGGACTGGCCGTCAGCCAGTTTCACATCCTGCCAGTTACCGTCAGCGTCAGCGTACTGGAGCTTCCAAGATGAGACCATCGGCACGCCACCGCCATCGGTCCAGAAGAAGACCTTGGCCTTCTTCAGCGGCACCTTGCCGGCCCACTTCAGTTGCAGCCACGGCTCCACACCAGTGGAGTCGCCCCAGTTGTTCCAGGTCTCGTTCGGCGTGTTGGCGTATACCACCTGACCGTCGATGACCTTCTTGGCGTTGTCCTTCGGCTGGTAGCCGTTGGTGTAGCTGGCAGAGGCGCTCGACTGCGGGGCTACGTTCACGGTACCGTCAGAGGGGATGCCGTGAACGGTGATTTCCTTGGAGCCTTCCTTCTCGCCATCGGAAGCGGTGAGCTTCAGGACGTAGTCACCCTCCTTGTTGAAGGTGACGGTGGTGCTGGCAGCGGAGGCGTCCACGAACTTCGCAGTACCGCCTTCCGGACCGGAGACCTGGGACCATGTGGTGGTGACGTCGCCTTCTGCGGGCAGACCGTCATCCTTCACCGTACCGACGAGCTTGGCACCAGATGAGGTGCTGGAAGACACGTAAGCATCCACCTGCGGAGTCTGGTTCTCGGAAGTGCCGTCAGCCTTGATACCGGTGTTGTAGGCTTCGATCTCCTTGACACCGACGGCCATGCCGGCCTGCGGCGTGAAGGTGACGCGGATGGTCGTGGTCTCCACCGGAGTGAACTGGATACGGTTGTAGTTCGCGCCCGCGTAGTTCGGGGTGCGCACCTGATCCGCAATCGGGGCCCATGTGCCGTCATCCTTCTGGTACTCCAACTTGTAGTTGGCGGGCTCGGCATAGCCGGAGATGGTCTGGCTGGACGAGCTCTGGTAGAAGTACAAGCGGATGTCGTCGATCTTCTGCTTGCCGTCCTTGAACTTGATATTGAGCGTGTCGGTCTTGTTCTCAGAGCCCTTGGTACCCCAGAACGATTCCATCACGGTCTTGCCGTCCACCGCGTTCTTGGCCGGGTAGTTGGTGTCCTTCTCGGCGTAGGTGGTACCGGTCACGTCCGCGTCCTTGGCCACGTTCGTGGTGGACTTGGAGGCGGAGTCGACGTTGGTGCCGGACTTGGCGAACAGGTCGGTCACGCGCTGATCGGCATTGAAGGTAACCTGATTGGCGGCCTTCACGTTCTTGACGGCTTCGGCGCCGACGGTAACCTGGGCACTGGAATCGTCCTTGACCTCGACCGTTCCCGCAGCCGGGTCATAGATGAGGTGCGCCAGCTTGTCGGAGGTGAAGGCGAGCTTGCCGCCCACGTACAGGCTGTAGCCAGCAGGACCACCGTAGTGGCTGCCGTCCTTGTCCCATACGATGGAGACATCCTGATCGTGGTAGCGCAGGTTGTTTACCGTGAAGTAGTTCCAACCGGGGATTTCGATCGGGTTTAGCTCAATCTTGTTGTCCTCGCGCGGCACCATACCGGCTACGTCCTCGACCATCGTCCAGTTCGTGGTGCCGAGCTGGGTGTGGTGGATCCAGGAGCGGTAGGTGATCTTGCCGCCGTTCTGTGCGGCGTCAAGGTTCTTGTCGAGGTTGTTGATCACGCCGTCACCGTTTACATCGCCGACGTTGTTGTTATCCTCGTTCCAGAACTCGTTTTGATCAAGGTAGTTGTTATCGCCGCCCTGATAGTGCGCGAACGCCACCCAGTACAGCAGTTTCTTGAACTGCTCATTGGTGATGTAACCGTTCTTGGCTGCATCGTAGTTGCGAATACCGGCCGAGTAGACCTGCAGCAGCGGCTGTGCGTTGATAATGGAGAAGTTGTTGGAACCGGGGAAGTTCAGCGCCGCCTTGTCCGCCTGGTTGGCGGTGAAGAACGGGAAGATCGGGAACTCGTTGGAATCCTCGAACAGGCGCAGAGCCTTGTTGTAATCTTCGTTGCCGGTAGGCATCAGGCCTTCGGAGTACGGGTAGTAGTTATTGATCTCCTTGTACTTGGCGAAAGCACCGTCGTTCAGCCACTTGTGCTTGAGCAGGTTGTCGGACTTGTCCCACAGTTCAGTGGTGACTTCTTTCTGGATCTTGTCGGCGATGGCCTGCATCTTCTCGGCGTTGGCGGTATCGCCAGCGGCCTTGTAGGCCTGAGCAGCCGCATTGGCGTTGGCCCACATATTGGCGGAACCATCGGCGCGATCCATGCGCTGGCCGGAGCGACCCGGCTCAGAGAAGGAAACGGCGTCGGCATCGTTACCGGTCATCGACCACCAGGACCAGTCAATCAAGCTGTTGTCATTGTTGTTCTGGTTGTCGTTGTTGTCCGGCTCGCTCTTGGAAGCGAGTAGACCTTGCACGTCCTCGGCACCCTGGTCGGCCAGCTCCTCGGCCACGGTGGACGGACCGCCGTGCACCTTGTAGGAGTCCCAGCCGGCGCGCGTGATGTACTGCGTGTAGCTATGGTTCCAGTTGGCCGGGTCGCCCGGATTGTCGTGGTAGTAGTAATAGCCCGCCTTGCTCTTCTTGGCGGTATCGCCGGCGGAAAGCCAGGTGCCGTAGGAGTACTCGGGGTTGCGGAACCACTTGGTGTCCATCATGAACATGCCGGAGGTGAGCACGATTTGGTTGTTGTAGCCGAGCACACCCTCGATGGAGGTCGGGTACTGGAAGGTGTTGCCAGGCATGTTGGCGTCGAGCATGTTGAAACGGCTCAGCCACCAGCGGTAGACCACGGTCTTATCGATATTGTCTTCCGGAGTGTCCACGTAGGGAGCGTTATCGACCCACCACTTGTTGTAGGTGGTCACGGAATCCTTGTAGGAGGCGGCAGCATCCTTAAGGTCGCCGGTGTAACGGGCCTCATATTCCTTGGTGGAGTCAGGCAGTTCGTTGGCGATCAGGCCGAGCTGAATCTTGACGGTCTGCGGTTCGTTGGCCTTGAGGCTCAACGTGCTGGTGAGTTTGCCACCGCTGACGATCCAGTTGGAACCGTCCTGGTTGTTGGCGGAGAAGCGCGGATAGATGGTCGTCAGGTTGTTCTTGACGTTCACGCGGCCAGTAAGTTCGGTGGCACCATCAGCACCCTCGGCGGCGAACGGCGAGGCCGTGGTCAGTGTGACATCGCGGTCCTGCGTGCTTTCCACGGTGAGGTTCGCAACCATCACGTTGTTGTAGGTGATGTACTTGACTTCCTTGATCTTGAGGCTCTTGCCACCGGTCTGGAACAGGGAGGTGAAGTAGCTCGGCGTCTGCTTGCGCTGGGAGGCGTCTTCGTTAAGGGTCTGGTTTGATCCATCAGCGTTTACGGTAACGGTGAAGCCGCTCCTGCTGGTCTGGTCCCAGTAGGCGGTATCACCCACAAAACCGAGCTGATTAGGCGTGTGCGTGTACATGTAGGCGGCGCGACCACGGGTGAACAGGTAGTTGTTGCCGTCGGAGCCTTCATACGAGTAAGCACCCTTGTCGTTCGTGCCTTTACCAGTTGGCTGTGCACCAGTACGGGTGAGAATCTTATCGATCCAGAAGTCATGGTCGGTGTCGATGCCGGCCAGGTTCTTCACGTCGTTATCGAATGTCTCCTGCAGATAGCTGACGGCAGGGTTATATGTGGTGTTGTTCGCCGCCGTCTTCATCGGATCATCAGATCCCTTGAACGACGGATATGCCACATCCGCATTCTTGATGACGGGCGCATCGGCTGCCTGCGCGGTGACTGCACCGCCGGTGGCCAGCGTGGCGACCGCTGCAACCGCGCCGATTGACGCAAGCCACCGCTTTCGTGTTGATTGATGCATTCCTGCTTGGACCTCTCCGCCCCGGTCTTTCGCGTCTTCGCTCAGGCTACGTCGCATCTATGCGACCAGGACTTCTTCTGTGGATGCTGGGCCGCAGAGCCCGTTCTCCGTCAGTTTCCTTTATTGGCTATTGGGTTCACCGGAATGAGTATCTTCAGTGAATCTGGTGTGATATCCACCATGGATATCACGGTTGGAGCAATTCACCGAAGCTGATTCCACATCATAACCGAGCGAATACGGTTTCGCAACTTTCCCTCAGCGATATCAACCATCTTATACAACAAAAACCCGGTAATTTCTCAGCTTTCGCATTTATTTTCGCATTAGAGCATTGCTGCGTTTCGCCGTGTCGCAGTACCTACGGCGCAACGATTCAGCCTCGCTGAATCAGGAACCAACAGGCTCCCGCTGGCGGGAGCTGGCTCGCAAAGCGAGACTGAGGGTGGCTTACACGGTACCGCTTATGACCGCCCTCAGTCGACTCCGCCGACAGCTCTCACAGCAGGAGCATATAATTAAAAAA
>OLRT01000683.1_pt1 | contig 25843 bp, 20 predicted proteins | sample 1672021 | NCBI WGS metagenome assembly OLRT01 (sample SAMEA3136637, study PRJEB25190) | human gut metagenome | reverse complement strand
CGGGGAAATCGTACTCGGAGAGGAGCTCACGGGTCTCCATCTCGACGAGGTCGATCAGCTCGTCGTCGTCAACCATGTCGCACTTGTTCAGGAACACGACAATGTAGGGAACGCCGACCTGACGGGCAAGAAGGATGTGCTCACGGGTCTGAGCCATCGGGCCGTCGGTAGCAGCGATTACCAGGATGGCGCCGTCCATCTGAGCAGCACCGGAGATCATGTTCTTGACGTAGTCAGCGTGGCCCGGGCAGTCGACGTGAGCGTAGTGACGAGCAGCGGTCTCGTACTCGACGTGGGAGACGGAGATGGTAATACCACGCTCGCGCTCCTCGGGAGCATTGTCGATGTTCTCGAACGCGGTGAAGTCGGCCTTGCAGCCCTCGGTCTCAGAGAGAACCTTGGTGATGGCAGCCGTCAGCGTGGTCTTGCCGTGGTCAACGTGACCGATGGTGCCGATGTTAACATGCGGCTTAGTGCGCTCAAACTTTTCCTTGGCCATGAAGCCCTCCTCTTTCAAAGGTGTCCTTTTGGACTTGCCTTTATACCTAAGTGGCCCCCCTAAAAGGATTTAGGAGAGCCACCTTGTTACCTGGTAGCGGTGACTGGATTCGAACCAGTGACGCCACGGGTATGAACCGTGTGCTCTAACCAACTGAGCTACACCGCCGGATGGAGCCTGCAACCAGACTTGAACTGGTGACCTCTTCGTTACCAACGAAGTGCTCTACCGACTGAGCTATACAGGCAACATAAGGGTGGGAGCTATAGGATTCGAACCTATGTAGGCAAAGCCAACGGGTTTACAGCCCGTCCCCATTAACCACTCGGGCAAACTCCCACGTATGTTCTCGATTGCATTGGCTCTAAGCTTTTGCGCTCGCGAACGAAAGAGATATTACGACGCGGGCGGGCAACCTGTCAATCAGAAAGCTATAATACACGGTGCCGGGCGTATCTATATTTCTCTTTCCTGGGGTTTTGTTGCTTTAGGCAAGTGGAGCAGTGAATATGGTGTGAAGACCGCAGGTAATTGAGGGGGTGTTTGAAGAAATCGTCAATGCCTCTTTTTAACGGAAGCGCGCCGTTCCCTATAAATGCCGCCCTTTGCACTTTTGGGCTCGCATTACAAATAGCCAAATAGACATCGAGAACAATCTGGGTCTCTCGTCACGTCTATCCCCGTCTATCCCTATATATAGGTTCTTATAGGTACGGAGAACTCTCATCTGGCTGCATTTGCTACGCCCCCGTGTTACATAAAAAAGCAGGCCAGAAGCGATAACACCTCTGACCTGCTATTTTTCATGGAGCCAGTGACAGGAATCGAACCCGCAACCCACTGATTACAAATCAGTTGCGCTACCGTTGCGCCACACTGGCACGCTTGGCGCTCTCGCGCGAAGCTTGTTTAGGATAAAGGAATTAAGGGCAAGGTGCAACATAAACGGCAAGCTCAAACGACCGCTCCATACCGTCCAGATCGGCTCCATCGCTTTCGCCAAAGCCAACTGTCCCTCGTCAAGACAAATGGCTTCACGATTTAGATCATCCATGAAGTTGCCAGTTGCTCAATATGATCTCGTAAGACGCACTGAGGCTCGCTCGTTGCAGAAATGAATCCCGTAAAGTGCACCAAGGTCCACGCATCTCCTAAATGATTGGCGGATACTCATACGTTTTCGAAATGATTGGCGGGACTTCGCGCATTATCTGGCCGAATTCTCCCATGAAACGTATTCGGAACCGCCACTCATTTAAAAATGATTGAAAAGCCGCCACTCATCCAAGGCAGCGGCACCGAAAACCGTATCCAAATCCGCCAGTCATTTACAAACGATTGAAAAGCCGCCGATCGTTCGAAGCGCCAGCGCAAGAAACGTTTCGAATCCGCCCGACATCTTCTTATTATCCATCTCCACGCCCATCTGGGACCGTCGTGCCAAACGACTGGCGGATTCTCGTACATTCAGAGACCCCGCCGAGAGAATGGCTGGCGGCAATTCATACGTTTCGAAATGAATGGCGGAACCGATAGCGAAATTGAGCCGCACCCCGCCTCAAAACGAGCGAGGACCCGCCACTCGATCAGAAACGAGCGGGAAACCGCCACTCGAGCGCAGGAACCAGCCAGCAGCAATCCCGCCGCTCAGCCACGGGGAGCCCACCGGCACCGGTTGTGGACCTGGAAACGAACCAAGGCCTCGGCCGCAATCGAACCAAGGACCACCGTTGCATTCCACGACGTCGATATCGGCAAATGAAGCCCATGGGGCGGCGCTCATTCGCACCGCCCCATCAAATCTCATCTTCCGCGCAATGCCTTGAGCTTGGCAAGTGCCTCGGGGCTCAAACGGCTACCCAGGGTCATCTTGATCTGCGGAGCCTCCTCGACCTCGGCGACGTCACGATCAATCTGCTCGATCTCGCCCAAAAGCATACGGGCAGAGATGCGCGTCACGCCCTTGCCCATCACCGTTGCTTGAATCATGGCGTCACTCGTCACCACCGTGCAGGCGCGGCCGGTCTCGCGTGCCTCGGTGCAAATACGCTGCACCACGGTATCGGCCGAAACCCCCGTGGGCGAAAACTCGATACGGCAGCCCGCCTGAGAGACATTCGGACGCTCGGCAGAAACATTGCCCGCACCGTCGAAAACGATTACGGCCTCGTAGCGACCCTGAGCAAACGCAGCTACATCCGAGATAAGCGCTGTGCGTGCCGAGGCATGGACATCTCGCGAATAGGGATCGTCCGAGCGATCGTACACCAGGCGCTCGTAGCGCGGCGTCGAATGAATGATATTGTAGCCATCGACCACCAAGAGTTCTCGTTTTCCCGACGCATTGGTGCCGCGCGGCGGAACATCGGGCGTCTCAAACGCCGCCGAAAATGCATTGCCCACTCCATACGTGCTGGCCGAGACGGTCTCGCGCACCGAGCTCTCGCCGAATCTCTTCGCCTTGGCTTTAGCGCGACTCTTCTTTCCCATGGCTACTCCCCCAGCTCAGATGCATTGCGACGCATCCACTCAAAGCACAGGGCGCATGCTGCCTGAGCGACATTCAGGCTCTCGGTAAGACCACGCTGCGGAAGTTTGGTCAGGAAGTCGCACTTTTCGAGCACTAGGCGTGAAATGCCATCGCCCTCGGAACCCATGACAAGCGCAACGCGCCCCTGAAGGGGAGAGTCCCAGCACACATCTTGCGCATGCTCGGAAGCGCCAGCCACCCAAAAGCCCGCATCTTTAAGATCGTCGAGCGCACGAGCGATGTTGGGGACCTGTGCAATAGGCAGGTGCATCACAGCACCCGCCGACGTCTTATAGCTACCCACGGTGACACCCGCGGCACGCTTGTTGGCGATAACCACGCCAGCAGCGCCCACAACCTCGGCAGATCGAACGATGGCGCCAAAGTTGCCATCATCGGTCACGTGATCGAGCACGAGTACGAGGGCTGGGCCCTCACCTGCACGAGCGATGATGTCCGCGATGCCGGCATACGGGAAAGACCCCACCTCAAGTGCGATGCCCTGATGAGCCCCATGGCTGGAAATGGCATCGAGCTGCGCTCGAGGCACCGTCTTGATGGGAATGTTCGCACGATAGAGGTCGTCAATCAGACGAGCGAGCGCCGCATCGGAGCCTTGGCCGTCGGCAACGAGAGCGCGCTTGACCGGAAAGCCCGTGCGCAGCGCCTCGGCGACAGCACGACGCCCCTCGATAAAGTCGCCCGTGGGTACAGCCGCGCGCTCACGAGGCACACCACCGCGACGGGAAGGTTCACTCCCCTGTCTAGGGCCACGAGAGGGTGCCTTGCGCGAAGCTTGCGAGCGGCCGCCGCGAGAGGCGTCCTTCTTTTGGTTGTTTCCACGTGCGCGCTTGTCCGCCACGATATCTCTCCTCGATTAAAGAAGGTTCAACAATAGATGCGCCGGCTCTCCCCCGCCCGCCGCGAGCACACTGCCCTACCCCCGGAGGCCACGGGTTTTCCAGGTGCCCGAGATTGCCCTGAAAGAGGAGGGAAGCGTACTTGAGGTACGTGACCGACGATTGAAGGGCAAGGTCGGGTGCCTGGGAAAGCCGCCAGGATTAGGCCGACTTAATACGGGTGCCTGCCGCCGTATCCTCAATAACCAGGCCCAAATCCTTGAGCTGGTCACGAATGGCGTCGGCAAGACCCCAGTTCTTGGCTGCACGGGCCTCGGCGCGGGCGGCCAAGATCTTCTCGGCAGCCTCCGCAACGTCGTCGCCCTCAAAATCAACCAGTTCGCGAGCCACGTCGAGCAAACCTGCGGGCAGCTCCTCCTCGGGCTCGGGCAACTCGATACCCAGCGTGGAGAGCAACTCTGCCAGGGCATCGGCTCCAGCAAGTGCCACCGGCGCCGCGACAGCGTCGCCCGCGGCCTCCAAGTACTGGTTGCACTCGGTCACAAAACCAAAGACAGCGCCCAGGGCACCGGCGGTATTGAAGTCGTCGTCCATGCACTCGGCAAAGCTCGCGCGAACGGCAGCGGTCTTTGCAGCGAAATCCTCGGCAAGAGCAGCATCTGCCTGCGCCGTTGCATGCGATGCCGCCCAGCGCAGGTTCTGCACCGTACCGGCGATACGCGTCAGCGAGCTCTCGGCACCGTCCAAACGATCCCACGAGAAATCGAGCGGCGAGCGATAGCTTGTCTGCAGCATGAGCAGACGCAGTGCCGCACCAGAATGCTTCTCCAAAACCTCGGCCAGCGTAAAGAAGTTGCCAAGCGACTTGCTCATCTTCTCGCCATCGACCAAAAGCATGCCCGTATGCATCCAGGTATTGGAAAAGCCCTGATGCCAAGCGCAGCTGGCCTGGGCGCACTCGTTCTCATGGTGCGGGAAGGCGAGGTCGGATCCGCCACCGTGGATATCGATGGGCACGCCCAAATAGCGATGCACCATGGCAGCGCACTCGGTGTGCCAACCGGGACGGCCCTTGCCCCACGGAGAATCCCACATGGGCTCACCGGGCTTAGCGGCCTTCCACAGGGCAAAGTCGAGCGGGTCGCGCTTATCCTCGTTTTCCTCGATGCGCGCACCCACCATCAGATCGTCGATATTGCGGCCCGAGACCTCACCATAGGTGGGATCGCTGCGCACGGCAAAGTACACATCGCCGTTATCGGCAGCATAGGCGTGACCCTGCTCGATCAAGGTCTTGATCATGCCGATCATGGGACCGATCTCTTTGGTCGCGCGAGGGCGAATATCGGGATCGAGCACGTTGGCGGCGCGCATAACGCCGATGAACTTATCGGAAAACTCGCTTGCCACCTCGGCGGCGGTACGGCCCTGTTCATTGGCGCGCTTGATGATCTTGTCGTCGACGTCGGTGAGATTCTGCACGAAGGTCACCTCAAAACCCTTGGCCATGAGCCAACGGCGAATGACGTCGAAGCTAATAAAGGTGCGGGCGTTGCCGATATGGATGTTGTCGTAGACGGTAGGGCCGCACACGTACATGCGGACCTTTCCCTCTTCGATGGGCGCGAACTCTTCTTTTTTATGCGTGGCGCTGTTGTAGATACGCATGGGTTACTCCTCAGATTTCTTTTCGAGCAAGCAAACGGCCCAAGCGCCGATGCCTTCGCCTTGGCCTTCCCAGCCCAAGCGCTCGGTTGTCGTTGCCGCGACGCCCACCGATTCGATATCGACCCCCAGGGCACGACTCAAATTGGCGCGCATCCGATCGCGATGCGGCGAGATCTTGGGCTCCTGGCAGGCGATGGTGCAGTCGGCGTCGACAAATTCGAAGCCAAGACCGCGCACGTACTCCATGACGCGCGCGAGCAGCACCAGCGAGTCGGCTCCCTCGTAGGCAGGGTCGGTGTCGGGAAAGAGCTTCCCGATATCGCCGGCACGCGCGGCGCCCAAGATGGCGTCTGCCAGGGCATGGGCCAACACGTCGGCGTCAGAATGCCCGAGCAGGCCCTTATCGTGCGGAATATCGACCCCGCCGATAATACATCGGCGCCCTTCCACCAGACGATGGACATCGTAGCCGTGTCCGATGCGAAGTTGAGAGGACATGCGGATAGCCCCTTCATGTCGATACCGATACGTCCGAACCATCATAGCATTGACGAGCTGGCTGAACGTGAGGAGCACAACCGGCCCACGTTGCCGCTCGACCGATACGTATTATTGACGAAGCTTGAAATATGGGACAATCGTCCTGAATGTGGGTCCCTCGCTATCCCTAACTTCAATGGACTCTCGCATCGCTGCATATACGTGCTGTTATTTGTGAACGTAAGGAGGAACGGCATATGAATGCACTGGAATGCAAGGCATACCTGGAGCGCATCGGCTACCAGGAAGAGCCACATACAGATAAGGATTGTCTGGAAAAGCTTATGGAGCTGCAGCGTCAAAGCGTTCCTTTTGAAAATTTGGAGGTCTTCAAGGAGAAGAGGGTTCCCTCCCTCAAAACCGAGGACATCTTCCACAAAATCGTCCACCAAGAACGGGGCGGATACTGTTTTGAGCTGAACAAGATCTTCTACGAGCTCCTCAAGGGCCTGGGCTTTGACGTCACACCGCTTGCGATACGAATGCTGTGGAGCCCGGACGATTTTCGCCGCATCCTGCACAGGGCCACGATGGTTGTCTTGGAAGACGGTCCCTATTACTGCGACGTGGGCTACGGCGGTCCCGGTCCCCGGTATCCGGTCAAGTTGGAAGACGGCCTTCATACCGAGAAAAACGGCACCTTCCGCGTGACAATGGAGCCGCAGGATACCAACGGGGAAATCCTGATGGAAAGGAAGCAAGACGGAGAGTATCGTCCCCTCATGAGCTTTACGCTGCACCCTGCGCAGGATGTCGATTTCGAAGTCCTTAACTACTACTGCTCGACCTCGCCGGACATGTGGCTTACGCAAAAAACGGCGGTCAGCATCAGCACACCTACAGGAAGCGTTGCCCTTACCGGAGACACGCTCACCATCCAGAAAGAAGACGGCAGCATAGAAAGCCACGTCTGCGATTCGCCAGAAACCGAGAAAACCTGGCTCAAGACCTATTTTGGACTGTAATAGACAACGTTGAGCAAACCGGGGAGCACAAGTTCCCCGGTTCTTTTTTGCATATGGAAAAGCAGGGGCCGCAACGGACATCCCGTTGCGGCCCCTGCCCCAAATAGACCGTCTTGCCCTGTATTAGCTCTGACGATAATGCGCGAAGAAATCGGCCAGGTCTTCCATCGACTCCTTGAGTACCTCCATGCGCGGCAGGTAGACGATACGGAAGTGGTCGGGCTCGCCCCAGTTAAAGCCGCCACCGCGGGTAATCAAGATCTTCTTCTGATGCAACAGGTCGAGCGCGAACTGCTCGTCATCCGTGATATTGAACTTCTTGACGTCCATCTTGGGGAAGATATAGAACGCAGCCTTGGGCTTCACCGCCGTGATACCGTCGATGGCGTTGAGCGCCTCGTACACGTAGTTGCGCTGTTCGTACACACGCCCACCGGGACGAATGTACTCGTTTACAGACTGATAGCCGCCCAGCGCCGTTTGGACAATGGACTGCGCGGGCACGTTTGAGCACAGGCGCATGTTGGAGAGCATGTTGATGCCCAAAATAAAGTCCTTCATGCATGCCTGATTGCCAGAAAGCACCATCCAGCCCACGCGGTAGCCACAGATCATGTGCGACTTGGAGAGGCCGGAATAGGTAACGCACGGCAGGTCGGGTGCAAGCGAGGCGATGGAGATGTGCTCGTAGCCGTCCATGATCAGACGGTCGTAAATCTCATCCGCAAAAATCATGAGCTGATGCTTGCGGGCGATCTCGACGATGCCCTCCAAAATCTCTCGTGAATAGACAGCGCCCGTGGGATTGTTAGGGTTGATGACGACGATGGCCTTGGTGCGCTCGGTGACCTTCTTTTCCATATCCTCAAGGTCGGGGTTCCACTCGTTTTGCTCGTCGCAAATGTAGTGCACAGCGTTACCACCGGCAAGCGTCACGCAGGCGGTCCACAGCGGGTAGTCGGGCGCGGGAACAAGCACCTCATCGCCGTTCTCGATCAGCGCATGCATAGAAAGCTGGATGAGCTCGGACACGCCATTGCCCGTATAGATGTGCTTCATGTCCACATTGGGGATATTGCGCAGCTGCGAATACTGCATGATGGCCTTGCGCGCAGAGAACAGGCCGCGCGAGTCGGAATAGCCCTCGCAGTCCGCCAGCTGCTGGCGCATGTCAAAGACCACCTCGTCGGGCGCACGGAAACCAAAGGGCGCAGGGTTACCGATATTGAGCTTGAGGATGCGCGCACCGTCGTCTTCCATGCGGGCGGCCTCGTCGACCACGGGTCCGCGGACATCGTACAAAACGTTGTCGAGCTTGCTAGATTTCTTAAACGTACGCATGGGTGCTCCCCCTGTTGTGTGTAATGCAGAATCGCTGCGAATCGGTCGTGCTGAAGGCGCCGGGGCTGAACCCGGCTTGCTAGCTCGTGCGGTATCGGGGCCCGGTCCTTCGCCCGTGGCGAGCCATGCCGCATCCGCCTCGAGCACGGCGGCAAGCACGTCCATCACGTCGCGACGCGGAATCGTCTTGCCGCTTACGTATTGGCTCACCTGGCTTTTTCCCAAGTGCTTACCGCGCGTTTGAGCCATGCGGATCACGTCGGCCTGTTTAGCGCCGCGCAGCTCCATCAGCTGTTTTAGGCGTTGTGCAAACGTTGCTTGGACCACGAATCCTCTTCCATCGTTCATGTTCATCTCAAATTGAACTTTTGTACCGCGGAGCAATTCGAAAGTTCAATTTAGACGGCAGTATACGACTTGACCGAAGAAAAAAGTTCAATTTTGAAACTTTCCTGGCAAACGGCAGTATTTCACAGAGACGACACAGCGGAGCACTCCGGCGCGAGCGGAGAACACAGCTCCGGCGGTACGCAACGCATCCCCTATGCTAATCAGAACGCCGCGCCGCACGAACGGCAAACACCGCTCCGTTCGCACGCGGCCCGCGCTATCTACGCTATCCGCGAGCACGCCTGATAGCAGGAAACAGCCAGGCTACCGTGCAGATAACGCCTACAGCGCCAATGCCTGCGCCCACGTAGCCGATGCCTGCAATGGCGCCCCGCGACACCACGGCACCGCCAATAGCCGTGCCACAACCAATACCCAAATTGAACAGACCGGAGAAAATCGACATAGCGACTGCACTTGCCGAGGCTTGCGTAAACGAGATGACCTCGGCTTGAAACGCTACGTTGAACGCAGTGGCACACAAGCCCCAAAGCACACAGAGGGCAAGCACGCTCGCAAGCGAGAACGATGCCGCTTGCATAAGAAGAAGGGACAGCGCAAGCCCGCCGATCACGCCGAGCAAAAAGCCAAAGCGATGCCCGTCAAAAAAGCGCGAGAACGAAACGGACCCAAGCAGGCCCGCAAACCCAAACACGGTAAGCGCCATAGTGATAGTGCCTGCATCAAGATGCGCCACCTGTTGCAAGAACGGCTCGATATAGCTGTACCCCACGTAATACGAGCAAGACATAAAGATCGTCACCGCATAGAGGGCAAGCAGCACGCGATTGCGCAGAAGCGAGGGGAGCTGCCCCAGGGTGAAGCGCTCGCCCGCAGGCATAACAGGAAAGACAGCGGCCTGATACACGAGAATCGCCACTGCGACCGCTCCCACAACGCAAAAAGTCATGCGCCAGCCCACGGCAAGACCGATGGCGCGCCCCAACGGCAAGCCAAAAATCTGCGCGATAGACGAGCCCGTAGCGATCATCGAAAGCGCCAGCGCCCCGTGCTCGGCATCGACCAGACGCGCCGCCATCACCGATGCGATAGACCAAAAGATGGCATGCGCGGCGGCAACCACCAAGCGGGCAAGCACCAGAATGGGAAAGGTCGGCGCCACAGCAGAGAGAAACTGCCCGCACGCGAACAGCGCGATCACCGCAAGCAACAGGCGTCGCAGGTCAAAGCGCGAAGCGAACACCATAAGCGGCAAAGAGAGCAGCATGACGCCCCAGGCATAGACCGAGATCATCACGCCTGTCGCCGCCTCGCTGATATGAAAGGAAGCAGAGATATCGGTCAAAAGACCGATGGGCATGAACTCGGAGGTGTTAAAGATAAAGGCGGCGCACGTCAAACCAATCAATGGAAGCCATTGCCGTATCGTGATTCCTCGCTGCGCCACAGGTTTTCCTCCGCCATGCCTTTATGGTATCCATCAATGCCTGCGCGATTATACGCGCATGCCAGCAACGAATACCCCTCGTTGGGCACGCATCACAAGAAGCTACGATGCCCCCTGCGCAGGGATTTGAGCTAATCGTCAACACTCTCTAGCGTCCCGAGACCCTCCACAGCATCACGATCACACCCAGGCAAAGCACGGCCATAGCTGCCAAGCAGCATAGCCTGCTGCCCAGGGTTGCGAAGGGGTTGCCCGGCACCTCCAAAGCAGTATCTGCATACCGGTCGATGTCATACGGTCCACGCGCGCTCATTGCGTTCCTCCTTCAAATAAGGTCTTACCTTGTCATCCATACTCGCGCGCAACGATTGCCCGTGCCATCGATTTGCCTTACACGCCGCTTTCCCTTTCGTAAGGTTTGCCAGGCGTCGTCATTAACCGGCCCCCTTCGTTACCTAATCTTTTTTGAACATTCGCCGATAGCTGCCATCATGCGCTGCGGTACCGCAAACATGGGGTGTACTATTCCAGGTACATCCACGAATGAGGAGGGGCATCATGGGTCAGAGGTATTTAGTTGTCGTTGATATGCAGCACGATTTTGTCGACGGTGCGCTGGGAACGCCCGAGGCGCAGGCCATCGTAGCAAGTGTCGCCGCTAAGGCCCAAGCCTTTGATGGCACTGTCGTGTTTACCAAGGACACGCACTACAGTGACTACCTTCAGACCCTTGAAGGCAAGAACCTGCCCGTCGAGCACTGCCAGCACGGCACGCCGGGTTGGGAACTCATGCCCGAGCTCCAGGCGATTCGCGACGAGCGCAGCTCCTTTGTCTTCGAGAAAACGACCTTCGCCTCGCTCGACCTTGCCATGTGGCTCGCCGAGGAAAACGTCGCCGAACCCATCGAGTCCATCGAGCTTATCGGCTTGTGCACCGACATCTGCGTGGTCAGCAATGCGCTTCTCATCAAGGGCTGGATTCCCGAGGTCCCGCTCAAGGTAGACGCGTCGCTTTGCGCCGGCGTCACGCCCGACAGCCACAAGGCGGCACTCGCCACCCTGCGCAGCTGCCAGGTGGAGGTCATTAACGACCCGGCACAATAGGCACCCGTTCACTCACATACGATTCAATACCGCCCGCGACGTTTCGCCTAGTGTCACCGTTGCGGGCGTTGCTATAGTTTGGTTGCCGAATAACCCGGCAACAAGGATGGTTTTGCAGAGGAAAGCACATATATGCAGACGGATAGGGATTCGAAAGACACATCGGTCTCAAAAAAGAAGAATGTCGGCAAAGAAGGACACGCGCATCTTCCCAATCTGGGCGAAGAATTCGAAAAGCTCCGCCGCCTGCGCCGCATTGCGTTTGTACGCAACCTGATCACCGCAAGCTCGGTTTTCTTGTCCGCGCTGCTGCAGGCCTTTACCATTCGCGCCTTCGTGACTCCTGCAAACCTTCTGTCCAGCGGCTTTACCGGACTCGCCATTCTCATCGACCGCATCACCTCGCTCGTGGGATTCTCATTCCCTACCTTCGTAGGCATGCTGGCGCTCAATATCCCCGTCGCGGCGATCTGCTGGAGGTCCATCAACCGCCGCTTCGTGCTCTTCTCCATGGCGCAGGTCTTTTTATCCTCGTTCTTCCTGCGCACCTTCACCGAGATGCATATTCTGCCGCCCTTCCACAACATCCTGCTTGAGGTTGTGTTCGGCGGATTCCTCTACGGCCTCTCCATCGCGCTCGCCCTCAAGGGCGGAGCTTCCACGGCCGGCACCGACTTTATCTCGCTGATGGTCTCCAATCGCACCGGCCACTCCATCTGGGGGTTGATATTTGCGGGCAACTGCGCCGTCATCTGCATCTTTGGCGCCATGTTTGGCTGGGACCTTGCCGCTTACTCGATTATTTTCCAGTTCATCTCGACCAAAACGATCGAGACGTTCTATCACCGCTACGATCGCATGACGTTGCAGATCACCACGTCCAAGCCAAAGCAGGTGCTCGAAGCCTATAGCACGCAGTACCGCCACGGCTCCTCGTGCATCGAGGCGACGGGCGGCTACAGCGGCAACAAGTACTGGCTCATCTCAACCGTTGTCTCCTCCTATGAGGTGGGCGACATCGTGGCGCTCGTGCGCACCCAAGACGAGCGCGCTGTGATCAACGTGCTGCGCACCGAGGACTTCTACGGCGGCTTCTACCGCGACCCCATTGGCTAGCGTGCAGCATATCTCACACCGCGACAAACCGCAGGCGGGCCCCGTCATTTCGAATCGTTTTCCCAGCTCATAGCCCTATATCCCTTAATTGCCCAGCACATTGGGCCATATGTCCCACTGGGTTGTGCACCTCGGGCCGCAGGGGCATCGTGCAAAACTCCGCGCACCCCCATCATCTAAAGCGAAGAGCAACTCAAGATGATTGGGGGCTGCCATGGGCTTCTTTGACAAGATGTTCGAAAAGAAAGAGTGCGCAATCTGCGGTACCGAGTTGGGACTTTTGGGAAAGACCAAGATCAACGAAGGGTATCTGTGCAAGGAGTGCGCAGGCAAGCTTTCGCCTTTCTTCCGCGGCCATCGCTCGAGCACTGCAGACGACATCCGCGAGCAGCTCGCTTATCGCGAGGCAAACGCGCAGCGCCTGACTTCCTTCAATCCTACGCGCACGCTTTCGGCCGGTCGCACCAATATCATGCTCGATGAAGATGCAAAGCTCCTAATCATCACCTCGGCGGCCCGCTGGCGCGACGCCAACCCCGACATCATCGAGTTCACCCAGGTACTGGGCTGTGATACAGAGATCGAGGAACATCGCACCGAGCAGTATCGCGAAAACAAGGATGGCGAGCGCGTGAGCTACAATCCCCCGCGCTACGACCTCGATTACGACTTCCATGTCACGATCCATGTCAACACGCCATACTTCACCGAGATCAACCTGCGCGTCAACGATTCGACCATCGAGCAGCGCGGCTCCATCGAGTACCGCGAGGCAGAACGCCAAACAAACGAGATCCGCGATGCCCTGACGCAGTTGCGCCAAGAGACCCGCGACAGCGTCGTTGCTGCCCAGGCCCCCAAGACCGCGGTAACGTGCCCCTTCTGCGGCGCCACCACCATCCCCGATGCCAGCGGCCGTTGCGAATACTGCGGCGGCGCCATCGGCGCATAGCGGGCGCATAACGCGGCAACTGGGAAGGACCGATCATGGCGAACGAGAGCGTCAACTATCAATGCCCCGCATGCGGCGGACCTCTGCATTTTTCGAGTGCAGAGCAAAAACTGGCATGCGACTACTGCGATTCTCGCTTCGAGGTGGCAGAAGTTGAGGCTCTCTACCGCGAGCGTCAAGCAAAGGCTGATGCCAAGGCAAGCGCGGCACCTGCGCCAGAGCAGACCGCGTCTCCCAACGAAGCCGAAATGCTCGGCATGAACGCTGGCTATATCTGCTCTTCGTGCGGAGCCGAGCTGATTTCGGACGGTACCGTCGCCGTCAGCACCTGCCCCTACTGCGGCAACCCCGCCGTAGCGCCCGGACAGCTCTCAGGCTCGTTCTCCCCCGACCTCGTGATTCCGTTCAAGCTCGAACGCAAGGACGCCCTCTCCGCTCTTCAAGAGCACTACAAAGGCAAGATCTTGCTTCCCAAGAGCTTTATCTCCGGCAATCATATCGACGAGGTCCAGGGCGTCTACGTGCCGTTTTGGCTTTACGGAGCACATGTGGACGGCGAGGTGCACTTCGATGCCGAAAACCACCGCGTAACCGAGTACTCCGACCGCACCGTCACGACCATCAATCACTACGATGCGTATCGCAAGGGAAACATGTCGTTCGAGCGTGTGCCCGTCGACGGATCGACCAAGATGCCGGATGGTCACATGGACGCCATCGAACCCTTTGATTACAGCTCGCTGCGCCCGTTCTCGGTAGCGTACATGCCCGGATTTATCGCCAATCGCTACGACGAGGACAGCAGCATATGCAGGGACCGCGCCGAAAAGCGCATGGAGGGCAGTTTGATCTCGGCCTTTAGGCAGACCGTCAGCTCCTACAACACCGCGTCCCTCATGAGCCAAAACCTCGATTACAACTGGGAGGATGCCGACTATGCGCTCTTCCCCGTTTGGATGCTCTCCACCTCGTGGAACGGAAAGAACTACCTGTTTGCCATGAACGGGCAGACGGGCCGCATGGTGGGCGAGCTTCCCTGCTCCAAGCCCAAGCTCGCACTCGCCACGCTGATCTTCTTTATCGTGGCCTTTGTCATCACGCGCTTTGCCTGCATGGGATCAAATGCCTTCAATCCGGCGTATTTTGACTTTGACCTCGAGGGCATTCTCATCAACATCGTTGTTCCCCTTGTGATTGCAGCCATCGCCGACCTGTTTTTGATGGGCCAACTCAAGACCGCGGTCGAAGCGATGAATGCCGATAGCTATTGCGGACAGTTCGACCTTACAGACGAAAGCGATACCTTCATCCGCACCGAAACCCGCGTCGAGATGAAGCAGCAAAAGAAGTAAACGATCACCCATCCCGTATACCACCCTCGATAGGAAAGGAAGACTGCTATGGGACTCTTGAAAGCTGGAATGGGAGCTGCCGGCGGCGTTATGGCCGACCAGTGGAAAGAGTATATCTATTGCGAATCGATGCCCGCTGACGTCTTGGCGTGCAAGGGCTGCAAGCGCACCGGCGATCGCAGCTCCAACGTTCACGGCGAGGACAACGTCATCTCCAACGGCTCCGTCATCGCCGTTAACGACGGCCAGGGCATGCTCGTGGTGCAAGACGGCAAGATCATCGAAGTGGCCCTCGAGCCCGGTAAGTTCGTCTTCGACACCGGCAGTGAGCCCAGCGTGTTCTCGGGCAACCTTGGCAACGCCATCAAGGACACCTTCGCGCGCATCGGCAGCCGCTTTACCTTTGGCGGCGACGCCGGCAAGGACCAGCGCGTCTACTTCATCAATATGAAGGAGATCATCGGCAACAAGTACGGCACCGCCGCGCCTGTCCCCTTCCGCGTGGTCGACAACAACATCGGCCTCGATGTCGATATCTCCGTGCGCTGCAACGGTGAGTACTCCTATCGCATCACCAACCCGCTGCTGTTCTACACCAACGTCTGCGGCAACGTGACCGAAGACTACACGCGCGACAAGATCGACAGCCAGCTTAAATCCGAGCTGCTTACGGCACTTCAGCCGGCATTTGCCCGAATCTCCGAAATGGGCATTCGCTATAGCGCCATCCCCGGCCACACCACCGAGGTCGCTCGCGCGCTGAACGATGTGCTCTCGGCCGACTGGCGCGACCTGCGCGGCGTGGAGATCGTGAGCTTTGGCGTGAACTCCATCGCAGCTTCGCAGGAAGACGAGCAGATGATCAAGGACCTGCAGAAGGCAGCGGTCATGCGCGACCCAACCATGGCGGCAGCGAACCTCGCAAGCGCCCAGAGTGACGCCATGCGTGCAGCGGCCTCGAACCCCAACGGTGCCATGGCCGGCTTCATGGGCATGGGCATGGCAGGCGGCATGGGCGGCATGAATGCGACCCAGCTCTTCGCTGCAGGCCAGGCACAGCAGGCGGCAGCCCAGCCGCAGCCGATGCCTGTCCAGCAGGCACCCGTCCAGCAGGCAGCGCCCGCGCCTGCGCCGGCATCTGCCCCCGCAGCCGGTGGTTGGACCTGCAGCTGCGGCGCCACCAACACGGGCAAGTTCTGCTCCGAATGCGGCAGCCCCGCGCCTGCGCCGGCGCCCACCAAATGGTACTGCCCTAACTGCGGCTCCGAGAACAACGGCAAGTTCTGCAGCAACTGCGGCACCCCGAGGCCCTAGCGCCCAAGCATCGGCAACCCGCGCGGAAGCATAAGCCCCGCGCCTTGCATACATGGGTTTTCCAACCGTAAGGAGGACACTATGAAGACCGCAGCGATCAAGAAATCGGCTCTCGCCCTCATGGCTTGCATCCTAGCGCTCGCCTTTGCCCTGGTGGGCTGCGGCGGATCAAAGGCCGACCCCGAGGAAGCATTCCTGGGTAGCTGGAAGCTCTCCGGCGGCGAGATCTACGGCGAGGAACTCGATGACGAGACCATCAAGACCATGGAAGAGTGGGGCCTCAACTGCATCCTGATCCTCGATGAGGACGGCGAGGGCCAGCTTGACCTCTTTGGCGATGTCGAAGACATCACCTGGAAGGTCAAGAGCGACGGCACCGCGAAGATCAGCGCCGAAGACGTCGATTTCAAGGCAACCCTCAAGGACGACACCCTCACCCTCAAGGACGGTGACGACAACATCTCCTTCACCAAGTCCAAGAAGGACCTCTCCGACACCGTGAAGAAGGACCGCGATATGGCGAAGGCCAACGAAGAGGCCGAAGAGGAAGAGGCTGAGGGCAAGGGTACCCGCAAGGCCATCACTCCCGCCGTCACCGTTACCGACGACGACCTGTGCACCATCACCGTCACCGAGAAGTTCGAGGACGAGTGGGGGACCATCGGCCTGACCGTCGAGATCACCAACAAGAGCGACAAGGACCTGACGTTCTACTCCCCCAGCGGCAAGACCAATGTCGACGGCACCATGAAGGAGCCTTGGTTCTCCTGCCATCTGATGCCCGGCACCAACGCCACCGAGGAGTTCACGTTCTCGACCGGCGACCTCGATAGCATTGACGACCTCGTGAACATCACCATCGGCATCGATGCCTATGAGACCGAGACCTATGAGGACGTCGCTTCCTACAGCGCTCTCATCCCGTAATGCGCGCAGCAGGCAACAACGAGCAGCGCCCACTCGAACAGCAAGCGGGGCCGCGAGGGAACACTCCCCCGCGGCCCCGCCGCTTTTGTGCACACGTTCTCAAGCGCTAACTAACGCTCCATGTTGGGAACGATGCTTCCCTCCGTCACCGCATGGACCGCCAGACGCATGATGTTGTCGTAGCCGGTCTTGTTGAGAATCTCCGAGATACGGCGCTTGACCGTACCCTCGCTCATAAACAACTCGGCTGCGATTTCGCGGCGGCTCTTCCCCTCGCAGGCGAGTCGCAAAATCGAGACCTCCACCTCGTCGAGCGCTGCCGTGCCCGAGAAGATGCTCTGCGGCGGCTTAGGGAAGGTGCAGTAGCCCGCAAGCGTGGAGCGCATCACAGCAAGCAGCTCCTCGATGCCCACGTTCTTGTACACAAAGCTATCGACACCTGCCTCGCGTGCCTGGTCGACAAAGGTGATCTCGGGCATGCCCGTCATGATGACGATGCGGCACTCCGGCACTTCCTCCTTGATGTGCCCAGCTGCAACGATGCCGCTGGAATCATGCTCGGTGCATACGTCCATCAAGATCATATCGGGACGTTGCTCGCGCACGACGTCGAGAGCACAAGAGGCGTCTGCGATAGCGGCAGCCACCGTCATATCGGGCTGATCGGCAATGGAGCGCGCAAGGCTCTCACGCAGGATAGCTTGATCTTCGACGATAAGGACGCTGATCATGAGTTCCTCCTCTGGGCGGTGATATCGGAAGAGAGCGGGATGGATACAACGAGCGTGAACGGCGGTCCTGAGTCAACCTCAAGTGACCCTCCCAAGTCTTGAGCAACGTGCCGCATACCTGGAATACCCGTTCCCTCGCGAATCGATGCCGGGGCTGGAGTTCCATCGTTCGAGACGGTCATGCGCGCCGTGCGCCACGACTCGGCGCCCTCTTCCCAAAAGCGCACTTGGATTTGATGGGCCTGCGCATGTTTGGTTGCGTTGGTCGAGGCCTCGCGAACAATCTGCAAGAAGGCCGCAGCGGTGCGCACATCGACAGGAAGCTTGCCGTCAACAACGATGCGCACGCCCACCAAGCCAAAAGCGTGAACGATATCGCCTAGCTCTTCGGCAGCGTCGCGCGTGCCGTCTCCGTCTTTTCCATGCAAGTCGATAGCAATGGAGCGCAGCAGCGGCTCGATCTGCTCGAGCGATTCGTCATCCAGGCGCCCCTCTTCCAAATAACGGTGCATGATGGAGAGACGCTGCCCGATAACGTCGTGAACACGGGCGCGCATGCGCAGGTACGCAGCATTGTCGGCAACTTTTTTGACCTCTTCGATCTGCACACGAAGCTCTTTTGCCGCAAGCTCGAGTAAATGGTTCGCATGGGCCAGGCGGTCATAGGCATGGGCATACTCAGTCACGTCGAGACCGATAATCCGTTCGAACGGACGGCCCGAGATGATGAGATTGTCGCGCACGAACAGACGAATCTCCGAAGGCGAGAGCTCGACAACCGAACGAGCGTCGCCAAAGCGCGCAAAGTCAAGGCGGTGGCCTCCTCCCCTCTCGTCGGACTCTTTCGCCCCCAGCTTGCGCAATTCGTTCCACGTTTCGCTCATATCGCGCAGATCGGTGGGGAGATGCAAGTCGGTAAGATTCGAGCGCATGCAGCGGTTCATAAGCAGCGGGCGACCCTGCAGGTCGAGGTAAAGAATGCCAACCGGAATCACATTGATAGTCTCGATCGTCGAGAATGCAGTGACGTCCTCTTGCCGATGGCACGCATCCAAAAGAAGCGCCGAAATAGAGCGGAAGAGGAAAAACGCCCCTTCGACGATGAGGGCGCCAATCCACACTGGGCCCAACAGCTTCACGACGGGAGGGATCGACGTCGCGATAAGCGCCAGCTCGGGAATCATGCAAGGACGACGGTAGTACGCAGCAAGCCCAATACCAAAGGCGACAAGCAGCAGGTTAAGCCACAAGACGCCCGTCAGAGCAAGCGCGATGGCAAACGGCGGTGCCAGCAAACGATTGCCCGTCGAGCATAAGAGGATATCGGCTACGATGGCCAGATGCACAACCAGGCTCGCCTCGTAAAGACATGCCGCCACGCGGTTGTAGGACATGCGCCGCGAGACGACAAGCGGCACGTGAATCGTTTGCATGCAGGCAGCCAAAACGTACATCACGTCAAGAAGCACAAACTGGGGAAGAATCAAATCGATTCGCATGGTCATTCACCCACCCGCGACATCAAGACAATCATGCGCAGCTCGCCCGGCTCGCCCTCCAGGCGATACGCGACGTCTCTTCCTTGCAGGGCACGCTCAAGCTCACGCGCCGCAGGAACCTCAGAAAGATCGATGTCATCAGTCGAGACCAACGTCGCGCGCAGCTCTACGTTACCTGGATCATGGTCGCTCAGGTGGTACATAAGGGCAGGGCGCTCGGTCGTATAGGCAAAGAATGCAAAATCGTAAACGCAGTCGTACAATGCACTCACAGTGCTTGCATGCATCGGCTGTCCAATTGCGATAATCGAGGCGCAATCGACGCCGAGAGTGCGCAGGTCACTTGCCAGCTCGTTTGCAATCAGCTGGATGCGGTTGCGGTCAAAGCCGCTCTCGCCGTGCTGGGCAAGCGTGAGAGACCCCTTACGCTTGCAGTAGGCGATATGCATTTTGGCACACTGCAGCAGCCGGTACCGCTCATCCAAAGACGTTTCGTCCGTAATCGGCGGAAGCGAACTCAAAAGATCGTAAAGACTGCTCAACGAGCGCGCGAGCGCCTGGTCGACATCCTGTATGAGCAGCGCTTCGGCCTCTTGGTCGGCAAGATGCGCCTTGAGGTCGTAGTCGGCAGCAAGCAGCTCGTTTTGACGTTGAAGCTCAGCGCGACGATGCGCCAGCTCGCCGTTGAGCTCATTGAGCTCATGAACGTCCTGGGCAAGAAGGGCGCACCCACCCATCAGCGGAAAGGCACGATACATCACATCGGGCTTCGAAATCACGGTAAAGGCATGCATACGACCGTGCTCTTGTGCGCGCAGCTCATCGCACACGCCATCGGCAAGAGGTTCCGATGCTGGCGTAGCGTACGCCACCTCAAAATCACGTGTCATGACCTTGAGGTCAAGCGGCAGTGTATCGAAGATGCCCGCAATGTCGTGATACGAGGGGAAAACACCGCTTTCCAGGCAAATCTCGAGGACCACCACGCAAAAGATGCAATATACCAGGGAAAAATTGAGCCTCCACGCCCATGGAACGCGCAGTGCGTAAGAGACGGCAAAGAATACGCCCGCGCAGAAGACGAGCACAGCAGTAAACGTAAAGCGCCTGATTCGATACGAAGAAGACAGGCCAATCAAGATAAAGAAGCCCACGAAGTTGGCAACGCTCCACACGAGAACAAGGACATATCCCCAACCATAGGTATAGTCGCTGCTCCAGTTATCGCTCGCGGGATCAAAGCAAAACACCTGATGGTGAAGGTCGTTGGTAAGAACAAAAAGAATAATGATGCCCGCTAGAGCCCACAAGACGTTGCGGTAGCGGCGCCAAGGGCGACGTCGCTCCAGGCCCGCAAGCCTAAAGCCGCACAGCTGGCACAAAATCGGAATGAGCGTCATGGGGACGTAGTAGAGGTACCACAGCAGCGAAGCGTATGCTGGCGTGAACGACTTGTACTTAACGATGACCTCGATCATCCAAAGCGTACAAATCGCAGCGATGACGACGAGATGCCGCCTGAGCACGGCATCCAAGCAGCGAAGATAGACGCTTACGCCCCAGATGGAAAAAACGATAGAGGCGATCAGCAACGGAAAGGAACTCGACTGCACAAGATTTCCGAGCACCTCCGTAGCGATTTCCTCATAGGCAGGCGTCCTTAGGGAGAGGAACGGATTCGAGCGAAATAGCAACGGAAGGCTGGCGAACAGGATCAAAAACAGGCCCGTGACGATAGCCGCAATCGCAAAAGCGCGACGACGATATATCTCGTGCGGCACGTCGGAAAGAAAGCGCGGCATGGCAAAAAGCCTGTTGCTTCGCAAATCTGCAGCAGGTATGAAAGGATTTGCCATGCGGCGGGTATGTCGCTTACGCGTTCTCATAGCTATTCAATTTTACCGACGGGACGTCTCGAAAAACGGGCCAGAAGTCCCAAATCTCGCAGACGGCGGGTGGGCGCAGGGCCCGCTCTCTACATCACGCGGGCAAGGAAGGACAGCGCGAGATTGAACCAGGGGCGCACGGCCTCCTGTTTTTCGGCATCGCCGTGTTCGGAATTGGCATTGGCAACCGAGCGGCTATGTCCTCCGCGGTCAAAAACATGCAGCTCATGCACCACGCCCGCCTCGGCAAGACGTTGCGCGAACGGATAGAGCTGCGCCACGGGCGCTGTGTCGTCATCGGCAGTGCCCCACATAAACACCGGCGGGACATGACGATCGACATGCATGGTGGGACAGATGGAATCAAGCGCGGCAAGCAGCTCATCGTCCGTCGGCTCACCCTCGGCGATCATGCGGCCGTAATCGTTAAGAAGGTCGCGGCCTGTCTTGCCGCCCGTCTTGGGAACACGCAGGTCGATACGGGGATCTTTAAGCTGCATGCGGCACAAATGCGCATAGTCCAGCGCCGGATAGCCAAGCACCACCGCATCGGGGCGAATGGATTCCGAAGGAGCCCCCACGAGCTTAGGCAGCGCGTTTCCCCTCCATGAGGTTGCAAGGCTGGCGCATACAAAGCCGCCAGCAGAAAAACCCACAACGACAACGCGCACAGGATCTACGCGCCAATCCGCAGCGTTTGCGCGAACAGTCGCGACCATGCGCGCAAGATCGGCCTCGGGATTGGGATAGGAAACATCGCCGGTAGAACTCGTCACGTAATCGAGCGTGAACGCCTGGTAGCCAGCCTGCAAAAAAGCCAGGGCGACTGGCTCCTTCTCGTGCACCCCCACATGCGTGAAGCTTCCGCCGCCGCAGATAATCGCCGCAGGGCGGCGCACGTCCTCATGCTCCGGCATGGGGTCTGCCAAATACGTCGTAAACGTCGCGGGATGCTCCTGCGTAGCCTCGTCTCCCCAAAGGGCAAGCTGCTCGATGATCATTATGCCGTCCACCTATCCTTGTTGTTAATCGGGCACTAGCTTACCCTCACCGCCTGCTTTCGCCGTGCAATTTGAGCAATTGCCGTCAAACTTCTGCAGAGTCTCTCGCAAGGGCGCGCACCTCTTCGCCTTCCCGTGTAGACTGAGTTCATGAACTCAAGGGGGATGGATGTACATGACGACGGAACCGAGTCGTACCGAATTGACGAAAGAGCAAAAACTGGCTGCCGAGCAATTTGGCAAAAAAGACATCAAGGGCTTTGCCCCCTGGCAATCAAAGCAAACAAATACTGGGACCCATGCGAAAAAGACAGCTTCCCCTTCTTCGCGAATCCTTCCGCTCGATGGCCTGCGCGCGCTCGCCATCATCGGCGTCATCTTTTACCACACACGTCCATCGCTGCTCTCCGGCGGCTTTTTGGGCGTTACCTTGTTCTGTGTACTCGCAGGCTACTTTGCTACCCGGAGCATGGTGCACGAGCTTAAAGATACCGGATCGTTTGATTACAAACGCTACCTGGTCAAACGCCTGCGCAGGCTTATGCCGCCCGTGCTTGCGACAATCGCGCTTACGGCCCTTGCGGTCTACATTGCAAGCCCCAGCCTGTTGCCCAAGCTGCAGGCCGATGCGCTGCCCTCGGCGCTGTTTGTAAGCAACTGGTCCTATATCTTTCGTAAGGTCTCCTATTTTGATGCCGCAGGTCTCCCCTCGCCCCTCACCCACCTGTGGTACCTGGGCGTAAGCATGCAGTTTTTCATCGTCTGGCCGCTTGTGTTCTTGGGCTTAGCGAAGTTCACGCATAAAAGAAAGCCGCTTATGGTCTGCGTTACCGCCCTGGCGCTTCTCTCTACGATTGCCATGGCGCTGCAGTTCGTCCCCGGTCAAGACACGGCACGCGTCTATTACGGACTCGACACGCGCGCGGCGGAGCTGCTCGTGGGCGCCGAGCTCGCGCCGGGCTTTCCCTATGTAAAGCGGATGATTGCCGGGCGCGCCCACTTGGTCAGGCATGTGAACACGGTGGCAAAGGTCACGCTTTTTGCGCTCCTCGTGGGCTTTGTCCTGGCAACGGGCCAGGACACCTGGCTTTATCGCGGGGGCTTTTTGGTGACGGCGCTTGTCTGCGGCCTGCTTATCTGCACCGTCCAGCACCCGGATTGCAAGGTCGGACACGTGCTTTCGTCTGCCCCGCTTGCCTATCTGGGTAGCCGCTCATTCTCCATCTATCTGGTGCACTATCCGCTGCTCGAGATCATGAACCCAGCAACGCGCACCCAGGCGCTCCCTTGGTGGGGATGGATCGCTCAGATTGCCGTCATCCTGCTGGCGGCCGAGGCGTTCTATCGCCTGTTTGAACAGCCCTTTGCCTCGCGAAAGCCCATCGCCGCGAGTAGGTGCATCGTTTGCGTCGTCGCCTGCGCAATGGTGCTTGCACTCGCCATCGCGCCCGTGAACTGGGGCGATATTGCCCAATCACGTGCGGAGAAGCTGCGTCCCGAGCTTGCGCAAACAAAAGCAACGCCCAAGCAAAAGGCAACCTCCAAAGCAGACGCAAAACAGAAGAAGGAAAAGGACAAAAGCCCTAAACCCGCAGCCGAGGTTGTGCCTAAAAATCTCGACCCCAGCCGCTGGACCTTCGACCCCAACACGGGCACCTGCAGCGCCAAGGTTCTCTATATCGGCGACTCGGTAACCGAGGGAGCCGCGCCCGCGCTGCAGCAATACCTGCCCTGCGCCTATGTCGATGGTAAGGTGAGCCGCCAGCTTTTTGTGGGACAAGACGTCTACGCGCAAGATGTCGCCACCGGGTACGACCCCGACGTTGTGGTGTTTGCGCTGGGAACAAATGGACTGATTCGCGACACGTCCACGGTACAGGCGCTCGTTGACGCCGTGGGCGGAAAGCCACTCTATTTTGTTACCATCCGCTGCCCCCTTGATCTGCAAGATCCCAACAACCAGGTCTTCCGCGACTTTGCCGCCAAGAACGACAACGTGGGCATCATCGATTGGTACGGCACAAGCGAGGGGCACGACGAATATCTTGCCGACGATGGCATTCACCTCACCAGCGCGGGCAGGGACGCCTATGCCCTCATGGTGCGCCGCGCCCTGTGCGGGCAATAGAGGCAAAGCGGCGCTGCGGGGAAATCGCCGCGACGGACACCGCGTGCCAAACCCGGCCATCGGCACGCGGTGTCCCTGCTAGAATGATGAGCTGATTGGTTTTTGCACGATACGCAACGCAGGTACTTCGCCTTGTATATCGTGCCTAAAGGAGGATGCATGAAACGCACGAAGATCGCCCAGCTTCACGCCGACGCCAAGGCGTTTGGCGGCCAGACCGTCACGGTTGCCGGTTGGGTCAAGTCCATCCGCGATATGAAGAACTTTGGCTTCGTGACCCTAAATGACGGCAGTTGCTTTGCCGACCTGCAGGTTGTCATGAACCGCGATGCTCTTTCCAACTACGACGAGATCGCACATCAAAACGTCTCGGCTGCCCTCATCTGCACCGGCGAGGTTAAGCTCACGCCCGACGCGCCGCAGCCCTTTGAGCTCACCGCGACCGAAATTGTGGTCGAGGGCGTCTCCGACCCCAGCTATCCGCTGCAAAAGAAGCGCGCCACCGTCGAGTTCCTGCGTACGCAACAGCACCTGCGCCCACGCACGAATCTCTTCCGCGCCGTCTTCCGCATCCGCTCCGTCGCAGCGGCGGCCATCCACAGCTTCTTCCAGGAGCAGGGCTTTGTCTACGTGAACACGCCCATCATCACCACGAGCGACTGCGAGGGCGCCGGCGAGATGTTCCGCGTGACCACGCTCGATCCCCAAAATCCGCCCCTGACGGACGCAGGCGAGGTCGATTGGAGCCAGGACTTCTTTGGCAAGCACGCAAGCCTCACCGTCTCTGGCCAGCTCAATGCCGAGAACTTTGCCATGGCGTTTGGCGATGTGTACACCTTTGGCCCCACGTTCCGCGCCGAGAATTCCAACACCACGCGCCACGCCGCAGAGTTTTGGATGGTCGAGCCCGAAATGGCCTTCGCCGACCTCAACGATTACATGGACAATGCCGAGGCTATGCTCAAGTACGTGCTCAACAAGGTGATGGACACCTGCCCCGACGAGCTCAATATGCTCAACAAGTTTGTGGACAAGGGTCTGCTCGAGCGCCTGAAGCACGTGGCCAGCTCCGACTTTGCCCGCGTGAGCTACACCGAGGCCGTCAAGATCTTGGAAGAGGCCGTTGCTGCCGGCCACAAGTTTGATTACCCCGTTAGCTGGGGTATCGATCTGCAGACCGAGCACGAGCGTTTCCTTACCGAGGAGCACTTCCGCCGTCCGACCTTCGTGACCGACTATCCGGCAGAAATCAAGGCGTTCTACATGCGCATGAACGACGACGGCAAGACCGTCGCCGCGGCCGACTGCCTGGTTCCCGGCATCGGCGAGATCATCGGCGGTTCTCAGCGTGAAGAGCGCCTTGATCTGCTTGAGGGCCGCATCAAGGACCTGGGCATGAATCCCGAACAGTACAAGTACTACCTGGACTTGCGTCGCTACGGCTCCTGCAAGCACGCTGGCTACGGTCTGGGCTTCGAGCGCCTGGTGATGTACCTCACCGGCGTGGGCAACATCCGCGACGTCCTGCCGCACCCGCGCACCGTAGGCAACGCCGACTTCTAAAAGTCAACTCAACCAGATCGGCCTGCTGTAGCACCGCATCTTGCCGCTCAAGCCGGCGGGCGCCGCCCC
>OLRT01000680.1_pt1 | contig 25873 bp, 21 predicted proteins | sample 1672021 | NCBI WGS metagenome assembly OLRT01 (sample SAMEA3136637, study PRJEB25190) | human gut metagenome | reverse complement strand
TTAAAGCCCCAGATGCCGTAGATGCCCCAGTTGATGCCGCCGATAATGGCCAGCAAAAGTAAAAGTTTTTTGAAACAAGACATGGATGATACCCTCCTTTGTGGGAGAGTATGTGCGGGGATGTGGGAGTTTATGCGCGGCTGAAGCGGAGCCGCGACTTACCGCCGCATCCCTTTCACGGTTCATCCGCAGGGAAAAATCCTGCCCCCTTCGCGGGGCGTCGAGGACGCCGCCCTCTACATTCCTTGTCGTAAACCTTCCGCCTATTTGTAGGGGCCGCATACAGGCGGCCCGCCAACCTTAACGCCATATCCGGTTTACGCATCGCCACCCTGTAGGGGCCGGGCATGCCCGGCCCGCAGTTTTGCCAAAAGTACCCGCTTATCCTCACAAACTGGAATTTCTCGTTTTTTTACTTCCAATGCTTTAGCGTAGGAACTAAAGACTCCATATGTGCCCTGACTTTCTCGGCAGGCCAATTCTCATTTGCCATATGTTCTACACAAAAATCAATAAGCTGTTCTTTGCTCTCGTATGTGAATTTACCATCACTGTAACACCATTTACAGTAATCTTCATTAAATTCGCCATCTGGTTCTTTGCTAAGTGTTTCATCGTCAAGAGGCATTCCGCAACATTGGCAAATAAGCTGTCTCGGAGTTCCTAACAATGTATTGATAGACACGTCGAACAATTTTGAAAGCTGTTTTAAGGTTTCTGTATTTGGGATTGTTTCACCCGTTTCCCAACGAGAAACTGCCTGACGAGTTACAAATACCTTTTCAGCTAGTTCTTCCTGAGAAAGATTGCTTTTGTTTCTCAGACCGAGTATCACATCTTTTGTTTCCATTTATATCACCACCTTGATTTAATTATAATGATTCGCACCGGCAAACACAAGCAACTGGCTGTTGCCCTAAATCTGCAAAAATTTTATTTTGGTTTCAAAACTATAGTACAATCTTTTTCATCGATGGCTTCATCAAACCCCTCGCTTTGGATTTCAAAGCCTTATGAAATGATTCGTTTCCTCCATACATATGGACACTATCATAACTTCCGATTTGTCATCCTGATCATATCACAAAAAAGCGCCCATGCCAAAACCCGGCATGGGCGCTGCCTTTACTGCTTTAGTTTTTCAGCGCCTGCATCGGGGCGGGGATGCGGCCGCCGCGGTGGATCATGACCGCAGGGCTGAACTTGCTGATGGGCATGATGGGCGCGTGGCCCAGCAGGCCGCCAAAGTCCAGCACATCGCCGGCCTTGTGGCCGATGGCGGGGATGACGCGCACCGCCGTCGTCTTGCTGTTCACCATACCGATGGCGGCTTCATCCGCAATCAGGGCACTGATGACCTCGGCGGTGGTATCGCCCGGGATGACCACCATGTCGATACCGACCGAGCAGACCGCCGTCATGGCCTCGAGCTTTTCCAGCGTCAGGCTGCCGCAGTTGGCGGCGTTGATCATGCCGTCGTCCTCCGACACCGGGATGAACGCGCCGGACAGGCCGCCGACATGGTTGGACGCCATGACGCCGCCCTTCTTGACCGCGTCGTTCAGCAGGGCCAGGCAGGCCGTGGTGCCGCAGCAGCCGCAGCTTTCCAGGCCCATCTCTTCCAGAATGTTCGCAACGCTGTCGCCGATGGCGGGCGTCGGGGCCAGCGACAGGTCGATAATGCCCGCAGGCACGCCGAGACGCTCGCTGGCGAGATTTGCCACCAGCTGGCCCAGGCGGGTAATTTTGAACGCCGTGCGCTTGACCAGCTCGGCCACCTCATCCATCGGGGCGTCCTTCGGCAGCTTGGCCAGCGCGGCACGCACCGCACCGGGGCCGGAAACGCCGACGTGGATCTCGCAGTCCGGCTCGCCCGCGCCGTGGAACGCGCCCGCCATGAAGGGGTTGTCCTCAGGCGCATTGCAGAACACGACGAGTTTTGCGTCGCCCATGCACATATTGTCCTTGGTCAGCTCGGCGGTCTTGCGCACGACCTGGCCCATCAGTTTGACGGCGTCCATATTGATGCCGGACTTGGTGGAGCCGATATTGACGCTGGAACATACAATATCGGTCTCGGCCAGCGCACGGGGAATAGCCTCGATCAGGCGCTTGTCGCCCGCCGAAAAGCCCTTGTGTACCAGCGCGCCGAAGCCGCCGATGAAGTTGACACCCACGGCCTTGGCCGCGCGGTCCAGCGCCTTGGCGTACTGCACCGGGTCGGCATCAGGCGCAGCGCCCAGCAGCATGGCAATCGGCGTGACGCTGATGCGCTTGTTGACGATAGGGATGCCGTACTCGGCGCTGATGCCGTCCACGACCGGGACGAGATTGCCCGCCAGACGGACGATCTTGTTGTAGATTTTTTCGCAGGCCTTGTCGCCGTCCGGGTCGATGCAGTCCAACAGACTGATGCCCATGGTGACGGTGCGCACATCGAGATTTTCTGCGGTGAGCATCTCGATGGTTTCCATAATGTCGCGGCTGTTGATGATTCTCATACTGCCGCCCCCTTAAATGGTGTGCATGGCGTCAAAGACTTCCTGGCGGGTCACAGTGACCTGCATCTTCATCTCTTTGCCCAGCTCGGCGAAGCGGTCGCGCACAGCGGCGGCCTCGGCGGTCGATTTGCTCAGATCCACCAGCATGATCATGCAGAACATCTCCTGCATGATGGACTGGGAGACGTCCTCAATGTTGATATTCAGCTCGGCACACACCGCGCTGACCTTGGCAACGACACCCACGGTGTCCCGCCCAATGACCGTGATAACTGCTTTCATAGTATGACCCCCTCAAAATGTCCGGTGATAAACGGAATACTGCCATTATAACAAAATTCTGCAAAAGAGTAAAGAATTTAACGAAAAGTGATACTTTTTCAAATGGGCGAACAGCCAACAAGCTGCCGCTTTGCAGGGGCCGCACAGGTGTGGCCCGCAACTGTACGGCGGACATCCGCTTGCCTTTCACGCGCGGGCCGGCCATGCCCGGCGGCCCCCACAGGGCGTCGGAAATGTCAAAACTCCGCCGAATGTTCCGCGCCGCGTACATCATCCCGCTGCAATTCGGCCAGCAGTTCATCCTCGCCGCCGTGGAGCAGTAGCTTCTCGCTGTACTGCTCAAACCGCTCACACTCGTTCTCGGCCAAGAACGGCGCGGAGTCAGGGCCGAGGGCCAACTCGTTGACAAACACGACCATCTCCTGGCCGTCTTCAAACGCCTGCTCCATAAAGTCAAAGGCGAATTCCAGCGCGTCGCCCGCAGTGGAAACCGCTTCCTCCCGGCGGCGTACCTGCGCATTGAACGCCCCGCGCACCGTGTCAAAGGCGTCGTCAGCATTCAGGGCGCTGTCCAGGTGCCTGCTCCACTCTTCCAGCAGGGCCAGCGTGCGGGTGCGGGCGGCGGCTTCATCGGGCAGCAGTGCCCCGGCAGCCTTGTCGGTGTCCAGCCGGGCGCGGTAATTCTCGCACTGGGCGGCAAACAGCGCAGCGGGGTCGGCGTCATCCTGCTGGGTCAGTGTGCGCTTAAAGCTGCGCAGCTGCTGGTAGCAGGCATCCGTCACCGCGCCGGTGGCCGTGGCGGCGGCAAAGCGGGTGTTCAGCCCCGCCAGCAACAGGCTGACCAGGCTGATGCGCTCGTCAAAGCTCGCGTCCATGGCGCGGGTCACTACCGTGTCAAAGGGCTTGCCCTGCAGGATATCCTCGACGCCGTAGTCCTGGTGGTACTTGCGGTAGAGCACCCAGTAGGCCGCAAAATCCCGCGCGACCTCCGGGTGGCGCAGGTATTGCCCGATGACGCCCTCGTCGATGGGCAGATTCAGCTTGTCCGCCGCCTGCAGGAAGGCGGACAGATCCTCCCACCCGCGGGCAGTCACAAACTGTACGCCGTCCACATCGTTCTCGATTTTGTAAAAGTGCTGGGGGCGCAGTTCCAGATAGGCCGTCACGGCGGGGTGCAGCCGGTGGGCGCGGGCGTAGTCCTGCCAGACGCTCAGCTTCGGCTCAACGTCGATGCGCCGTACGCGGTCCAGCGTGACGAGGTCAAATTCCCGCACACTCTTGTTGTACTCCGGCGGGTTGCCCGCCGCCACAATGACCCAGCCTTCCGGCACGGCCTGGTTGCCGAAGGTCTTGCACTGCAAAAATTGCAGCATCGTCGGGGCCAGCGTCTCGCTGACGCAGTTGATCTCGTCGATGAACAGGATACCGTTTTTCTTGCCGGTGCGCTCCATGGCCGCGTAGACGCTGGCGATGATCTCACTCATCGTGTACTCGGTCACGCTGCGGGTCTTGCCGCCAAAATCCCGCTCCCGGATGAAGGGCAGGCCCACGGCACTCTGCCGCGTGTGGTGGGTGATGGTATAGGCCACCAGCGCAATGTCGCACTCCTGCGCAATCTGCTCCATAATTTGGGTTTTGCCTACGCCCGGCGGGCCCATCAGCAAAATGGGGCGCTGGCGGATGGGCGGTATCAGCGGGCGGCCAATATCGTCTGTGGCAAGGTAGGCTTGCACAGAACGCTTGATTTCCTCTTTGGCACGTTGAATATCCATGGTTCATCGTCCTTTCGGGTCAAATTCTTCCGGCTGCAAAACAAGGCGCATGGCCCAGGGCGGCACATCGGGCGGGGCGGTGCCGTCCTCCAGAAACAAAAACGCAACATCGAACGCCGGGCGGCGTGTAGGATAGACACCCTTGCCGTCGGTGAAGTATAAAACGCCCTGCAAGTCTCGCAGTGCGCCGTCCTGGCGCAGTTCTTCAATGCGGGCGAATGCGGGGCGGAAGTCCGTTCCGCCGCCGCCAACCAGTGTAAACTGGGCCGTGTAGCGGTCGAGGGCGTCCAAATCATTCAGCCAGGTTTCGTCCCGCACGGCGTTGTCCGCCTGCATGACCAAAATGCGGCACTGGCGGAAAAAGCTGTCCTGGCTTTTTAACAAGGTGAAGGTCTCTTTCAAAAACGCCTTGACCAGCTCGCCCGCGGTGGACTCGCTGGTGTCCACCACAATGACGAAGTCGCGGATCTTTTTCACCTCGCGGCTTTCCAGCGGCTCAATTAAGGGCATATTGCCGTAGGTGCGCAGGCCGTAGCTGTAAAAGCCCAGGTCAAATTCCTCGGGGTCAAGGTGCGGCTCCTCATGCCAGACGGCGAAGCGGCGCAGGAAGTCGCGGTAGGTGCGGCGGCTGCGCCCGGCCTGCACCTGGGCCTGCAAAGCCTGGGCGGCGGTGTCCTGCCCGGCGCGCTGGCCGTTTTCCTCCATGCTCAATTCGGTCTGGCGGCCCAGGTTTTCCCACTGCTTGCCGCGCATCTGGGCCTCGGGGCTGGTGGGGTCGGCAGGCCACAGGCGGTGGCTGTCGGTGTAAAACTCCCGCTGCCACTTGTTCAACGTTTCGGCGTCGGTCTTAGTCAGCACACGGTAGATTGGCCCGGCGGCCAGAAATTTGCATGACTGCCGCAGTTGTGTATAACATTGCTGCCGCACCCAGCCCACCGGGCGCTTCGTGGCGGCGGTGTTCAGGGTGTCCAGCGTGCTTTCCACGGCAATGTCACAGGCCAGGCCCCACAGGTCGGGGTCGCGCTTGTCCCGCAGCCACAGGTGGCGGAAGATGCAGTGGAACAAACTGTGCAGGTAGGCCCGGGGCAGGTAGCGGCGGTTTTTGCGGTAGGTGTCCAGCACCCAGGGCGCAGGGTAGTAGAGCGCCCCGCCGTCGGTGGTAAAACTGCCGCCGCTCTCCGTCTGTGCGGCGGGCAGTGCCCCCAGCGCCGCCGTCAGGTAGCGCTGGTCCAGATACAACTCCCCGCGCAGCTGTTCCATGACCCGGCGGGCCATCGTCTGCTCCCATTCGGTTTGGGTTTGGATGTGTTTGGGCATTTTTACAAATCCTCAAAATCATAGGTTTTTTTCACCCGCCTGGGGCGGCCCAACAAAATGGCTGCCCCGGCGCTCCAACCGGCGCGGGAACAATAGACGGCGGCGTCGGCGGTGGGCAGGCCTAGGCCCACCAGCAGCCGCAGCGCGGCTTCGTCCCGGGTGTCGATGGCCAACTTGAACGCATCCGCCGGGTGGGCGGTCAGATACAATTCATAGTCTGCGCGGGCGTTGTCGCTAAGGCCGAACGGCTGCACCAGCCGCCCCAGCGCCAGGCGGCAGAGCGTATCCGCGCTCTCGCCGACGCAGGCCTGCGTGAACGATGCGTCAAACGCCGCGTAATCTACTGCGCCGCCGGGCGTAAAGCACTGCCGCATCCGGTAGCCCTCGCCCTCAATGCTGTGATTGAAAATATGCGCGGGGGTGTTCTCGTCCAAAAACTCCGAATACTCGGGGTAAAACAGCCGCGCACCATCCAATTCTGCCGTGATATCGGCGCTGACGGCCCCCAGCAGCTTTTTCAGCCCGGTGGGGGCGTCCGCTGCGGCCCGCAGCGTAAACACCCGTAACTGGCGGCAGTTCGTGAACAAATCGCTGCCCAAGGATTCCACCCCGGCCCCCAGCGTGACCCGGCGCAGCTTGCGGCAGTTGTAAAATGCCGCGCTGTGCAAGACCCGCACCGTGTCCGGCAGAGTGACTTCCTCCACAAAATTGCCGGTGATCTCGTGGGTGTCGGTGCCGGTGCATTGCGCCCCGGGCCTGACAGGCTTTTCCGCAAAGCAGTAGGGGCCGATCTCCACAACGGGCAGACCGCCAATAACGCCGGGCACGGCGGGGCAGGGGGTATCCCCCAGCAGGCGCAGCACCCGTACGCCGCCCGCGCATGGCTCCCAGAAAACCGTCACAAAAAAGCCCCCTTTACATTACCGCCATTATAGCATAAAATAGGGACGCGAGAAACAGAAAAGTGAGAGAAATCTATGAGAAGTGTCAAGCAAACGGATATTTTGACCGGCAGCATCCCCAAACAGCTGCTGTTGTTCTTTCTGCCCATCTGGTTCGGTACGCTGTTCCAGCAGCTGTACAACACGGCGGATACTCTGATCGTCGGCAACTTTGTGGGCACCAACGCGCTGGCAGCGGTGGGCGCAACCAGCTCTTTTGTCAATCTGTTGGTGGGCCTGTTCGTCGGCCTGTGCAGCGGCGCGGGCGTTGTCATTGCCCAAAGCTGGGGCGCCCACGATGCCGACGCCGTTGACCGCCAGGTACACACGGCGCTGGTGCTCAGCGTGGTCATCGGTGCGCTGCTGACGGTGCTGGGCCTGCTGACCGCTGAGCCGATGATGCACCTGATGGGTACGCCTGCGGAAATACTGGACGATGCAGCGCTGTATCTGCGCATCTACTTTTTGGGCATGATCCCCCAGATGCTCTACAACATGGGCACAAATATTCTGCGTGCCATCGGCGATTCCAAGCGGCCGCTGTACTTTTTGATGGCGGCGTCGCTCGTCAATATCGTGCTGGATGTCGTGTTTATTGCGGTGTTCGGCTGGGGCGTGGCGGGCGCGGCGTGGGCCACGGTACTCAGCCAGGTAGCCAGCGCGGTGCTGACGCTGCGGTGCATCGTCGGCTCCCAGGGAATGCCCTGGCACGTCCGGCCCGAAAAACTGCGGCTGCACGGCGATGTGTTCGCGGCCATCTGCACCATCGGCGTGCCCGCTGCAGCCCAGAGCGCCATGTACAACATCAGCAACATTTTCATCCAGAGCAGCATGAACAGCTTCGGCACCAGCACGATTGCGGCGTGGGGTGTCTACGGCAAGATCGATTTTGTGTTCTGGATGACGATCAACTCGCTGGGCATCGCCATCACGACCTTTGCGGGGCAGAACTTTGGCGCACGGCAGTACGACCGCGTGCGGCGCGGCGTGCGGGTCTGCCTTGCCATGGCGGCGGGCATCACGCTGTTCATCAGCGTTACGTTCTACAATCTGGCGGAGCCGCTGTTCCGGCTGTTCAGCCAAGATGACGCGGTGGTGGCCGTGGGCGTCGGCATGATGCACGTCCTGACGCCGGTGTACATCACCTATATCTGCATCGAGGTGTTGGCCGGGGCGCTGCGCGGCTGCGGCGATGTGCGCATCCCGACGCTGATTACGGTGTTTTTTGTCTGCGGCCTGCGGATGCTGTGGCTGTTTGTGGCCGTGCCGATCCGCCACGAGGTCGCCACGGTGGAGTTGAGTTATCCCATCACCTGGACGCTGGCATCCGCGCTGTTTATTGTGTACTACCTCAAGGGCGGCTGGATGCAGCGCTGCGCGGAGAAGTGGGAGAAAAAACAGAAAGCGTAACAACAAAACCCCCATCGGGAAAATTTCCGATGGGGGTCATTTTTACAAATTACAGCTTAAAGCTATCCTTCAGCGTGACAATGCGGTTGTACACGCCCTCGTGCTTGCTGTCCGGCGTAAAGTAGCCGTTGCGCACAAACTGGAAGCGGTCGCCGGGCTTGGCGTCCTTCAGACTCTCCTCGAGCTTCGCACCCTGCAGTACCTTGACGCTGTCCGGGTTCAGGTAATCCTTGAAGTCGGCATCGTCGGGGATGCTGTTCATGTTGGACTCGGTGAACAGTTTGTCGTACAGCTCAACCTCGGCGTCCAGGCAGTGGGCGCAGCTGACCCAGTGGATGGTGCCGCGCACTTTGCGGCCGTCGGCGGGGTTGCCGTTGCGGGTCTCCAGGTCAGCCTCGGCGTGGATCGCTACGACCTTGCCGTTCTCGTCCTTGTCCACGCCGGTGCAGCGGACCAGGTACGCACCCATCAGGCGGACTTCGCTGCCCAGGGTCAGGCGCTTGAACTTCGGCGGCGGCACCTCAAAGAAGTCGCTGTTCTCGATCCACAGCTCCTTGGTGAAGGCGACCTTGCGGGTCGTCGAGTCGTTGGCGTCGCGGTTTGGGTTGTTGGGCAGGTCAAAATACTCGCACTGGTCGGTGGGGTAGTTGTCGATGATGAGCTTGACGGGGTCCAGCACGGCCACGCGGCGCTGGGCGTTCAGCTCCAGCTCGGCACGCAGCACGGCCTCCAGCTGGCGCATATCGACGAGGTTATCCGCCTTGGAGATGCCGGCGTCCTTAACGAACTTGAAGATGCTCGTCGGCGTATAGCCGCGGCGGCGCAGGCCGGACAGGGTGGGCATACGGGGGTCGTCCCAGCCGTCCACGATGTTTTTCTCCACCAGCTCACGCAGGTAGCGTTTGCTCATGACGGTGTTCGTCACGTTCAGGCGGGCGAATTCGCGCTGCTTCGGGAACTCTTTGCCGAACAGGTTTGTGATGACCCACTCGTACAGGGGACGGTGGTTCTCAAATTCCAGGCTGCACAGGCTGAAGGTGATACCCTCGATGGCGTCCTGGATCGGGTGTGCGAAGTCGTACATCGGATAGATGCACCACTTGTCGCCCTGGCGGTGATGCTCGACGTGCTTGATGCGGTAGATGGTCGGGTCGCGCATATTCATGTTCGGGCTTGCCAGGTCGATCTTGGCGCGCAGCGTCTTTTCGCCGTCGGCAAACTCGCCCGCGCGCATACGGCGGAAGAGGTCGAGGTTTTCTTCCGGCGTGCGGTCGCGGTAGGGGCTAGGGCGGCTGGGCTTGCCGGCGTCGTTGCCGCGGTACTCCTGCATCTGCTCGCGGGTCAGGTCGTCCACATAGGCCTTGCCCTCCTTGATGAGCTGCTCGGCGTACTCATAGCAGCGCTCAAAATAGTCGCTGCCGTAGAAAATGCCGCCGTTCGGCTCGGCACCCAGCCATTTCAGGTCCTGCAGGATGCTCTGCACGTACTCGTCACCCTCGCGGGCGGGGTTCGTGTCGTCAAAGCGCAGGTTGAACAGGCCGCCGTAGTGCTTGGCGATGGTATAGTTGATGAAGATCGCCTTGGCGGAACCGATGTGCAGGTAGCCGTTCGGCTCCGGCGGGAAGCGGGTATGCACAACATCGACCTTGCCCTCAGCAAGGTCGGCGTCGATGATATCCGTCAAAAAGTTGGAAAATTTTTCGTCTGCCATGATTACACCCCAAATTATATGCCGCAGCGCCACACCGCAGGGGCGGATGCTCGCATCGACCCCCACAAGCGCCTGGCAATGCTATTTTTAACTATTTTACTATTATACCGTGTACAACAGCATTTAGCAAGGGGCAAAAACTTCTGCGCGCCTACTGTTATTTATAAAAGATTTGTGCTATAATCAATACTGATTTACTATGTTGCCATGAAAGGGGGCATCCGCTATGCCGACCCCGCAAAACAGGGAGCCGGGCCGCCGCCCGCGCAACCCCGATACAGAACGCTACACGATGCAGGGCGATTGGGCTGTGCCCAACCAGCCCCCCACGGCCCCGCCCCAGCGGCGCGCCCCCACGCAGGAACAGCGCCGCGCCGCCGCCCGCCGACGGCGGGAAATTCGCCGCCGACGCCGCAGGCTGGCCGTGCTGGGCACGGTGGGCGGCGTGCTGGTGCTGTCTGGCATCATCACGGTGCTGCTGCCCAAAAGCATGAAGGGTGAGACCGAAGCCGCGCCCCTGCCTACCGCAGACCCCGCAGGCACCCGCCTGGTGGCCCCGCTGCCCTACGCCGGGGCGGGGGACAGCGGCAGCCAGAACGCTCAGACGCTGAACTGGGGCACCGTCGGCCCGCAGCGCCAGACCGCTGATACCGGCTACACCTACACGGCGCTGCCCGCAAAGCCCGCCGCCCTGCCGGAGTTTGGCCGGGTGGATACCAGTTGGTTCGCCGACGCAGCCTTCCTGGGTGACTCGCTCACCGCTGGCTTCTGCGCCAATGAGTACAACATTGATGTGGGTGGTGCGCTGATCTGTGGGTATGAGGGCATCAGCCCCAACACCGTTGTCAACCGCACCACCGTTACCAGCCCCGATCGGGGCGAGGAAGTCCCGCTGGATGTGCTGGCCGCCGCCCAACCCGCCAAGCTGTATATTTTGATCGGTACAAACGCCCTCGTCCAGCCCGGCAACGATGACAGCTTTTTGGCCTACTACGGAAAAATGCTGGACGACCTGCGCACGGCGCTGCCTGACACGACGTTCTATGTGCAGTCGGTGCTGACTGCCACACAGGAAAAGGTCAGCGACAGCCTCCCGGGCCTGGCACCGGATCGGCTGGCGGTCATCAACGCGGCCATCCAGCAGCTTTGCGCCGAGCGCGGCTGTTATTACCTCGACCTGAACGCAGAGTTCGCCGACGATGCCGGGTATTTGCAGACCGATTTCTCTCAGCCCGACGGCGTACACCTGACGGTGTCCGGGTACAGCAAGTGGGTCAGCTACCTGTGTACCCACGTCCCATACAGCAAGAACAACCCCTACCAGGCCGGAAGCACCTACTATTTAAGTGATGATATGAAGAATTTGCTGAACGATATTCCGTAAAGGAGCCACTCATGCCCAACGAAAACGAACATCCGCGCTACACGGATCCGGACCATCCCTACTCCGGCAGCGGCCTGCGCTACCAGAACAACTACAACCGCAATGAATACCACGCCGGGGACGGCCCGTTCCAGTTCCCCTGGTGGGCCATCGTCATTGGCTTTGTGGTGTGGTGGCCGCTGGGCTTTATCTTCATCGGCCTGAATGCTGCTATGAAAAACGGTAAGCTGGGCAGCTTTGAGCAGAAAGCCCGTACCCGGACCCAGAGCTACCGCAGCGGCCCATCGGTGCAGGAGGGACAGTTCCGTCCTATCTACGCCCAGCAGGATCAGGAGAGCGCGGGCAAAACTGCCGCCGCACCTCGGGATGCCGAGAAAAAGCGCAAGGGCATGGCCCTTGCCAACGGCTTGACCGTGGCGGGCGTTTTGCTGCTGCTGACCGCGCTGGCGGCGCTGCCCGGAGGTACCTACTGGCTGCCCGACGCCTTGACGGGGGATCTCGAGTACATCCGCTGGTTCTTGGCGGATATGATGCCTGTGTTTGTCTCGGCCACGGCGGGCGCGGGCTGCCTGTTCGGCGCGCACCACATCCGCACCGGCCGCCGCTTGCGCAAAAAGATCGACAATATTGTCGGTGATGCGCAGTATATGTACATTAAGGATATCGCCGACGCCATCCCGTGCAGCTATGAAAAATGCTGCAAGCACCTGGAAAACTGCATCGACGACGGCGTGTTCGGCCCCGAAGCCTACCTGGATATGCGCCGCAAATGTCTCGTCGTGACCGGCAAGCCCCCCGAGCCGACCCCGAAAAAGGCGAAGAAACCCAAGGTCGAAAAAGCAGATCCGATGCCCGAGAAGGACCAGTACCAGAAAATCCTCGACGAGCTGCGCCGGGTCAACGACGCCATCCCCGACGAGGAGATGACCGACAAGATCAGCCGTCTGGAAGCGGTCTCGGCCAAAATTTTTGAGCAGGCCAAGTCCGACCCCGACAAGCTGCCCCAGATGCGCAAGTTCATGGATTATTACCTTCCTACGTCGTTAAAGCTGCTGAACACCTACGCTGAGCTGGACAACCAGGGCGTGGAAGGTGAGAACATTTCGGAGTCGAAGCGCCGCATTGAGCTGACGATGGATACGCTGGTCAAAGCGTTTGAAAACCAGCTCGACCGCCTGTTCGCCAGCGACGCCCTCGACGTCAGCGCCGACATCGATGTGATGCAGAATATGCTGCGGGCTGACGGCCTGACCGATGATGCACCGTTTAAGATGTAACCACTAAAAGCCTCCCTTGTCAAAGGGAGACATTATCCCCATACTACTAAGGAGCCAATATCCCTATGCAAAAATCCACCGGCCAGTTCCATAACAGCTGGCGCAACTTTTCCAAATATCGGCCGCTCATCCGGGAGCTGGTCACACGCGACCTCAAGGTCAAATACCGCCGCAGCGTGCTCGGCTATGTGTGGAGCATCTTAAACCCGCTGCTCATGATGCTGCTGCAGACCCTCGTTTTCTCCTATATGTTCCGGTTCGATATCCCGAACTTCCCGCTTTACCTCATCTGCGGCAACACTCTGTTCAACTTTTTTAACGAGAGCACGAACATGGGCATGGGCAGCGTGCTGGGAAATTCGTCCCTTATCAAAAAGGTGTACGTGCCCAAGTTTATTTTCCCCATCAGCCGCGTGGTGTCCAGCTTTGTCAACCTGCTGTTCAGCCTGGCGGCCATTATCCTGGTCATGCTCATCACCCGGTCGCCGTTTTACTGGACGATTCTGCTCGTCTGGGCGCCGCTTTTGCTGCTGCTGGCGTTCTGCTGCGGCATGGCCGTACTGCTCTCGGCGCTGGCTGTCTACTTCCGCGATTTGCAGTATCTCTACGGCATCGTGACGATGGCCTGGATGTACGCGACGCCGCTGTTTTACCCGATCTCGGCGCTGCCGCCGTTTTTGATCCCCATCATTAAGCTGAACCCGCTGTACCACTACATCAACTGTATGCGGTGCCTGGTCATGTACGGCACCGTGCCCGGCCCCAACACCTGGATTGCCTGCATCGGCAGCGCTGCCGTCATGCTGGCTGTAGGCCTGGCGGCGTTCCGCAAATTGCAGCGCAACTTTATTCTGTATCTGTAAGGAGTTTCCCCCATGCCCATCATTCAGGTGGAGGATGTCTCGATGCGCTTTAACCTGGCGCAGGAGAAAACCGAGACCCTCAAGGAATATACCGTCAAGCTGCTGAAACATCAGCTTTTTTTCAATGAATTTTATGCGCTGCAAGACGTCTCGTTCAGCATCGAACCCGGCGAATCCGTAGCGCTGATTGGCCGCAACGGCAGCGGCAAAAGCACGATGCTCAAACTTATTGCGGGCGTCATGTACCCAACCAGGGGTACCGTCGCCGTCAACGGCGAAATTGCGCCGCTGATCGAGCTGGGCGCGGGCTTTGACCTCGATTTGACCGCGCGGGAAAACGTGTTTTTGAACGGTGCGGTGTTAGGCCACGACCGCACTTATATGGAAGAGCACTTCAAAAATATCATCGACTTTGCTGAACTGTGGGATTTTGTCGATGTGCCGGTGAAAAACTATTCCAGCGGCATGATCGCGCGGCTGGGATTCTCCATTGCGACCGAGGTCAAGGCGGATATCTTGGCCTGCGATGAGATCCTGTCGGTGGGTGACTTTATGTTCCAGCAAAAGTGCCACCAGCGGATGGAACAGATGTTATCCGGCGGTACAACGCTGCTTTTTGTCAGCCATGATATCAACCAGGTCAAGCAGCTCTGCAAACGCGCCATCTGGATAGACCATGGCCACATCCGCGGCGACGGCCCGGCGGAGGAAGTCTGCAACGCCTATGTGGAGGCTATGCAGAGAGGGGAATGACCCCAAAGGTTTCCCCCAGGGGGAAGGCAGAACTTTTAAAGGAGACCCCATGCCAAAATCAAAACAAAACCTGGCCAGGGAAATTCTGACCGTCGCGCTGCTGCTGGCGGCGGTGGCGGCCAGCGAATACTGGTTTTTCCAGCTGTGGCGGCTCGATTGGTCGGTGCCCATGCTCTACGGCGGCGACGGCATCTACTGGGTGGGCCAGGTGCAGCGCAGCTACGGCGAGTTGTCCGGCTCCCTGGGCTGGCCGTTCTATGAGGTCGCGGGCAAATATGACCCGAACTACGACCTGATTTATGATATCTTCGTCTGGTTTGTTGGCCTGTTTACGAAAGACACCGGCATCGTGTTCAACCTGTATGTGCTGGTCATCCCCTTTGCCAACGCGCTGGCGGCCTACGCCGTGTTCCGCATGGTGGGCATGCGCCGCTGGCTCAGCTTTGCCTTTGGCATCACCTTCGGTATGACGCCCTACGTGCAGCAGCGGATGGCCGGGCATATGATGCTGGCCGCCTGCGAGTTCGTACCCTTCTCGGTGCTGCTCTGCCTCTGGTGTGCCGAGGATGAAGGCTTCAACCGCCCGGGCAAGGGCTTTTTCAAGAATAAGCGCAACTGGCTGGCCCTGGCTATGGCCTGGGGCATCGCCAACAACGGCGCGGCCTATTATCCCTATTTCACCTGCTTTTTCCTCTGCGTCACGGCGCTCTGCCTGATTTTGCGCGGCCACAAGTGGAGCGTGGGTGTGCCCTGCCTGGTCACGATCGCGGAGATCGTCGCCTGGATGATACCCGATTTCTTCCCCATGGTGCTGGGCATCCTCAGCGGCAAGGGCAGCACCCTGACCAACGGCGTATACCGCAGCCCGGTCGGCGCGGACATTTACAGCCTGCGCATCAGCAGCCTGCTGTTGTCGCCCAACGGCTTCGGCCTGCAAAAGCTCGCCAACTGGATGGGCCGCTACTTCCACATCCTGGCTACCGATGAAGGCCCGATGTACAACGAGAACGGCTACGGCTATCTCGGCGTCGTGGGCATTTTCGGATTTTTGGCGCTGCTGCTCATGCTGCTGCGCAACTGGGACTGGAAGGCCGGCCGCACCGAGAAGCCGCAGCTGGGCGACCGCCTCTGGCTGCTGAGCCGTCTGAACGTCATGGCGCTGCTGTTAGCCAGCATTGCCGGCTTTGGCAGCATCATCGGTATCTTTGTGCGGTTCATCCGCGGGTACAACCGCATCAGCCCTTACATTGCGTTCTTCGCACTGCTGGCCGTCGGCCTGACGGCGGAAATGCGGCTGACCCGGCGCGCCGGAAAAGGCCGCAAAAAGCTCATCCTCGTTATGGTGGTGCTGCTGGCCTACGGCTACTGGGAGCAGCAGGGCCTTTTCAGCCCGAAATATGAGGAAGTGCAAAAGACCTGGCACCAGGACGCGGCCTTTATGGCCGAGGTCGAGGACGCGGCAGGGGAGGGGGCTATGCTCTTCCAGCTGCCGTACATGAAAAACTTTGAGAACGGCCCGCTGAACAATATGTGGGACTATACGCTGCTGCGCGGCCCGCTGCACAGCAAGACGCTGAAATTCAGCTACGGCGCGGGCTACGGCACCGAGAATGACGCCTGGTATCAGGCCACAAGCGAGTTGGAGCCGGACGCCATGGTGGCTGAGCTGCGCACCCAGGGCATGGCGGGCATCTACCTGGATCTGGACGGCTACACCGAGGACGAGCAGCAGCCCACCCTGGCAGCGCTGATTCAGGCGGCGGGCTGTGCCGAGGACGACGTCATCATCAGCGAGAGCGGCAAGCTCTGCTATATCCCGCTGGGGCAGGAGTGAGCAATGAAACTGCAAAAACTGACGGAAAAACGATGGTTCTGGCCGCTGGTCTGCGCTGTGTCGGTCGTGTTCGGCTGGTGGTATCTCAGCATCGTGACCTGTGCGCCCCTGGGCGGCGACGATGAACTCATCAACCTGCAAAACTACTATTATATTACCCACACATCCTTTGGGCAGAGCGTGCTGGATTATATCGGCGACCTGTGGACCCAGTTCAGCTTGCAGCAGGGGCGGTTCCGGCCCTTCTCCTCGCCGCCGGTGCGCGGGCTGACGAGCTGGTTTTTGGGTGATCTGGTGGGCTATCGGCTCTACATCCTGGCCTGGACCTACGCGGATATCCTGCTGACCGGCTGGCTCGTGGGCAAGGCCAGCCACAACAAAAAGCTGGGCATCGCCTGTATCTGCCTGCTGCCCATGATGTTCAGTGTCTGGCAGGACTCCACCGGCAACAGCCTGTATTCCTACGGTGCACTGGTGCAAAGTACGCTGCTGCCCGCACTGGTGGCAGGGCTGGCTGTGCTGCGTTTGCAGGATACCGGGCACAAGCGGTGGGCCGTGTTGGCGGGGTACTGCGCGTTCCAGTGCTGTGCCACGTTTGAAATTGGTTTTACCTATATTGTGCCGATTTTCGGCCTGGCCTGGCTCTACACCGACAAGGCCCGCGACGCCCTGCGGCTGAGCATTCCGGTGTTTGTGGGCGAGTGCGTGACGCTGGCCTTCAACCTGGGGGCGCGGCTCGTCAACACCTTGCAGGAGATGGGCGTTCTGGCCGGGGATGCCCAGCCAATCGGCGGTGTATCGCCGAACTTTGACATCCCGGCGGTGCTCAAGACCTGGGCCATGCAGATGTCGGCGGGCTTCCCGCTCAATGCACTGTTCGCGGGCAAGGTCCGCCCCGGCACGATCTACCCGGTGGATATCCTCTGCAGCGTCATGGTGGCCGGGGCTGCGGTGGCGGCGCTGGCTGCCCTGCACGAGCTGCCAAACCGCAAGCAAAACCTGCTGCTGTTCTTGACCGGCCTTGCCATGCTGTCCGCACCGTCGCTGCTCATCGGGCTTTCGCCTAAATATCAGCAGGCGGGGCAGATCGATTGGCGGCACGGCTACATCCCGCAGACGGTGGAAAGCTACGGCGTTGGCCTGATGGCCCTGGCGCTGCTGGTGCTGCTGCTGCGCTGGGCACGGAGCAAAACCTGGTGGCCCAAGAACCGCGCGGTGCTCTACTGCCTGCTGGCTGTCGGCATGGCGGGCACAGTGGTCTGGCAGCGCGCCGCGACCCGCTCAGCCTACGCCGAGGGTGGCCGCGCCTACACGGTCTTTGGCGAGACGGTAGCCGCCGGTGCGGCTGATGCCGCAGGGACCGAGATGCCCGTTGTGACGGATTACATGATTTGGGGCGGCAACGAGGTCGCCGAGAACGCGTTTTTCCTGCGCTATGGAGAGCAGGACGCCGACGCCCACGCCTTGCAGGTCTGGCGCACCGAGGACCACGCCGATGAGACTGCCTACCGCCTGGGCTTTACCCTGGGCCAGACCAGCCGCTATGACATCGGCTGGTGCGGCCTTGGCAGCGGCAATGCGCTGGATGAGCTGACGGATGTGGTCGTATGCCTGCCCGCAGGTACGGCGCAGCAGACCACGCTTTGCTACACCACAGCGGACGGCGAAGAAGTACGAACCGAGGTATACGCCGAAAAAACCGCCACCCTGGTGCAGTTGGAAGGCACAGTGCTGGCGGAGAGTATTCGGCTGGAGTAATTTCTTTGCCTTCCCCTTTTGGGGGAAGGTGGCGCCGCAGCGCCGAATGAGGGGCGCGTGTGCCACAGCAACTCGTGAACGGTCTGCATCGGCAAGGCCGCCCCTCATCAGCCAGCGGTCAAGCCGCTGACAGCTTCCCCCGTGGGGGAAGCCATTACACACCAAGGAGGTGCCGCTTTGGCACAAAACAAGAAACAGCGGCTGCTGTGGGGCCTGGGGCTGTTGGGCACAGCGGTCTTTACCCTGCTGATGGGCTGGCTGCACTACCAACAGCTGCTCTCCACCGGGTACTATTACTCTGATATCCCGGCCCACATGGCGGGCCATGCCATGGGCAATACCGGCTTTTCGCTGGTCACGGTCCTGCTGCAGGGCGTGTTCGCCATCGGCGGCAACCTGGGCACGGCGGTGTTTTTGGCTGTCGTCAACCTGCTGACGCTGCTGATATTTGCCTGGGCCATCCGTAAGGCTGTGCCGCAGGTCTGCCCTGGCGCAGCGCTGCTCTGGTCGCTGGCTGCGAACCTCTGTCAGGCGGTCTGGATGCCAAACGGCGGCTACTGGTACTTTGGTGCCATCACCGGCACGATCTACCACAACACTACCTACATTATGCTGCAACCGTTGGCGCTTATCGCGTTTTTCCTCTTCCTCTCGCTGGCAGAGCACCATGGTCAGCTGCAATGGCGCAGTTGGGCCGCGTTGACGGTGCTGCTTACGGTGGCAACGGCTATCAAGCCCAGCTACCTTTTCGCCTTTGCCCCAGCCCTGCTTGTGGCGCTGGTCGTTGACCTGATCCGCACCCACGGCAAGGCCCTCCAATGGGAAGTCTGGCTCGGCTGTACGGTGCTGCCGGGCATTCTGCTCTGCATCATTCAGGCTAAGGTGCTGTTCACCGGCGGGGGTGATTCCGGCATGGCACTGATCTTCACCACCGACTTCGACCCAGAAAAAGTGCTGTGGGGTGTCTTTAATTACAGCGCCAAGCACGGCCTGGTGCGCTCACTGGTGTTCGTGGGTGCGGTGGTTTTGCTGCTGTTCCGGCAGTGGCGCGGCGCTTACGCCTATAAGTTCAGCCTGCTTCTGTTTGCCGTCTCGCTGGCCGAGGGCATCTGCCTGACCGAGACCGGCAGCCGTATGTACGACGGCAACCTGTGGTGGGGCGCGTTCATCTGCTATGACATCCTGCTGCTGGAATCGCTGATTCAGCTGCTGCGCCGCCTGCACAAAAAGCCGCGCACCCCGGTGGAGACCGGCACGTCAGTTTTGTGCTGCGGGGCGCTGGCCTGGCATATTGCCAGCGGCATTGTGTTCCTGGGGCTGATGCTGGCCGGTATCTCCTATGCGGTCATGATCGGCACCGAAAGCTACCTGCTGCAAGAAATGTGGGGCATTGTACTGTGACGAAGAACAAACAACAGAAAAACGCCCTGCTGACGATTTTATGCGTGCTGGCGCTGGCGGCGTTCGGCGCAGCCATGGTGTGGCTGCACTACCAGCAGCTTTGCTCGCCCGGCGGTGGGGATGACCCCTACACATCGGATTTAGGGCAGCATCTGGCGTTTGCCCAGCGGGGCATGGTCTACTCGACCGTGTCGCTGCTCATCGGCCCGGCGTACAATCTGGCTGGGCGCATGGGGATCGCCGTGCTGTTGGCGGTGTTCCACTTGGCGGCGGTGGCGGTGTTTGCCTGCGGCCTGCGGGCCGCGCTGTCGGACGTCCCGCGCCCGGTGCGGCTGCTGGTCAGCCTGGTGGTCAACCTGGCAACGGCAGTCTGGATGCCCAGGGGCGGCTACTGGTACCAGGGCACCATCGGCGGCACGATCTACCACAACACCACCTACATTATGCTAGCCCCCTTTGCGCTGCTGGCAATGCTGGCGTTCTACCGTGTCTGGCCCACAATGCGGGGCAAGCTGGACCTGCGTGCCTACGCGGTCTATACGGTGCTGCTGACGGTGGCGACGAGCTTTAAGGCCAGCCTGATTTTCGCCTTTGCCCCGGCGCTGCTGGTGCTGCTGATTGTGGATTTTGTGCGCACCCGCGCGAAAAATCTGAAAAATGAGATCATTATGGGGTGCAGTGTGTTCCCCGGCGTGGCGCTCTGCGTCATCCAGGCCAGCGTTCTGTTTGCCGAGGACGACTCCGGCGTCAAACTGATTTTCACCGTGCCCTTTGACCACCACCGTATGCTGTGGGGCCCCTTCAACGAGGCCGGTGCGCTGGGGCTGGTGCGCTCATTCGTCTTTGTGGCGGCGGTGGGGCTGTTGCTGGGGCGCGCCGCGTGGCAGAGCTTTCGCTATCGGTTCAGCCTGTTTACCTTTGCCGTCTCGCTGGCCGAGGCGCTGTTGCTGGTGGAAAGCGGTGAGCGGCTGTACCACGCCAATCTCTGGTGGGGGCCGTTCATCTGCTTCTGGGTGTTCTGGCTGGAATCCGTCAGCGTGTTTTTGCAGCAGCTGCGGGCGAAAGCCGCCCCGTGCTGGCGGCTGGTTTTGTGTGCCGCCGCGCTGGCGTGGCATGTTATCAGCGGCGTGTGTTTCCTGGTCATGCTGATGCGGGGCGTAAGTTACAACGTGCCGATTTTGACATATAATTTGTGGTAAAAACTAAAAAAGGCTTCCCCCATGGGGGAAGCTGTCTGCGAAGCGGACGGATGAGGGGCGGGCTGGCCGTTACTGCGCTTTAACGTGCAATAACGGCTGACCCGCCCCTCATCCGGCCATCGCTTCGCTCGGCCACCTTCTCCCTCAGGGAGAAGGTCTTTTTATTTTCTCATGCCCGCCCGGCAGCGGCAAGCTGCATATCAGCGCAATGCCCAGGGCCAGCGCCAGGGCAACCTTGAATGTCTCGCCGCCTTTGCTGGCAAACAATTCCTGCTCGCCCTGCAAAAAATAGTAGGCCGTGTAGTAGATGCCCGCGCCGGGCACAAGCGGGAAGATACCCGGCAGCAGAAAAATCGTCACCGGGGCTTTGTGCGTGATGGAAAAGAACCGCGCACACCCGGTCAGCGGCAGGGTAGCCACCAGCGTGGCGATGGCCGGGCTCATGCCCAGCAGCTCCACGCCGAAGATGTAGACCATCCAGCCCACCGCGCCGGTGATGCCGGCGGCCAGGTAATGCCGCCGCGGTACCTGAAACGTGACGCCAAAGGCGATCGTGGCGATGACCGTCACCACAAAATGTGCGAAATAATGTGTCCAGAGCGGCATCAGGTCACCCCCAATCCGCGGGCGACGATCCAGCCCAGCACTACGCCGCCCGCAATGCTGCCCGCAATCAGCAGCGCGTCCAGCAGGCGGATGGAGCCGGACAGGTAGTCGCCGTTTAAAATGTCACGCACGCCCATCGTCAGGGCGACGCCGGGGGTCAGCACCATCAGCGCACCGATGATGGCCGCGTTGGCGCTGACGGCAGGCACCACGGCCTGCACCGCAATGGCCCAGACCGTGCAGCAGAACGCCGCCACGATATCCGTAAACATCCGGTTGATGCTGTGGCGGCCAAAATGCAGGCAGACGAGCGCTTCCAACAGGCCCGCCACGGCGGCTACCGGCACGTCGGCCAGTGTGCCGCCGAACAGATAGGCGAACCCCGCCGCCCCGGCGATGCAGGCCAGCACCTCCCGCCGGGGCGTGACCCGGGGCAGTGCACGGGCTGCCGCCAGCTTTTGCTCGGCTTCGACGATGCCGAGCTTGCCGGCAGCCAATTCACGGGAAAGCTCGTTCACAGCCTCGACCCGGCCCAGATGGATGGATACGGTGGGCACGTGCCGCACCAGCGTGACAGACTCCCCGCCGGGCAGGTGGGCCGATGCAAAAATGCCGTTGGTCAGCACATAGACGTGAAAATCCTGCACACCAAGGCTGGCGGCCATAATTTCCATCGTCTGCTGCACGCGGAACACCTCGCCGCCGTTGGCAAGCAGGGTCTGCCCGCCGTCCATCACCAGCTCCAGCGCACGGTCAAACAGGTCCTCAGCCACGAATATTCTCCCGCACAGCGTTAAATTCCGGGTAATGGGCGTAGAGGTGCTGCGCGATGGCCTCCATCAGCAGATAGTCATGCTCGGAGTCGATATCGATGATGCCGGTGTCCATCATAACGCTGACACCGAACTTGGAATGCCACAGGATGGGGTCCGGGTTGTCCACCAAAAATGCGCGGCGGATAACATAAATCGACGCATTGACGTCGTAAACCTCGGGCGCTTGCTGGCGGCCGGTGAATTGGCTCTCCATGACCATTTCGGCGTGGTCGCCCACGATTTTAAACATATTGAACCATGGGTTGCGGCGGGCCTCGCAGACGCTGAAGATGATTTGCAGGTCCTCGCGCTCCTGCGCCTTGGCAAAGGCATTCTCAATGTCCTGCTCGGTGCGCAGCGGGCTGGTGATATCCAGGTCGATCATGGCGTCGTAGGGCTTGCCGGTGCGTGCTTCCATGCGGGCGAAGCTGTCCTTGTAGACCTCGACCTTCGGTACACGGTCGCCGCCCAGCTCGGCCCCGCGGGGCAGGTAGATGACCTCTGGGTATTCGGCGGCCACGAGCTTGGCCAAATCCTCGCTGTCGGTGTTCAGCGCAATGTCCACTTCCAGCTCGGGGTGGTTCTTGATGAAGAGTTCAGCGGCGCTCAAAGAGTAGTAAACCAACGGTTTGCCGCAGAAATTTTTCAAATTCTTGTTTTTGAAGCCCTTGCTGCCTGCGCGGCCGCAGATGGTGATGAGCAGACGTTTCATGTTACACATTCTCCCCCAGTGTTAATTTCAGCACATTCAGTGCCAGTGCGGGCGGGTTGCAGCTCTCGCCGCTGCCTGTCAGCGCGTAGTCCACAAAATATTCCATCTCCCGCTCATAGCGGCGGTTGACGTCCTCCTCATAGTGCTGCACGGTGCCGTCCGGCAGGGTCAGCGTGCCCGCGCCAAAGTCGGCCAGATAGCTGCCGTCATGGCAGAAAAGCTCGATGCTGCGCCGGTATCCGCGGCCAAAGTAATCGAGATGCACCTCGGCCAGCAATGTGGGGTATCTGGCGATATACACCGACAAATCGTCGGAGTCGATTTCGAGGTCGGAGTAGGTGCCCTTGAAATTGTACAGCTTTTCAGGCACGCCGAACAGCTCGACGAGGTAGTCCCATTCGTGGATGAGGTCAATCGTCACGCCGCCGCCCATCGCCTTGTGGGCGCTGTAGACCGTGCGGTAGTCCACGCCGGGCCGCCAGTCGGGCAGATAGCTTGAGCAGATGACCCGCGCGCAGTAGGGGTGCAGACCGGGCAGCCGGTCCTTGAGCGCCAGCATGACGCCGCACCACCGCATGGGCGCGGCCACATAGGCCTTTTGCCCCGCGGGCAGGCAGTCGGCCAAATCCAGTCCGGTCTGGTCGGCAGAAAAAATCGGCTTTTCGATGAAAAGTGCCCCGCCGCGGCCCCTGACCCGGGTCAGAGCGTCGGCGTGCAGGCTTGTGGGGTTCGTGATGAACACCATGTCATAGTGTGCGGGCGCGTCGGCCAAATCGGTGTACTGGGCGTGCAGCAGCGCGGCCACGCCGTCCCGCAGCGGGCGGGACAGGTCGCTGCGCAGCGCGTCGGCCTGTAAAGTCCAGCCCCGGTCCGCACAGAGGTTGGTCAGATTTTTTAAATGGCGCGTCCCGATGGAGCCCAGCCCCACGAACAGCGCGGTGATGGTACGCATAGGAGGTCCCCTTTGCTTTGATTTAGATGCGATGTAGTGGCCGGGCGTGCCCGGCCCTCAGCCTTGCCCATAGCAGGGCGGTATATTATACGTTGCGGGCCGGACATGTCCGGCCCCTACAGGGTTACGCCTTTTCGATCCTGTCCATCAGCTCAATTGCCTTCAGGTCCTTTTCAAAGCTCCACTTCGGCTGCTCGTCGCCCTTCAGCACGCCAAAAAAGTTCGTCAGCTCGTCCACATAGGCGTTTTCTACAACGTTGTCGCTGTAGCGGCTGTCGTGCTCAAAGCTGGCGTAGGTGTTGACAAACCGCTTGTCGCCGTCCTTGAACTCGTACAGCGCCTTGGGGTTGCCCTCCCAGAACAGGTGGATGCCGTCCCCGAAGCACTCAAAGCTGCGCACGGCCTTGCGGCTGACGACGTCGGCGGCCAGAACACCCTGCACGCCGCCCTTGTGGCGCAGCAGCAGCGTCACGCAGTCGGGGTAGGGGAGGCCTAAGTCGCTGATCGTGTCCTTCTGCACGGTCACGCTCTCCACGTCGCCGAAGGCGTCCAGCAGCCACGGCAGGTCGATGCCGAAGATCTCGCGCACGCCGCCGGTGCGGGCGTTGCCGACGAAGAAGTTTTTATAATTCTCCCACGGGTGCCAGTCGGGCAGATACTGCCCGATGTGGTAGATGTAGTGTACGGGTTTGCCAAATTCCGCGACCTGCTGTTTAATATACTGCGTCTCGCGGCGGTACAGCATCGTGGAGGACAAAAACAGCGGCAGTTTTTTGGCCGCGGCCTTGGCCATATTCTCCCGGTAGCCGTCGCTGACCAGATTCAGCTCGGTAAAGACGGGCAGGTCGTGGTCCAGCAGCTCGCCGATGACCGCCGCGTGGGCCAGCGGCGCGGTGCAGACCAGCGCGGCGTCGGGGTGCTCGGCGGCGACGGCCTCGCCGATGGTGGTATAGGCGGCGTCCGCCAGACCCAGCCGGAGGGCCTCGTCGCGGCGGCTCTCGGCGGTGTCCACGCCGACGATCTGAATAGCCGCGTCAATGCCTTTGGTCAGCCGGGCGCGGCGTTTGCCCATGCTGCCTAAACCGACGATGAGAAGTTTCATACCAAAACGCTCCTTTGCGGGTCAAATTCCGGCACAGGGCCGTCATAAAAGATTTTAGGTCTTGCAAAATCAAATTTTGCCAGCACAGCGCAGATTTTTTCGCTGGTCTCGCCGCCGTTATACGGGCTGACGGCGCCGGCTGCCACGGGGGCAAACGCCGGGGACAGCGCCCTGCGCAGCGCGGCCTCGATGGCCGGCTCGTCGGCGTCGCAGCAGAGCACGTTCGCGCAGATGGCGCGCCCGGCCTGCCGTCTGCCGATGTTGACCGTCGGCATCTTAAAGGTGGGCGTCTCGACGACACCGGACGACGAGTTGCCCACCACGAGCGCCGCGCAGTCCATGGCGGAGAGGTAGCGCCGCAGACCGAGGCTCTGCACAAATCCGGCGCGGTCCGGGTGGGCGGCGGCGAACGTCTGCATCATGGCGGTGCAGACCTGCCCGCCCGCGTCGGCGTTCGACCCGGTGATGAGCCAGAACACGCCGTCCACGGCGGCCATAGCGTCACACAGCGCCTGCACCTGCACAGCGGGGGAGCCTGCGTCGGGGGCGGTCTCGGGGTGGTAGGTCACGAGCGCGAAGGGCTGCATGAGGTCAAACCCAGTCGATTTGCACAATTCTTCACGGCTCATTTTGGGCAGAGTGCGGATATTTTCATCCCCCAGCCCGCCGACGCAGAACACGGTGTCGGGCGCTTCGCCCATCCGCACAAGCCGCGCGGCGCTGTCGGCGCAGGACGGAAAGTGTACCGCCGCCATTTTGCTGATGCAGTGGCGGTAGTATTCGTCCGCCGCGCCCAAGGTCACGTCGCCGCCCGAGATATGGGCAATCGGGATATGCCGCGCCGCTGCCGCAGCGGCCACGGCGAAGATCTCAAACCGGTCCCCCAGCAGCAGCACGGCGTCCGGGCGGTGGGCGGCAAAGTGGCTGTCGAAAATTTCCATCGTGCGTGCGATGGTTTTGGCGACAGGCTCATCGGCATTGTCGGTGAAGATCGGCAGTCTTGCCGCGATGGGCAGGCCGTCGGCTTCGATTTCATGCACGGTCTCGCCCAGACGCGGGCAGAGATGCGCCCCGGTCACGACGAGCTGCAAGTCCAGCACATCGGACGCCGCGATTTTCTGCACCACCGGGCGCAGCAGGCCATATTCCGCCCGCGTGGCGGTAACGACGGTGATGGTACGCATGGTGTACTCCTTTGCCAAGCCGGGAACGGCAGTCTCCCGGGAACTTGTTCTTTCTTTTGGCAGCAAAAGAAAGAACCAAAGAAAACTGCCGCTGTTTCG
>OLRT01000653.1_pt1 | contig 26658 bp, 27 predicted proteins | sample 1672021 | NCBI WGS metagenome assembly OLRT01 (sample SAMEA3136637, study PRJEB25190) | human gut metagenome | reverse complement strand
TTTACAGGTCATTCAATTGCAACTGATGGTGCATATGGTCCTAAGACTCGAGCAAATATTGCTAGATGCTTCCAACATGCTATTAATTTGGACTATGGCAAAAACTTAAAAGTTGATGGTGCTTTTGGTAAAAATAGTAAAGCTGCTTTAGGTCAACATTATGTCAAACGTAAAGAAACTCAATACATGGTTACAGCAGTAGAAATTGCGTTAATGTGTAGAGGATATGATCCTGATGGTGTTGAATGTCCAGGTCAATTTGGCGGTGGGCTAGAAGCTGCAGTAAAACAATTCCAATCAGATAGAGGATTGAAAGTTGATGGAATTGCAGGAAGAAACACTATTTTGAAATTAATGGGTGTTTAGAATGGAAAAACTAAAGATTATTATCATTGTATTACTTTTATTGATTGTTTGTTTACTTTCCAAAAATACTCAACATCATTTTCAAATTATCGAAAAAGATAATCAAATTGAGAAATTAAAACAAGAAAATTTGAAATATCAATATCAGATTGAAGAAATGAATGAGCAATGGGGAGTTTACAGCGAATAATTAAATAGTATAATTAAAGTTGTAAAAATTTAATTGTATTATAACCAATCCATACTTTGGTTAAATAATTCGACGTCAAAAAAACAATTGAATATTTTACATTAAAAAAAGCCTACTCAATCAAGAGTAGGTTTTTTATTTATTCATATTCGTATTCGTTTTCAATGATAACATCTACACGTTTCATAATTACATCAGCAACAGCATCATCTTTTAAAAGTAATTTGAAATCAACTTTTAATTTGAAAAAATCTAGCAAAACGATGTATGCGTAAGCATTGGCATCTACTTCTTCGCTTTGAAGATTATACTCTCTTATAGAAAGCTTATCGCTAGTTTTATAATTATCAAAATCAAAGACATGTGTATCGATTTGATATTTATGTCTTAATTCATGCGCGATAGCAAATGCCATATCAACATCACCGTATTCATATTTGGTTCTTAAATACAGAATTGATTTTTCATTTTCATAAGCCAATGCAGCTAGTTGAGTACCTTGATTGAATTTTTTATCATCTGTAACTACACTATCAGGTATAGAGATACATAGATCCTCACATACTTCTTTGATAAATTCTAATATTCCATTCATATTTTTTCTCCTATTTGCAAAGATAATCCATATTCAACAAACGATTATATTTTTTCACAATTCTTTGTGCATCGTCTATTTCTTTGATGTTTAAAATAAATTCTTTTGATATAAAAGCATTGTTTTTTATAGAAGAACCACCTAAGCGTTTTTTGAAATCGCCATCTTGTACTTTGATATCAATATAAGAATTGATTTTATTTTTTTCTACTCTTACAAAATAATAGTTTCTGCTTATTTTAACTTTTAAATCAGTTGTTCCACAGCTTAAACTATCAATATTTATATACATGTCATGGTTTAAATTTATTTCTTTCATTTTTTTCACCCTCTCAATTAATCATCGATTAATTCCATTTTATAAGTATTATCATATAATTTATTAAATCTTTCATAAAGCTCTGTTTCAATGTCTTGTGTTAAGTTTTCAGCAATAATAGCAACACCATTATTGTCTTTATCTAAAAAATCAATTACAGTAAATGTCCCATCTTTATAAGGGTATTCTTGAATCTTTCTAGAATATTCTTTAATTCCATTATCAATTAAAAATTGTCTGATTTCTTGACTTGTAGCATTCATATTTTCTTCTCCTTTGCAAACATTGATCATTGTATTTTTTAATAATCTTAATTTTTCTTCTGATAGAGCATTTCCATTATTTTTCCAACCTCTAAAGGTTGAATAGTTAACACCAGCTTTTTCACAAATTACTTTCATATTAAAATATTGTGATTTTTCTAAAATGAATTGTTTTAAATCTTCCATTTCTATCTTTCCTTTCTATTTTTTATACATATAAATAAAATTACCAATACCGCTATTAATCCGCCTTGCATAATATTTTGATGTGGAATATAATATAAACGGAAGAGGGATTTTTTAATTCCCTTTCCTGTCTTTTAAGATTTCTTTGATTCCTAGAACGATCGCTACAACGTATGCTAGGGTTTCCAAGAAATCTTTTAAATTATAAATTCCAAACATCTCTATCCTCCTTTCTACACTTATATTATAATACAAATTTGTATTATATGCAATACTTATTTGATATAAATAATACAAATTTGTTGTAAACAAATAGTAAATATTTTTTAACTATTTGCCTTGTTATATAAATTGGTATGCTATTTATTAATGGTGGTCAAATTGGTAGTCAAAAGCCAGTTATTTCCTAAAAAGCAACGCTATAATGCTGGTTTTGAACGTTCATGATTCTTGACTCTTAATCAGAGGGTCCACGGTTCGAGACCGTGCGGGGAGACCAATTGATAAAATGGCTTAAACACTAGGTTTTACTAGAGGTTTGAGCTTTTTTTATATCTTGTTTTAGAAACTTTGCTTGGTTAAACTAGGGCATATTAGGTTGAACTAAAAGTGTGCAAAAAAATGAAATATAATCTTATAACAAAATATTTAATGAAAAAAATGTAATTCTAAGTGAAAGTTCTACATTTTTTTATCATATATTTAATAAAATGTATGCTATAATTACAAAAGAGAGGGTGATTTTATGTTTTATAGTCAAACATGTGAAAATATAAAATTGATTATTTTTACGTTAGATGGTGGCTTATTAGATCTCAATAGACTAAGATATAATTATTATCGAAGTACATGTGAAACCTATCATAAAGTTGCTACTCGTGAAGATTTTTCTAAAATGCTTGGAAATATGAATACGATGTATGATCATTCTTTACTGTCTGATTATATTTCTGCTAAAGATTTTAATAGAATGGTTGAAAAGGATTTATTTGAATATATTAAATTAAAACCTAATATTAAAAGAGAAGGCGTTGATGAGTTGATTCAATATTGCAAACAAAAAGATATCAAGATTGCAGTATATACGACTCATAAAACAAAAAGAGCTATTCAGTATTTACAACTTGCAAAGATCTATGAAAAAATTGATTTTTTAATTGGTGGAGATTCACGACTTAAACCTTTACCTGAAGTGGATGTTTTAGAGGTGACATGTCAACAAATGAACATTGATCCTTCTCATACAATGGTGGTTGCTAATTTTGAATCAATGGTTGAAGCGGCTAATCATTTACTTGCAAATGTTATTTACATGCCAGATTTAGTACCAGCCAGTGATAAGATCAAGGCCAGTGTTTATAAAACGACTAAAAATCATTTAGAAATTATGAATATGTTTTTATTTTCTAAGTATGATTCTGTGGAATTGTTTTCACCGCTTCTTGGAATGAATGCACAAATGGATTTAGAAACTTTGACACATACTCGAAATCAATTATTGGATAAATATAAAGATGATGAGCAATTAATTGCATTGGTTAATAGAACATATGATTATTTCAATGAAATCTTATCAAAACAATTTTTAATTAATGAGTTAGAAAAACAAGAAACAAAGAGATTTTCATTTGATGATGAACAAAATGATAACGTTCAAGAGGTTCATGATAAATTTAATGATGTTGTTTTAGAACAAGAGCAAGAAGATGAAATTTTACCTGATGAACAGGATGATACGTTTCTATTTTCTAAGGCCTCTTCTTTGGACCCTCAAAGAATGAGTGAATTAATGGATATTATAAATGGAGATGCCGTAGATGAAAAAAGTCATGAAGAGAATAAAACAAATGAAGAAAATAATACGATAGAACAAGAACATTGGTTAAATAAAGTAATTGATGTTGTTTATAATTTATTGATTTCGGTTATTATTGTATTTTTTGCTTTAATTGTACAAATTTTATTTCAAGGAAATTCTTCTAAACTTTCACAAATTATCAATATGATAATCGATGGTTATGTAGGAATTATAAATTTTATTTTTGGTGTGTTGTTTGATATTTTACATAGTTTTATAAGTGTAATACCATCATATAAAATGTTTGTTTATCATAATTCATCGCTATCATCAATGGCAGTAATTGCGTTATTGGCTATTATTTCAAATTTTATTTTAATAACTTTAATTAGGAAAATTGTTCAAATGTTGAAAAAAGACTAAAAATTAGTCTTTTTTTTAAAAAACTATTTACAAATGTAAAATTAGATGATATTATAAATGGGCACTGATGTGATGGAGACATACTCAAGAGGCTGAAGAGGCGCCCCTGCTAAGGGTGTAGGTCGGGAAACTGGCGCGAGGGTTCAAATCCCTCTGTCTCCGCCATTTTATTTGGTCTGGTAGTTCAGTTGGTTAGAATGCCGCCCTGTCACGGCGGAGGTCGCGGGTTCGAGTCCCGTCCAGACCGCCAAATAAAAAATAAACTGCTTATACAGCAGTTTTTATTTTATATATTTATCATTGTATGCTTTCATAATAGCGATGATTGTTTTAGAATCATGGATTTCATTATTCATGATTTTTTTATAGGCTTCATCTATTGGCATAGAGATAACGTCTATAAATTCATCTTCATCTCCTTCAAGGGGATTTTCAACTTTAAATAGACCTTTTGCTTCATATAAATGAATAACTTCATCACAATATCCTGTTGTTGGATATATTTCATTAATAAGTTCCATGGATTTACAACTATAACCAGTTTCTTCTTCCAATTCTCTTTTACCGGCAGGCCCTGCTTCTTCACCTAATTCTAATTTACCAGCAGGAATTTCTAAAGTATCTTTATTGTAGGCATATCTAAATTGTTTGACGAGCAAGATACAATCATCGACGACTGCTAAAATACCTACACCGCCATGATGTCTTACGATTTCTCTTGTTGCGAGCCTTTTGTTAGGACATTCTACCTGATCTTTATAGACTTTGATGATTTTTCCATCGTAGATTATTTCACTTTTAACTTTTTTTTCCATCTTTTTTACCTCGTTTATATTTTATAATTCTATTATACGTTATTTTGAAATGAATAAAATAAAAAAAGTATGCGGGGGTGCATACTTTTTTTTCATCTATTATTTACGTAAGGATGATAATAGGGGGATGTTAGAGTGAATGCGTTTCACTTAACAAATACATTATAACATGTTTATTTTAAATGTAAAGGGTTTCATAAAAATAAAAGCTAACTTTAGCTTAGTCTATGTTATAATGACGTTGGTGATAGAAATGAAAAAAATAGTAATTAAAGAAAATGATGCAAATCAAAGAATCGATAAATATTTAAAAAAATTATTATGTAATGCACCTAGTAATTTTATATATAAGATGTTTAGAAAAAAAGATATTAAAATTAATGGTAAAAAAGTAAATGAAAAATATATTCTACAAAAAGATGATATTTTAGAAATGTTCCTTTATGATGATAAATTTAATGAATTTACAAAAGAAAAAGATATTTATGATTTAAAAAGAGAATTTAAAGTATTATATGAAGATCAAAATATTTTAATTGTTGATAAACCAGTAGGTTTATTAGTTCATGGGGATGCTAAAGAAAATGTAAATACGCTTTCTCATCAAGTTTTAAGTTATTTAAAAGAAAAAGGTGAATTGGATGTAGGCAGAGAGAGTACCTTTACTCCAGGACCAGTCCATCGTTTAGATCGTAATACAAGTGGGATCGTTATTTTTGGAAAGACTTTAGCTGCTTTGCAGGATTTAAATGAAATGATGAAAAAACGACATCATATTGAAAAATCATATATGACGATTTGTAAAGGAAAGCTTACTAAACAACAAGAACTCGTAGGATATGTTAAAAAGATAGATAATGAAGATCGTGTACGTTTTGTTAAAAAAGATGATAAAGATGCTCTAATGATGAAAACAATTGTAAAGCCAATCAGAACTACAAATGATTTTTCTTTAGTTGAAGTTAAAATTATTACAGGAAGAATGCATCAAATAAGAATACATTTGTCAAGTATTGATCATCCGGTTATAGGTGATCGTAAATATGGTGATTTTGTTTTAAATAAACAAATGAAACAACAATTTGGATTAAATAATCAACTTTTACATGCCTATAAAATTAATTTTGTTGATCCGTTTGGTTCACTTAGTTATCTAAAAGGAAAAAAAATTATTTGTCCTAAGCCAACACAATTTAAAAAAATTGAAAAAAGTTTATTTGAAAGCGTTCTCTAAATACATATTTTATTGTATAATTTAGCTATAGTTTTAGGAGGAAATAGAATGAAATATTATATCGGTATCGATTTAGGTGGAACAAATGTAAGAACACTATTAGTAGATGAAAATGGTGAATCTTATAGTGAAGTTAAAGGACCTACTGAATGTCAAAATGGTCCGGATTATGTATGTGATAAGATAATAAAACAAATCGAATCATTAGATACATCTGTATGTGGTGGTTTGCAAGGTGTTGAAGGTATTGGAATTGGTGCTCCAGGGCCAGTAGATACAGAACTTGGTATCATGATTATGGCAAGTAACTTACCAGGATTTGAAAACTATCCAATTTGTCATAAATTAAAAGAAAAATTTGGATTACCAACTTTTATTGATAATGATGCCAATGTTGCAGGTTTAGCGGAAGCTATATTAGGTGCAGGAAAAGATTATAAAACAAATTATTTTATTACTTGTTCAACTGGTGTTGGTGGAGCATTTGTTGTTGATAAAAAATTAGTATCTGGTGGTAGAGGTCACGCTGGTGAAATTGGAAACATGATTCTTGTACCAGGTGGTTATAAACAAGGTGCTTTAAATCCAGGAGCTGTTGAAGGAGAAATTTCTGGTACTGCTCTTACAAGAAAAGGAAAAGAAGCTAAAGGCGATTTAGTAAAACATGCAGGTGATGTTTTCAAATTAGCTGCTGAAGGAGATGAAGCTTGTCAAAAAATTGCTGAAGAATTTATTGATGGTTTCTCTACATTACTTGCTAATGTTGCTCATACTGTAGATCCACATTGTTTTGTATTAGGTGGAGGAGTTTTCAAATCTAAAGCTTATTTCTGGGATGAACTTGAAAAAAGATTTAATAGTAAAATTCATGTAGGTATGAGAAATCATATTCCTCTATTATTTAAAGAAATTGATGATTGTGGTGCAATCGGTGCTGCCATGTTACCAATGTCTCAATTAGATTAATAAGAAATAGCCCCTTAAAGGGGCTATTATTGTGTCTTATTGTTTTACTTTGATTTTGTTTTTGATATAATACACGAGAAGGAGGACGATTATGAAAAAAAGAGTCGTTTTAGGATTAAGTGGAGGTGTTGACTCTGCTGTAGCAGCTTATTTACTTAAACAACAAGGATATGAAGTTATTGGCGTATTTATGCGAAACTGGGATAGCCAATTAAATAATGATATTTTAGGTAATCCCACAAATGATAACGATATTTGTCCTCAAGAACAAGATTATAATGATGCTAAAGCAGTAGCTAAACATCTTGGAATAGAAATTAGAAGAGTCGATTTTATTAAAGAATATTGGGATAAAGTTTTTACGTATTTTATTGATGAATATGCTAAAGGAAGAACACCAAATCCAGATATTTTATGTAACAAACATATTAAATTCAAAGCGTTTTTAGAATACGCTGAAGAACTTAATGCAGATTTTATCGCAACAGGACATTATGCGCGTGTTGAACATCATGAAGGTAAAGATTCAGTGATGTTAAAAGGAATTGATCAAAATAAAGATCAAACATACTTTTTATGTCAACTTAATCAAAAACAATTACAAGCTTCTTTATTTCCTTTAGGAAATATTACAAAACAAAAAGTTAGAAAAATTGCTGAAGAATTAGATTTACCGGTAGCTCATAAAAAAGATAGTACAGGAATTTGTTTTATTGGAGAAAGAGACTTTAAACAATTCTTACAAAATTATATTCCAGCAAAACCTGGAAAGATGGTTGATATTCAAACTGGTAAAGTGATTGGTGATCATATTGGAATTATGTACTATACGATTGGTCAAAGAAAAGGTTTAGGTATTGGTGGTTCAGGTGACGCTTGGTTTGTTGTTGGGAAAAACTATGATCAAAATATTTTATATATTTGTCAAGGGGACCAAAATGATTGGTTAATGTCTACAGGTGCTTTAATTACAGATGTTAACTGGATACCAAGTATTAAACCTCAAGAAGCTATTAAATGTAATACAAAGTTTAGATATCGTCAAAAAGATAATCCAGTAACTCTCACTTTTATTGATGAAAATACTGTAAAATTAGAATTTGATCAACCTGTTAAATCTGTAACTCCAGGACAAGCAGCTGTTTTCTACGATGGAGATGTTTGTTTAGGTGGAGGAACGATTGAAAAAGTCTATAAAGACGGAAAAGAGATTGAATATCTATAATGTTAAAATATACAGGATATATTAGAAAGATTCGCTATTATAGCGAATCTTCTCATTATATAGTTGCATTATTAGAAGTAGAGGAAGATCAGGAACTTTTGACAATGAATGGTTATATGTCAAATTTTAATGATTATGATAAATATGCTTTTTATGGTGATTTTGAAATTCATCCTAAATATGGTCAACAATTTAAATTAGATCATTATGAAATAGTTTTAAGTACAGATGAAGAAGAAATTATTAAATATTTATCAAGTCCATTATTTAAAGGAATTGGTCCTACACAAGCAAAATACATTGTTGATGCATTAGGAGAAAATGCACTTTCTTTAATCAAAGAAGATAAACATCATTTAGATTTAGTTAAAGGAATGACAGTGGCTAAAAGAGAACTTATTTATGAAGTATTGACTTCTAATGATTATGATCAAGAAGTCACACAATTCTTTATGGGACATGGTATTTCTTTAAGGCATATTGGTATTATTCAAGAAACTTATAAAGAAAAAACATTAGAAATTTTACAAAATCATCCATATCAATTAGTAGAAGACATTGATGGTATTGGTTTTAAAACAGCAGATGAACTTGCTTTAAAAACAGGAGGAACTTTAGATAACCCAGATCGTTTAAAAGCAGGGGTTATTTATAGTATTAAACAAAGTTGTTTTTCATCAGGAAGTACATATGTACTTTATGATGAAATAAAAAAAGCTTTTCATAAAATTATTTATCATATTGATGATGAGGTTTTTGATGAATATCTCAATACTTTAGTAGAAGAAGGAAGAGTCATCAAAGAAGGAGAATATTATTATGATGAAGAGCTTTATGAAAGTGAAGAAATCATTGCAAGTTTTTTACACAAAATAAATGATTATCCAGAAGAATTTTATGATGAAAATGAATTAGAAAGACTGCTTGATAACTATCAGGATAAATTTGGTATTGTCTATTCAACAAAACAAAAAGAAGCAATCGAATACTTTTTAAAATATCCAATGATGATTTTAACCGGAGGACCAGGAACGGGGAAAACAACGGTTGTTAAAGCGCTGATTCAAATCTATCGAACACTTTATCCAGAAGATGCAATTTCTCTGGTAGCACCTACAGGAAGAGCAGCGAAAAGATTAAGTGAATTAACAGGTTTGGATGCTTGTACGATTCATCGAGAACTTAAATGGGATTTACATAAAAATTCATTTGCGATGAATCGAAATAATCCTTTAAGTAGTCAAGTTTTAATTATTGATGAGTTTTCGATGGTTGATAGCTTACTTTTATCTAAATTGTTTGATGCAAGCAGACGTGTTCATAAAGTGTTGTTTATTGGTGATTATCATCAACTTCCTTCAGTAGCACCAGGAAATGTTTTAAAAGATTTTATTGAAAGTCAATTAAAAGTTATTGAATTAGATGAGATTTATCGTCAATCAAAAGATTCAGGAATTGTGCAATTGGCACATCAATTAATTCATCAAGAAGTGAATGATTTATCATTGTTTGAACAATATAAAGATATTCATTTTTATAATAGTACCAATTTTGAAATTATTAAAAATGTGACAACAATTGTAAAAAAAGCAATAGAAAATGGCTATGATCAAAATGATATACAAGTTTTAGCACCAATTTATCAAGGTGTCGCAGGAATCAATGCTTTAAATTTGGCTTTACAGGAAATTTTTAATCCTAAGAATCATCAAGAAGAATATCGTATTGGACAGAAAGTTTATCGAGAAGGAGATAAGATCTTACAGTTAAAGAATAGACCAGATGATGATATTTATAATGGTGATATAGGTGTTTTAGTTGAAATTAACCGTAAAGATGGTTTTGAATATTTAGAAGATACGCTTATTGTTGATTATGATGGTAATTTAGTCGAATATACATCAAAAGATTTTATGACTTTTACATTGGCTTATTGTATGTCAATTCATAAAGCTCAAGGAAATGAGTTTAAAATTGTTATTATGCCTGTTTTAAATGATTATTATATTATGCTTAAAAGAAATTTGATTTATACAGGTCTAACAAGAGCTAAACAAGCCTTATTTATTTTAGGTAATCCACAAGCTTTTCTTTATGGTATAAAAAATATTTCTGATAGTAAAAGAAAAACAACATTAGTAAGTAAAATCAATCAAAATAAAAATATTGAAACATATGAAGAATCTTCATATAATCAAGAACTTAAACAAAATATTACAGATTTTTTAAATGATGATGAAACTGTATAATTTTATAAAATAAAGACATACTCAAATAGAGGTGATAAAATGAAACGCAATAATATTATTATGGCATTAACTCTTACATCATTAGCACTTCTATTTAGTGAAACTGAATGTGGTTGCCATGTTATGGAAACAATTAAAGAAAAAATGTAAGATATTGAAATACTTTTGTATTTCGTGTATAATGCAAATAAATCGTTGAAAAAGATCAGTACTATATAGAATATTTTAGAGAGAACATGGTGGGTGAAAATGTTTATAGGATATATAGGAAAGCTACTTTGGAGAGTAATTAATGATTACCGTAGAACTGCGTTAAAGTTTAATTAAGGGCATGTATTTTTACATGAACTAGGATGGTACCGCGATAAAGTCGTTCCTAGATAAGGACGGCTTTTTATATTGTCAAAAAAGGAGAAAAGAAATGAAACAATTAACAGGAAATCAAGTTAGACAAATGTTCTTGGATTATTTCAAATCTAAAGGACATATGATCGAACCAGGTGCATCACTTATTCCTCATAACGATCCAACTTTATTATGGATCAATGCAGGGGTTGCTGCACTAAAAAAATATTTTGATGGTAGTGAAAAACCAGCATGTAATCGTATTGCGAATGCACAAAAATCAATTCGTACAAACGATATTGAAAATGTTGGTAAAACAGCAAGACATCATACTTTCTTTGAAATGTTAGGAAACTTCTCAATTGGAGATTATTTCAAAGAAGAAGCGATTCCATTTGCTTGGGAATTTTTAACAAGTCCAGAATGGATTGGTTTTGATAAAGAAAAATTATATGTTACTGTTTATACAGATGATGAAGATGCTTATCGTATTTGGACAGAAGTATGTCATGTAGATCCAAGTCATATTTTAAAAACATATGAAAACTTCTGGGAAATTGGAGAAGGTCCAGGTGGTCCTGACTCAGAAATTTTCTATGACCGTGGAGAAAAATATGATCCTGAAGGTTTAGGAGAAAAATTATTCTTCGAAGAAATGGAAAATGATCGTTATATTGAAGTATGGAACGTTGTTTTCTCTCAATATGATTGTAATCCAGCGATTGATCGTAAAGAATATAAAGAACTTCCACAAAAAAATATTGATACTGGTATGGGACTTGAAAGATTAGTAAGTATTATTCAAGGTGGAGAAACAAACTTTGATACTGATTTATTCTTACCAATCATTCATGCTACTGAAAAATTAGCCAATGTTTCTTATGAAGAAAATAAAATGGCTTACCGTGTTATTGCTGACCATATTCGTACTGTAACTTTTGCTTTAGCTGATGGAGCAATGTTTGATAATGCTGGTAGAGGGTATGTTTTAAGACGTATTTTAAGACGTGCTGTTCGTTATGGTAAACAAATTGGTATTGAAAAAGCATTTATGTATGATCTAGTACCATTAGTTTGTGATATGATGAAAGATTTCTATGATTATTTACCAGAAAAACAAGATTTTATTTCAACAATGGTAAAAAAAGAAGAAGAAGCTTTCCATAAAACATTATTAAATGGTGAAAAATTATTAAAATCATTAATTGATAAAAATGAAAATGGAGAAATCAGTGGAAAAGATGCTTTCAAACTTTATGATACATATGGTTTCCCATTTGAATTAACATTAGAAATCGCTGAAGAATCAAATTTAACAGTTAATGAAGAAGAATTTAAAGAAGAATTAAAAATTCAACAAGAAAGATCTCGTGCATCACGTGATAACAATGAATCAATGGCAAGTCAAAAACCTGATTTAATGGCTTTTGTTGAACCTTCTACATTTGTTTATGATCCTACACCAATCCAAGGAAAAGTTATTGGATTATTCAAAGATGGTGTTAAAACAGATGAAATCACTGATAAAGGAGAAGTTATCTTTGATACAACTCCATTCTACGCAGAAATGGGTGGACAATGTGGTGATACTGGATCATTAGATAATGGAACAACACATGTAAATGTTGTTAATACTTTAAATGCACCAAATAAACAACATATGCATTTTGTTGAAGTAAAAGAAGGAGCTATTCATTTAGGTGATACTTTTACATTATCAATTGATCAACAAAAACGTCGTCAAATTACAGCAAACCATAGTGCAACACATATTTTACAAAAAGCTTTACAAGAAACTTTAGGTGATCATATCAGCCAAGCAGGTTCTTATGTTGATGATAAAGTTTTAAGATTTGACTTTACTCATTTTGAAAAAATTTCTGCTGAATTATTAAAAGAAATTGAAGAAAAAGTTAATCAAATTGTTTTTGAAGGACGTCCTGTTGTTATTAAAAATATGACAAAAGAAGAAGCTTTAGCATCAGGGGCAATGGCTTTATTTGATGAAAAATACGGAGATGTTGTTCGTGTTGTCAACATTGGAGATTACTCTATTGAATTATGTGGTGGTTGCCATGTTTCAAACAGTTCTGAAATTGGTTTATTTAAAATCGTGAGTGAAGAATCTGTAGGTAGTGGAATTAGACGTATTGTGGCACAAAGCGGTTTAGCTGCCTATAATGCAATGGTTCATGAAAAAGAAACAGTAGATACAATTGCTTCAACATTAAATCTTAAAAATAGAAAAGATGTTGTAAACAAAGTAGAAGCATTAAAAGAGGAATTAAAAGAAGCTAAAGTAGAAGTTGAACAATTATCAGCTAAATTAAATGCAATTCAAGCCGCTTCAAAAGCAAATGATATTGAAGAAATCAATGGAGTTAAAGTTCTTTATGTTGAAGAACAATTAGAAAATGCCAAAGCAAAACAATTAACATTTGATTTTAGAGATCAATTAGAAAGTGGAATCGTTGTTTTAGTTTCAAAATATGAAGAAAAATGTTCGTACTTTGTTTCTGTGTCAAAAGATTTAGTTGGTCAATATAAAGCAGGAAATATCATTAAAGCAATCAATGAAGTTGTTGACGGTCGTGGTGGTGGAAAACCTGACTTTGCTCAAGGTGGATGTGCTATCAATGATAATATTTCTAAAATCAAAGGTGCTTTAAAAAATATTTTGTAATTTAATACAGTATAAGGTATAATATATATTATAGAAAAGAGGGTGAGTTAGATGGAAGATTTAACAAAAACAAGAGTATTTAGTTCAGAAGATATGCGTAGAGAAATGATACGCAGTAATCTTAAAACAGTTATCAATGCTTTAAATGAAAGAGGATACAATGCTGTACATCAAATCGCGGGTTATCTCATATCTAATGATCCTGCATACATTTCTTCTCATAAAAATGCAAGAAATATTATTCAACAAGTTGAAAGAGATGAAATTATTGAAGAATTAGTAAAATCTTATTTGGAGAAAGAATAATGAAAAAAGTATTAGGTCTTGATTTAGGGTCTAGAACTTGTGGTATTGCCATGTCAGACATTCTAGGAATGATTGCTCATGGTGTTGAAACGTTTCGTTTTAAACCTGATGATTATTTAACATGTGCAAAACATGTTAAAGAAATTGTTGAAGAAAATGAGATTGAAACGATTGTTTTAGGTTTACCAAAACATATGAATGGTGATATTGGTGAAAGAGGACAAATTTCAATTGAATTTAAAAAACAATTAGAAGAAATGATTGAAGGAATCAATGTGATCTTAGTTGACGAGAGATTAACAACGGTAGTTGCTGAAAATCAACTTCTTTTTGCGGATGTATCAAGAAAGAAAAGAAAACAGGTAATTGATAAAATGGCGGCAGTTGCTATTTTACAAGGTTACTTAGATAGAGGATAAGTTATGGATGAAAATACAATTGTTGTAACTGATGAATTAGGAAATGAAGTAGAGTATGAAATTTTATTTACATTTGAAAATGAAGAAAATGGACATCAATATGTTGTTTACTTCGATCCTGAAAAAGATGAACCAGAAGCACAAGCAGCAATCTTTGATGATGAAGGTGGACTATTTCCAATTGAAACTCCTGAAGAATGGGAATTAGTTGAAGAAGTTTTCCAATCATTTGTTTCAGAAGAAGATGAAGATGAAACTGAATATTGTGAAGGAGAAGATGAAGATTGTAATTCATAAAAGCTAATGAAAATTAGCTTTTTCCTTTTTTAGACATGAACAGTTCATAGAAGGAAATTAGAATAATCAATGAGGTGAAAGAAATGGCATTTAATTTATTTGGAGGAAAAAGAAGAATTACGAAAGGTTTTTTTGCTAATTCTTTAGGAAATAAACAAACAAGAGGAATCTATACATTTCAAATCGATGTGGAAAATGGAGAGTTGATATTTAAAAAATATTTTATAACACCAACGGATCCAGTTTATGCATTCAATTATGGACGCTTTTCATGTATTACTTATAGAAATAGAACAGGTTCTGTAGATGATGGAGGAATTTGTTCTTATGCAGCAACTGCTGAAACATTAGCACTTGCTTCACGTGTGACAGATAAAGGGAAGACATATGTGCATGCTTGTGCAAATGGTGATGTAGAAACTGCTGATAAAGTATTCTGTGTTGATTATTTTAATAGTGAAATTTCGGTAATTTCTATTATTAAGAAAAAACTTGTAAAATGTATTTCTCATTTTAAGTTGAATGGAAGTGGAAAAGATCCTGTTAAACAAGCACAACCATATCCTACATATGTGAGTTTTTTACCAGATGAAGATAAACTTTATGTTGTTTGTTTAGGGTTAGATCAAGTATGTTTCTTTGATGTTGGCGAAGATGGAACATTAACATTAGATAATGTACATACATTACAATTAGAACCAGGTTGTGGTCCTAAAAAAATGATTTTTAATCAAAAAGGTGATCGTGCTTATGTAATGAATGAATTAAACAGCACAATTTGTGTTTATAAATATGATCATTTAAACTTTGAATTAATTCAAACAATTGATAGTTATCCAAAAGATGATGATCCTGAACTTGTAAGTTCTTTAAGTGATATTAAATTTAATAGTGATGATAGTCATTTATATGCAATTAATAAAGGACATGATTCTCTTGTGTTGTTCGAAGTCAATGAAGATGGAACTCTTACATATATTGACTTTGAAGATACTTCTTATGATCCAGTAGATATGCTTGTTTATAATGAAGAAGGAAATGAATGGATCGTTGTGGCTTGTCAAAAAGGTGGAATTGTTGAATCTTATCGTTTTGGTAAGGAAAAAGGTGGACAAGTTTATGAAACTGAATATAGCTGTATGGTAAATGAACCTGTTTGCTTAACACCATTTATTAATAATTTCTAAGGCAATTTATTTGCCTTTTTTCTTTGGTTGAATATCGACAAAAAATAACATATAATGATACAAGGTGAGGACTCAACATGGAAAAAAAGAAATTAGATATGAAGATTAAAATAGTATTAGGTATTATTATTTTTATTGTTGTTTTATTTATTGGAAGTTTTGTATATTATAAGCAAGGAATCAAGGCTACGTCTTCTAAAAATAAGGAAGTGATCGTCACTATTCCTAAAGGTAGTAGTGGAAATGATATTATTAAAATATTAGATAAAAATAAACTTATAAAAAGTTTTACATGTGCCAAAATATATTTAAAAATGAATCAACATGATTTTAAAAGTAATGTTTATATTTTAAATAAAAAAATGGATTTAAAAACAATTTTTAAAGCAATTGAAGGAAAAGATAAAAAATATATTTCTAATACTAAAATAACAGTTTTAGATGGACAAACAATTCCTGAATATGCTTCTATTATTTCTAAACAAACAGGAATAGATTATAATGAGATCATTCAAAAATGGACAGATCAAACATATCTTCAAAAGTTAATTAAAAAATATTGGTTTTTAACAGATGATATTTTAAGTGATGGTATTTATTATCCATTGGAAGGATATTTAGCACCAGAAACTTATTTTCTAACACAAGAAGATACGATTGAAAGTATTACAAAAATGATGTTAGATCAAACACAAAAACATCTAGAAAAATATAAAACAGAAATATTAGATTTTAAAGTGAACTCACAACCATTAACAGTTCACCAATTTATGACATTATCATCTATTGTTCAAAGAGAATCACCAGTCAATGACGAAGATAGGCAACTTGTTTGTGGTGTTTTAATTAATCGTTTAAATAAACAAATGCCATTACAATGTGATGTCACTGTTAATTATGGAAATCAAGAAGTAAAAATTGATGTTAAACATACAGATTTAAATAAAGATACAAAATATAATACATATAAATATAATGGTTTACCTGTTGGTCCTATTAGTTCGATTTCAACAGGAATTATAAAAAATGTTTTAAATTATAAGGAAAGTGAGTATTATTATTTCTTTGCAACACAAGATGGAAAAGTTTTATATGCGAAAACATATCAAGAACATCAAGCAAATGTAAATAGTAATAAGTGGTATTAAAATGAAGTATTTTGATGAAATAGAAAAAAGTGCAAGAGAAAGAAATATTCCAGTCATGGAAAAAGAGGGTTTGGAATTTTTAATACAAACATTCAATGAACATCAATGTCATCGCTGTCTTGAAATTGGCAGTGCCATTGGTTATTCAGCAATGATGATGGTTTCAAATATAGATGATTTTGTAGTTGAAACAATTGAATTAGATGATGCACGTTATCTTGAAGCTATTCAAAACATTAAAGAACAACAATTAGAAGATCAAATAGAAATCCACCATGATGATGCATTAACATTTGATATCAATGATTTAAAATACCAAGAATTTGATTGTTTATTTATTGATGCAGCGAAAGCACAATATCAAAAATTCTTTGAAAAATACATGCCTTTAGTTCAAAAAAATGGAATTTGCATTGTTGATAATCTAGATTTTCATGGGATGATTTTTGATATTGATCATATTAAAAATAGAAACACAAAACAACTTGTTAAAAAAATTAAAAGATTTAAAGATTGGATTTTCAATCATGAAGAATATCAAGTCACTTATTATGGTGTAGGTGATGGAATTTGTGTAATAAAAAGGAAGTGAAATAAGTGTCATTAATAATTAATATAAATAGTTTATCATATCTTTATGATTATTTGGATTTAGGTGTCCATGATTTTATTGTAGGAACAAATCAATTTTCATGTCGACAAGCTTTAACAGTTGATTATATAGAATTAAAAGAAATAAAGGAAAAATATCCAATGATTCGTTTATTTGTTTTAGTTAATGCGTTAGTTGAACAAAAATATTTAGATGATTTAAAGAATCATTTAGATAAATTAAATGAATGTCAAATAGATGGGATTATTTTTCAAGATTTTGGAGTTTTACAAATTTGTAATGAAAAAGGATATTCATTTGAAAAAATCTATGATCCAGAAACATTAAATACAAATCATCTCACATTATCTGTTTTAAAAGAACAAGGAATAGATGGCGCTTTTCTAGCAAGAGAAATCCCGCTAAAAGAAAAACAAATGATTGGACAAAATTGTAAATTAAAAACAATGGTTCAAGTACATGGGGTTGAATATATGGCTTATTCAAAAAGAAAGTTATTGTCTAATTATAAAGAGTATACACATCTTGATTTTAATGTAGATAAAGAGGCACAAATTGAAATCAAAGCCAATGGTGTAGAGGACCATTGTCATATTTATGAAGATCAATATGGAACCCACATTACTTCAACTAATCAAATGTGTGCACTAGATGTTCTTAATCAATTCAATGATTTTGATTATTTATATATTGATGGTCAATATATAAATGAAACAGATTTATTAGAAATTACACATCTTTATATACAAGCTATAGAAGCAATTAAAAATCAAACATACAGTAAAGAATCAATAGAGTTGATGCAATTACTTTATCGTTTAACACCAAATGTTCATTACTACCATAGTTTTTTATTTGATTCAACTGTTTATAAAATTTCTGATGTAAGAAAGAGAGAAGAAAATGAGAGAAGTTAGTCAAGTTATTAATGGAAAAAGAGTCATTGTTAAAAAGCCAGAGTTACTTGCGCCAGCAGGTAATTTAGAAAAACTAAAAGTAGCTATTTTATATGGTGCAGATGCAGTTTTTATAGGTGGAAAAGAGTTTTCTTTACGCTCAAGTGCTTCTAACTTTTCTTTAGAAGACATTCAAGAAGCTGTAGAATTTGCCCATACACATCATGCAGCTATCCATGTAACATGTAATATTATTTTACATGAAGACAATTTAAAGGGATTAGAAGAATATCTTTTAAAGCTAGATGAAATTGGAGTAGATGCAATTATTGTAGCAGATCCTTATATTATGTCTTTAGCAAAAAAATTGCATTTAAAATTAGAAGTCCATGTTTCTACTCAACTATCTACTATGAATACCAGTGCGATTCGTTTTTATGAAAATTTAGGTGTTGACCGTGTCGTTTTTGCAAGAGAAGTAGATTATCAAGATCTAAAAGAAGTAAGAGAAAAGGTTGATATTGATTTAGAGTATTTCATTCATGGAGCTATGTGTATCCATTATTCTGGAAGATGTATGTTATCTAATTATTTTTCAAGAAGAGATGCCAATCGTGGAGGATGTTCGCAATCTTGTCGATGGTATTATGATATTTTTGAAAAAGATCAACAGTTAAATCATGATGAAATTGTTCCTTTTAGTATGTCAAGTAAAGATATGTCTTTAGTAGATGAATTACCTAAACTTATTGAATTAGGGATTGATTCTTTTAAGATAGAAGGAAGAATGAAGTCATTGCATTATATTGCAACTGTTGTATCTACTTATCGTAAATTGATTGATACGTATTGTGATGATCCTGAAAACTTTGATAAAAATGGTTATCGAAAAGAAATTGAAAAGGCAGCCAATCGCGCTTTATGTACAGGCTTCTTTAAAGATGTTCCAAACAGTGATTATCAACTTTATAATCAAAGAGATGAGCATCCTACACAAGATTTTTGTGCGCGTGTATTAAGTTATGATGTAGATAAACATGAAGTTATGATTGAACAAAGAAATTATTTTAAAGTGGGAGATCAAATTGAATTTTTCTCACCACATCATGAAAATGTTTTAATTGAAGTTAAAGAAATATATAATGAAGATAGAGAATCAGTTGAAGTAGCAAATCATCCAATGGAAATTCTTTATTTAAAATGTGAGCAACCATTGTCTGAATTTGATATGGGAAGGAAGGTTTTAACAAATGAAAAATAGTATTATTATTGGTATTGCTGGAGGAAGTGCTTCAGGAAAGACATCTATTTCTAGACAAGTGTATGAATTTTTTAAAGGAAGTCATACAACATGTATTATCAAACAAGATGATTATTATAAAGATCAAAGTCATCTTTCTTTTGAAGAAAGAGTTAAAACAAACTACGATCATCCTTTTGCTTTTGATAATGATTTGCTTGTAGAACAATTAAAACAATTAAAAGAAGGAAAATCAATTTCTAAACCTACATATGATTATACTCAACATACAAGAAGTGATGTTGTTGAAACAATTACACCAAGAGATGTTTATATTTTAGAAGGATTATTTGTTTTATATGATGAAAAAATTAGAGATTTATGTGATATTCTTGTCTTTGTAGATACAGATGCTGATATTCGTTTTATTCGTCGTTTAAAACGTGATATTGAAGAAAGAGGACGTTCTATTGATTCAGTATGTAATCAATATTTAGAAACAGTAAGACCAATGCATGAACAATTCGTTGAACCTTCAAAAAAATATGCACATATCATTATCCCTGAAGGGGGAAATAATACAGTAGCCATCGATCTTTTAATTACTAAGATTTCAAGTGTTATTGATGCTAAGGAGTAAAAGATGTATTGTACAAATTGTGGTCGAAAAATTAAAGATGGAGAACGTTATTGCCCTTATTGTGGAACGAAAACATTTAATGAATATGAATTTAATCAACATAGAGTAGATTATGCAATTTCTAGACGTAGTATTCCAATGTGTATTATTTTATCAATTGTTACGTTTGGAATTTATGGACTTTATTGGCTTTATTGTCTTGCCAGTGATGTCAATACACTTACTGGAGAAGAAGAATCTTCAGGTTTTAAAGTCTTGATTTTAAGTATTATTACTTTAGGTTTATATGAACTTTATTGGTTGTATAAAGTTGGAGAGAGATTAAGTGATTTTCAAACTTATCAAGGAGAAATGGTAGATAGTTATCGTGCTCTTGTTTATTTGATTTTAGGAATATTTGGATTAAATATTGTAGCAAGAGCACTTATTCAAAATGATTTGAATAAATATGCTTATGATTCATAAAAATAGACTAGATATTTAGATATAAATATGCTATATTATTGATTACGAGGTGACTTAAAATGGATAAAGATAAAGTATTACTTACGAAATCTGGTGTAGAAAAACTTGAAGAAGAAAGAGATAATTTAATTAATGTTGAAAGACCTAGAGTCATTGAAGAATTACAATTAGCTCGTTCTCAAGGTGACTTATCAGAAAACGCTGATTATGATGCAGCTAGAGATAAACAAGCTCAAATCGAACAAAGAATTAAAGAAATTGAATATATGCTTCAAAATGCAGAAATCATTTCTGAAGAACAAATGGATTTAAATGTTGTTAAACCTGGGACAACAGTTACAATTTTAGATTTATCTTTAGATGATCCTGAAGAAGAAAAATATACAATTGTAGGTTCTTTCGAAACTGATCCTGTTAATGGTAAGATTTCAAATGAATCACCACTTGCTAAAGCACTTATTGGTCATGGAGTTAATGAAATCGTGACTGTTGGGGTTGCTGAAGCATATGATGTAAAAATTGTAGATATTGAATTTACTGCATAAAACAACAAGTTATTGTTGTTTTTTCTTTATATAATAAAGTAAATAATAAATAATAAAAACAAATAAAGGTTTTATTAAAATTTGAATATTTATATCTTTTAAATGAAATATAAATTGAATAATTAAATAAGTCATTGAAAGGGTCATTCCGTGGATCAATGGCTTTTCTTTTACCATTTTATAAAAAATAAAAGTGAAAACAACTAAGATAAGATAACTAAAAAAAGTAATCAGTAATTGATAAATAAAAGATGAAACATGCATAAAAGAAAAAAGAATAGCCATAATAAAACTAATGATTAAATAACTTACAAATAAAAATGCATAAGATAATAAATAAGGCATTAACTTTCTTTTCATAGAAACCTCCTAATAGAGAATATGAAAAAAAAGAGTAAGTAGAACGGAGAACATATGTTTAAAATATTTATCATTAGTATTTTTATGTATATCTATCTAACAGTTTTACTTAGGCTTTTTGGAAAAAAAGAATTTAGTCAACTCAATGTTTTTGATTTTGTTGTTTTTTTAGTGATTTCTGAAATCACGACAATGTCTTTAGAAACACAAGATTTGTCTGTTTTAGATAGTGTGATAGCCACACTGACACTCATTATTTTAGATAGAATAGAATCTTTTATTACGATGCGTTCAAAAAAATTGAGAGATTTTTTTGAAGGAAGACCGTGTTATATCATTTATAGAGGAAAGATACAATATCAAAATATGAAAAAATTACGCTATAGTATAGATGATTTATGTCATCATTTAAGAGTAAGTGATATCGATAGTGTTTCTAAAGTGGATTTTGCTATTCTAGAAACAAATGGTTCTTTATCGGTTATTCCAAAACAAGAAAGTCAAACACTTTTACCTGATGCATTGATCAGTGATGGCTGTATTAATCAAGAAGCACTTCAAATTTTAAATAAAGATGAAGCGTGGTTGAAAAATGAATTAAAGAAAAAACACATTTCTCATATAGAAGATGTGCTTTATTGTGTTTTAGAAAAAAAGGGTCTTTATGTGATAAAAAAATAACTATCCAAACATAATATCCAACATCATCATGATCATAAATCCTACCATAAAACTCATCGTACCAACATCTACTTCTTTTAAGGCATTTGCTTCAGGAATCAGTTCTTCGATACAAACAAACATCATCGCTCCAGCTGCAAAGCTTAAAGCAAAAGGAAGAATGCTACTAAAAAGTTGAGCAAATAAAAAACCTAAAAGTGCACTTGGAATTTCTACAAGGGCAGAATATTGACCATACATCATTGCTTTAAAACGTGAGATACCACTTTCATGTAAAGGTAAAGAAATGGCCGTACCTTCAGGAAAGTTTTGGATACCAATACCAATAGATAAAATAAGGGCAGGAACAAGATTAGTTTTAACGCTTGCAATGGCAATTCCAACCGCTAAACCTTCGGGAATATTGTGTAAGGTCATTGCTAGTAATAAAAGTTTATTTTTAGAAAGAGTATTTGTAGGACCTTCTTTTTGATGAGAAATAATATGTTCATGGGGAAGAAATTTATCACATAATCTTAAAAATAAGCCACCGCTAAAAAAGACAAGTGGAATCAAAAAAAGTAAAAGTAGATGATCTTCAACTTGTTGGATTGCTGGAAGAAGCAATGAAAAGAAAGTAGCAGCAATCATAATACCAGCAGCTAAACCTAAAGCAATACTGACAAGTTTTTGACTTTTACTTTTAACAAAATAAACAAGACTTGACCCTAAAAAAGTCATGAGCCAGTTAAAAATAGAAAGTACTAAAGCAAGTAAAAAAAGTTGTGAATTTGATAACATAAAAGACCTCCATAGTATCCTATGAAGGTCTTATCATTTCATCTAGGCTTATCTATTAATAAAGTCATAGTCACTATCATCAATAGTTACTAAAATTGCTTTTTCAGTTAATCTTTGTTTTTTACTATCATAAGTAGGTAAAACAGTATAATTAACACGAATATTTCTTTCTACTTCTTCATCGTAAGCAAAATCTGCTTGTCTAAAGAAGATAGGATCATGATCATAAACAGAAATATTACCAAATTGATTTTGTTCGTTGTAATAAACAACTTTACCTGATTTACGAGTAACTAAACTATCAAGATGTGACATGATTAAATCATACATTTCATCATATAAACTACTTGAATCTTTACCTTGATATTTTTCATCGATTGTAAAGTCACATTCTTTTTGATTTTCATTACATAATGCTTTAATAAATGAATGAACCACTTTAATTAATAATTCATTACCACTATTTTCAACAGCTTCATTTAATCTTTGATATAAAGGAAGTTGTTCAAGGGCATAACCTTTTTCAAAGAATTCATAAAGTAAATAAGCATTTGCTTCTTTTACTTTACCAACAGTAGCATTTGTTTTATATAAAACTTCGTAGAAGTTAACTCCTTTAATACGATTATGTAAAGAAATAAATTCTCTATTAGCTTCATCATATTCTTTTAATTCTAATAAAGCACATCCTCTATAATATTTGATCCATTGTAAAGCATTATAATGCCATTTAAGTGGTGTAGCTAATGCTTGATTTGCACATTCTACACATGCTTTATATTGTTTTGTTTCAAATAAAGCACGTACTTTTAATCTAAAGTATCTTTCTTTGAAAGATTCAAATTCTCTACCTTCGTTATTAACAAAAGGTTTATCAGATAATAATCTAACATCTAATTTATTAAGCATTTTGATCATTAAATCATAATTGATTGGAGTTTGATTTAATGCATATTTAATTGCTCTATTAATTGCTGGTTCAACAGGAGAATATTTTTCTTGTTTACAAATACCTAAAATATCTTCAAGGATATCAAAGAATAAACTTTCTTTTTCTTTTATTTTTTCATCATCAATATTAATAAACTTATTATATAAAGCATACCCATATTGATTAATATATCCTTTTAAAGAAGGAGCCATTTGTAAAAATGTATTTCCTACTTCAATTGCATCATCATTTCTACCATTGTTTTTTAATAATTTAATAAAATCATTTGCTTCAAATTCATTGAAAGAAGCAGCATCTTCATTGAATTTATTGAAATATCTTTCAATACTTTTTAATTCGTTTTCGTTCATAAAATTCACCTCATGCATTATTATATCATTTATTTATCATGAATAACATAAAATGTTTTTAAAAACATTTTTTATATGCTATAATAATGCAGAAAATTAAGAGGTGAAAAAATGAGTAAACAAGTGTTTAGTACAGATTTTTACGGGAAAAATCTGACAGTAGAAGTAGGAGAATTAGCTAAACAAGCTAATGCCCGTCTTTAGAAGTTATCACTATATTTTTTAGAACTACATTTAAACCATTTCTTTCAATATGTCGATTTTATCGGCTTTTTTTATACTTTTAATTTTTTTATATTATTTTTTATGTTATAATTTATATAGTGATAGTAGTGATATATTATTGGAGGTGTTTCTATGGCTTTTTTCCTTAAAAAATCTACTCTTAAAGGTCGTACCTATCTTTCCATCGTTGAAAGTTATTACTCCCCTCAAAAGCATGGTGGTGCTCATCGCACCTATAAATCACTTGCTTCTGTTGAAACTTGGAAAGCCAAAGGTATCGATGATCCTATTGCCTATTTTCAAAAAGAAGTGGATGAACTCAACAAAAATAATAAAAACAAGAATTCTCTTAAGATTTCCGATCATTCTCCTGAACTCTATCTTGGATATTTTCCATTCATATCCATGATGAATAAAATGGATATCAAAAAGTATGTCGACTATTTCAATCTGCATAATTCTTTTGAGTTTGACCTTTACGAACTTCTTTCATCTCTTATCTATGCTCGTCTTGTTAATCCATGCAGTAAGCATAGAACTTTTCATGAGGTCCTTCCTCAACTAAGAGACGGCGTTCACTTTTCTTATGATCAGCTTCTTGATGGTCTTGAATTCATCGGCAATGACTACGGCAAGTTTATCGAAATCTTTAATGAACAGACAAAGAAATTCTATGATATCAATACTTCCAAGACCTACTTTGACTGCAGTAATTTTTATTTTGAAATAGACAGAGAAGATGACTTTAGAAGAAAAGGTCCTTCTAAAGAAAACAGAAAAGATCCCATTGTCGGCTTAGGACTGCTTCTTGATGCAAATCAAATTCCTATTGGCATGGAACTGTTTCCTGGCAACGAAAGTGAAAAGCCCATACTGAGAAATGTCATCAAAAAACTGAAAGATAAAAATCAAATCACAGGGAAAACCATCCATGTTGCAGATAAAGGATTGAACTGTGCACAGAATATCGCCTTTTCCAAAGAAAACGGAGATGGCTATCTCTTCTCAAAATCAGTAAAATCCTTACCTGAAAAAGAAAAGACATGGGTACTGTTGGATAATGATGATTGGAAGGATGTAAGAAGCAGAGATGGCACACTGTTATACAGATATAAATCATGTGTCGAAAAATTTCCATACACTTTTGAAATAGATGGTAAAAAGAAAACCCTCTGCTTTACAGAAAAAAGACTTGTTACCTATAATCCAAAACTGGCCTCAAAGAAAAAATATGAAATAGCCAAACAGATTGAAAAAGCAAGAAACCTCTGTTACAGTCAGGCAAAACGATCAGAATATGGAGATTTAGGAAAGTATGTCGATTTCATTGATGAAGACGGAGAGAAAGCCAAGGCCTCAATAAACGAATCAATGATTGAAAAAGAGCTAAAGTTTGCAGGATACAATATGCTTGTTACTTCAGAAAAGGATATGGATGATATTGATATCTATAATACATATCACAATCTATGGAGGATAGAAGAATCCTTCAGAATAATGAAGTCTGATTTAGATGCACGCCCTGTATTTCTTCAAAAAGAAAACAGCATAAAAGGACACTTCCTGATCTGTTATCTTGCCGTACTGTTAGAAAGAATATTCCAGTTTAAGATATTGGATAATCAATACAGCACACATCAAATCATGAAATTCATTAGAAGCTTTAAGGTGGTCAAAGGTGAAAGTAAATATATCAATGTAACGGCATCAAGTGAATTTATAAAAGAATTCGAAAAGATTACAAATCTTCCACTTACAAATTACTATTTGACAGAGCGGCAAATTAGACAGATATTCAATTATAAGATTTAAACGAAAAAGCAATAGAGATTCTATCTTGAATTCCTACTGCTTTTTTACTATCACTATATTTTAATGCTGGATACCAAAGTCAGGT
>OLRT01000651.1_pt1 | contig 26734 bp, 16 predicted proteins | sample 1672021 | NCBI WGS metagenome assembly OLRT01 (sample SAMEA3136637, study PRJEB25190) | human gut metagenome | reverse complement strand
CCGCAAGCAGGTGCTTGCCGGTAAGCTGCGGGCCGGGCATGCCCGGCCCCTACAGCTCTACGTCCAATACTTTACTTGTGAGGTGCCTATGACTGCATTGCTGACCGGGCTGGCATCGCTGCTCGTGTTTAGCAGCGTCATTCTGGTGCATGAGTTGGGCCACTTTATGGCGGCGCGCCATTGCGGTATCCATGTCGAGGAATTTTCCATCGGCTTTGGCCCGTGCCTGTGGTCCACGACCCGTGACGGAACGACCTATTCTGTCCGCCTGCTGCCGCTGGGCGGCTATAATCTGTTCAGCCCCCTGCCTGACGAGGAGGACGACGAGGAGGACGAGAGCGGGGAGAGCGCACCGCCGCCCGCCCCGAAACCCCGCAAAACCACGCTTTTCCCGCTGGTCGTCAGCGGCCAGAAATTTGAGGATGCCACCGCCTGGCAGCGCTTTTTTGTCACGCTCTGCGGTGCGCTGATGAACTTTATCCTCGGCGTCGCGGTGCTGTTGCTGCTCGTCCTTACCATGGGCAAGGTCGGCAGCACGACGATTGCGGATTTCAGCGAGAACGCCACAAGCTCCGCAGCCCTGCAGGAGGGCGACACGATTTTGCAGATTTGCAGCAACCCCTGCTGGACGGTCTACGACATAACCGATTGGTTTTACACCGGTGAGGAGGAAACCTACAACGTGGTGGTCCTGCGCGGCAGCGAGGTCCTGGAGCTGCAGGGTGTGACCTTCACCCCGACGCGCGACGCGGACGGCAATGTGCTGTACGGCATGGATTTCCGCGTTGAGCCGATGAAAAAGGACCTGCGGCACGTCATTGTCATGACCTGCGATATGTATAGTTACTACAGCAGGGCTATTCTGGGCAGCTTTTTTGACCTGCTCGCCGGCAAGGTGGGCGTGGAGGAACTGTCCGGCCCCCTCGGCACGGTGTCGGCGGTCAACCAGGCCGTGCACTACGGCTGGCGGGAGGTACTGTCCCTGCTGGCTCTGCTGACCATCAACGTCGGTATCTTTAACCTGCTGCCCATCCCGGCACTGGACGGCTGCAAGCTGCTGTTCCTTGCGTGGGAGGGCCTGACCGGCCATCCTGTGCCGCCCCGCGTGCAGGGCGTGATCAACACGGCGGGTACGGTGGCGCTGGTGTGGCTGATGATTCTGGTCACGATGCACGATATTTCACGATTCTTATAAGGAGAACTACGATGCAGCGTCAATTAAAAAAAGAAGTCAAGATCGGCAGCATTAAAATCGGCGGCACGAACCCCATTGCCGTCCAGACGATGCTGAATGTGCCCGTCAAGGATATTGCGGGCAACGTGGCCCAGGCAGAGCGCGTCGCCAAGGCGGGCTGCCAGATCGTCCGCGTGACCGTGCCCACCCCGGCGGACGCCGCCGTCGTGGCTGCCATTAAAGAAAAGGTGGACATCCCCGTTGTGGCGGACATCCACTTTGACTACCGCGCCGCGCTTGCAGCGCTGGATGCCGGTGCGGACAAAATTCGCATCAACCCCGGCAACATCGGGGATGATGACCGCGTCAAGGCCGTGGCCGACGCCTGCAACGCCAGAAATGTGCCCATCCGCATCGGCGTCAACGGCGGCAGCCTCGAAAAGCACATCCTGGCCAAGTACGGCGCTCCCGTGCCCGAGGCTATGGTGGAGAGCGCCATGTACCATGTGCGGCTGCTGCAAAAATACGACTTTGATAATATCGTTATTTCGATCAAATCCAGCAACGTGCCCCGCATGATGGCGGCGTACCGTCTGCTGGCCAGCCAGACGGACTACCCCCTGCACGTCGGCGTGACCGAGGCCGGCGGCAACCGCATGGGCCTCATCAAGTCCGGTATGGGCATCGGCGGTCTGCTGATGGAGGGCATCGGCGACACGCTGCGCGTCAGTCTGACCGATGAACCCGAGAACGAGGTCTACGCCGGGTATGACATCCTGCGCGCGGCGGGCTACGCCGTCGCCGGTCCCGAGATCATCAGCTGCCCGACCTGTGGGCGCACCCAGTACCCGATGATCGAGATCGCCAACGAGGTCGAGGCGCGTCTGCGGGACGAGGGCTTTAAGAAGCCGCTCAAGATCGCTATTATGGGCTGTGTTGTCAACGGCCCCGGCGAGGCATCCGACGCCGACATCGGCATTGCCGGCGGTAAGGACGAGGCCCTGCTTTTCATCCGCGGCGAGAAGATCCGTATGTTGAAGGGCGATATTGTCGGCCAGCTGCTGGAAGAAATTCATAAGATGTAACCAATAAAGCCTTCCCCCGCGGGGGAAGGTGGCCCCGCAGGGCCGGATGAGGGGCAAGCTGTCCTCGGCAATTCGTTTGCGGGTAATACCCGGAAACTTCGCCCTCATCAGTCCGCTTCGCGGACAGCTTCAGTCTCCGTGCCAAGAGCCGCCTACGGCGGTTGCACTCCGACACGCGCCTGCGGGCGCAGCCCCTCGGAGGAAGCCTTGTCTCTACACCCACTTGTGAGGTATCCCCATTTGAAACCATTTGTCACCCAGGTCTGGCCGCAGTTTACGGCGGACCAGCAGTTCTGCGCGGCGTTCGGCAGTGTGCTTGTGGACCGCGTGGAGCTTTACCGCACACAAAGACAGGTCGTCATCTGCCTGCGCAGTGCTGAACCTCTGGATCAGGCGCTGTGCGGGCGTCTTTGTGCGTCCCTTGCCGAGGTGTTCGCCGGGTATGAGCTGCAAGTCCGCAGCTACTTTGCCTACCCGAACATCACCCCCGAGGCCGTGCGCCTGATGATCGAGGAATTGAAAGAAAAGGGAATGCCGGTCAACGGCTTCCTCGATAAGTCCGAGCCCGTCACCTTTGGCGAGGACGGCATCACGGTCCACGTCAGCGCGGGCCGCCAGATCCTTGAGAGCGTCGAGCTGCCCCGCGTGCTGGCCGAGATGATCCAGGAGCGCACAGGAAGTCTGCCCGTTGTCCGCCTGGCCGATTCCGGTAAGGCGCGCACCGAGGAGGAGTTTGAGCAGTACCTGCAGGAGAAGGCCCCCGTTGTCAAGTTCGAGGCCAAGGAGACACCGCCCGACTTTACGATTGAAGGTCTCGCCCTCACGAACAAGCCGGTCAAGCTGTTCTACGGCAAGCAGTTCAAGCCCACCGACACCCGCCGCCTCAATGATCTGGGCGACGGCGGCAAGGTCACGGTCTGGGGCGACGTCTTTGCTACCGAGGTCAAGGGCAGCCGCCGCAAGATTTATTTTACCTCCATTACCGACTACTCCGGCTCCGTCAACCTCAAGGTTATGGGGGAAGAAGGCGCGGATATGTCCAAGTGGGAGGGCCTCAAGCCCGGAACGACCCTCATCGTCCGCGGCAACTATATGTACGATAAGTACGAGCATGACTTTGTCATCATGCCCTACGATGTTTTGCAGGTCGAGCGTGAGCAGCGCCAGGATACCGCGCCCGACGGCGAAAAGCGCGTCGAGCTGCACCTGCACACCAAGTCCAGCTCGATGGACGGCTTCAACGACCCCGGCAAGATCGTGCGTCTGGCTCACCGCATGGGCCACCGCGCCATTGCCATCACCGACCACGGCGTCTGCCAGGGCTACCCCGAAGCGATGCTGGCCACCGATACCATCCACGAAACAGACCCGAACTTTAAACTGATTTACGGCTGTGAGGCCTACTTCGTCGATGACATGATCCCCGCAGTCTACGGCAGCGCCGAGATGCCGCTCTCCGGCTCGTTCGTCGTCTTTGACACCGAGACGACGGGTCTCGACTCCAACACCGAGCGCCTGACCGAGATCGGCGCAGTCTATGTTGAAAACGGCAAGATCAACGAGGAAAAGAAGTTCTGCACCTTCGTCAACCCCGGCAAGCCGATCCCGCAGAAGGTCGTTGACCTGACCGGCATCAACGATGCCATGGTCGCCGACGCCCCGACGCCCGAGGAGGCCATCCGCGCTTTTAAAGAATTTTGCGGGGACAACATCCTTGTGGCCCACAATGCCCACAGCTTTGATATGCTGTTCATCCGCAAGGCAGGGGAGAAGGCGGGCGTCAGCTGGGACGAGAACACCTATATCGACACACTGCCGATGGGGCAGGCACTCTTTCCGGGGCTGCGCAACTACAAGCTGGACACCATCAACAAGCACCTCGAGATCCCGCCCTTCAACCATCACCGCGCCGTCGATGACGCCATGGCGCTGGCCCGCATCTATGAGGTCATGCTGACCGACCTCGAGGAAAAGGACATCCATACGGTGGAGTCTATCAACACCGGCCTCGGCGGCAACAAAGAGGTGCTGAAAAAGAAATACTACCACCTTATTATATTGGTGCAGAATCAGGTGGGCTTAAAGAACCTCTACCGCATTGTCAGCGCCGCCCACACGCAGTATTTCTTTAAGAAACCGCGCGTGCCGCGCAGCCTGCTGAACCAGTACCGCGAGGGCCTGCTGCTCTCCCCGGCCTGTGAAGCAGGTGAGCTTTACAGGGCAATCGTGGCCGGTCAGCCCTACGAACAGCTGCTCCGCATTGCCGATTATTACGATTATCTCGAAGTGCAGCCGCTCGGCAACAATGAATTCATGGTGCGCAACGGGCAGGTGGACTCGATCGAGGCCATCAAAAACTTCAACCGCACCGTCATAAAGCTGGGCGAGGACCTGCATAAGCCGGTTGTCGCCACGGGCGACTCCCATTTTCAGGAGCCGGAGGACTGGATCTACCGCGCTGTTCTGCAGGCCGGCAACGGCTTCAAGGACGCGGACAACCAGGCCCCGCTCTACTTCCGCACCACGCCCGATATGCTGGAAGATTTCAGCTATCTGCCGCAGGAAAAGGCGTATGAAATTGTGGTGACGAACCCCAACAAGATCGCCGCGACCATCGACAACAACCTGCGCGCCATCCCCAAGGGCACCTACCCGCCCAGCATCCCGGGCGCGGAACAGGAGCTGCGCGACGACACGTGGAAGCATGCGGCGCGCGACTACGGCAGCCCGCTGCCCGACGTGCTGCAAAAGCGGCTGAAAAAGGAGCTGGACTCCATCTGCGGTCACGGTTACGCCGTTTTGTACGTCATTGCCGTGCGTCTGGTGGCCTACTCCAATGCGGGCGGCTATCAGGTCGGCAGCCGCGGCTCCGTCGGCTCATCCGCCGTCGCGCACTTCTCCGGCATTTCCGAGGTCAACTCGATGCCGCCGCACTATCTGTGCCCCAACTGCAAGCACAGCGAGTGGATCAACGACGGCGTACACTTTGACGGCTTCGACCTGCCCGACAAGACCTGCCCGGTCTGCGGCAAGCCGATGATCGTCGAGGGCCACGACATCCCGTTTGAGACCTTCCTAGGCTTCTACGGCGACAAGGAGCCTGATATTGACCTGAACTTCTCGGGCATGTATCAGTCCCACGTCCACCGCTACACCGAGGAACTGTTCGGCAAGGAAAACGTGTTCAAGGCGGGCACGGTCTCCGGTCTGCAGGATAAGACCGCCTACGGCTACGTCAAAAAATACCTCGAGGAGCGCGGCAAGACCGTCAACCGCGCCGAGGAAAACCGCCTTGTCATGGGCTGCACCGGCGTCAAGCGCACGACGGGTCAGCACCCCGGCGGCATGGTCGTTGTGCCGGATACCTTCGACATTTACGACTTCTGCGCCATCCAGCACCCGGCGGACGACGTCAAGGGCGGTCTGCTGACGACCCACTTTGAATTTAAATACCTGCACGATACGCTGCTCAAGCTGGATGAGCTGGGCCATGATGTGCCGACCTTCTACAAGTTCTTTGAGGAATACTCCGGCATTCCGATTGATTCCGTCCCGATGAACGACGAGAAGGTCTACAGTCTGCTGACCAGCCCCGAGGCCCTCGGCGTGACGGAGGAGCAGATCGGCTCCAAGACCGGCACGTTCGGCATCCCCGAGATGGGCACAAACTTCGTGCGCCAGATGCTTCTGGACGCACAGCCGAAGAATTTCTCCGAGCTGATCCAAATTTCCGGCCTGTCCCACGGCACCGACGTCTGGACCGGCAACGCCGACGAGCTGATCCGCTCTGGCACCTGCACGATTGCGGAGGTCATCGGCTGCCGTGACAGCATCATGCTGTACCTGCTGCGCAAGGGACTGGAGCCGAAGATGTCGTTCGACATCATGGAGGCCGTGCGTAAGGGCAAGGTCGCCAAGGGCGGCTTCAAGCCCGGGTGGGAGGAAGCCATGCGCGAGCACGATGTGCCCGACTGGTATATTGAATCCTGCCGCAAGATCAAGTATATGTTCCCCAAGGCCCACGCCGTGGCCTACCTGATGGCGGCCATCCGCCTGATGTGGTTCAAGGTCTACCACCCGGCCATCTTCTACGCGGTGTACTTCACGGTGCGCGGCGCGGATATTGACTACGAGGCCGCCGTGGGCGGCGTCCGTGTGGCGAAGCAGCACCTGCGCGACAACGAAAAGATCCCCAAGGACGAGCGCACCGCCAAGGACGATGACGCGCTGGTCAGCCTGCAGTTGGAAAACGAAATGCTGCAGCGCGGCTGCGAGTTTTTGCCCATCGAGCTGGGCAGGAGCTACGCCAGCAAGTACGTGGTTGAGGACGGCAAGGTGCGTCTGCCGTTCACGGCCATCCGCGGTCTGGGTGATGCCGCCGCCGTTGCGCTGGAACAGGCCACGATGCACGGGCAGGAGTATATCTCGGTGGAGGAATTGCAGCAGGCCAGCGGTGTGGCGCAGTCTGTTTTTGACAAGCTCCGCGCCGTCGGCGCTTTGGGCAGTCTGCCCGAAACGAGCCAGGTGGATTTGTTCAGTATGATTTAAAGGTGAGGGGCGCCGTTGCCGCCAACTTGCCCCCTTGACAACCTACCTGATTTGCGCTATAATAGCAGTCACTGATGCGGGATTAGCTCATCCGGTAGAGTGACTGCTTCCCAAGCAGTAGGTGGCGAGTTCGAGACTCGTATCCCGCTCCAAGATACCCCGAGGCGTTTCGCTTCGGGGCATTTTTATTTGTGCAAAAAGAGGTGCCGACCATGCTTGACGCATTCCCGATCTATCACTGGTTCCACAACGGCAACCCGTATTCCGGGGCAGAGGGCGGTATGCGCTATGTCATCACCCCCATCAAAGTGCCCGACCCGAGCGACGAGAGCGGCAAGAAAAAGCGCGAGGCCCTCTGCGCCGAGGTCTGGCCCGGCCCGTGGAGCATCGAGCATACCGCCGAGGAAAAGATCGAGACGCAGCTGTTTGACGGCGACCAGGCGGGCTTGGATAAGGCCGTCGCCTGGCTGCATGAGCGTTACACCGCCGAGGCAGACCGCTGGACGGACATCCCGTCGATCCTCGACTGTGAGCCGGACCGCTGACGACTGATGAACACCTGCTGCACACCGCGGCAGGTGCTTTTTTGTATCTGTTTTGTGCAAACAAAACAGAAAAACCAATAAAATATGACAAAAAGGCCCCAAAACTGCGTTGACAAGGCGTAATGCCCGGGTTATAATATTATGTAACTGTGTCTGGAAACAGTGCAGCCGCAACATAGCAAAAAGAGGCAGACGCCGCTGCCTATTAAATAAGGAAGGTGGCCCATCATGGCGGAAAAAGAGTTGCGCCGCATGAGCCGCGAGGAGCTGGTCGAAATCATCTACGCGATGCAGCAGAGCCAGCACCAGCTCGAGCAGCAGAATGAGGAACTGCGTGCAAGGCTGGACGACCGAACGCTCAAGTGGGAGCAGGCCGGCTCGCTGGCCGAGGCTGCGCTGAGCCTGAACCATGTGTTTGAGGACGCGCAGGCGGCGGCAGATCAATATCTTGCATCCCTCAAAGCAGGGGAGGCCGACGCCCGCGCGCAGGCGGACGAGCTTACCGCCCGGGCACAGCGGGACGCTGATAAGTTGCTGGCGGATGCCCGGCGCGAGGCCGACGACATTGTGAGCCGGGCCAACAGGGAGGCCGACAGACAGTGGGAGCTTTTCCGTCGGCAGGTGCGCAGGGCCGTGCAGGTCAGCCCCGAGCTGGCAGCCCTGCTGCAAAAGCGCCGTCCCCGCGAAGATTAGGGCAATACCACATAATTCTAAGTGCCGATACGGCGAGCGAGGTGCGGCATCTGCTAAGCCAAAAGCGCAGATAATACTGGATGTCTTATCGAGCATTTTGGCAACGCAGATGCCGTGCCGCAGCCGCCGGAGCGGTGCTTAAGCCGTTAGGCGGGAATTGTGCGGTGTTGCCTTAGGAATAAGGAGCCTATATGCCCAGACAGGTCCCGACGCCGCGCACGGTGGAGATCCCTTCCGCCGAGGCTGTCGCCAAGGAGCGCGAGCGTCTGCAATACAAAAAGAAATACAACCGCACGCTGCGCAGCACGATCTACGCGCTGCTGGTCGTGGCCGCACTGGCCGTGCTGGTTGCCACGATTTTTCTGCCGGTGCTGCAGGTGTCCGGCACCAGCATGGAACCGACGCTGGCCGACGGAGACATTATTCTGCTGCTGAAAAGCGAAAGCTTCACCACCGGCGACATCTGCGGGCTGTACTGGCAGAACAAGCTGCTGCTCAAGCGTGTCATCGGCGGCCCGGGCGACATCATTGACATTGACGCCGCGGGCAATGTCACGGTCAATGGGCAGGAGTTAGACGAGCCTTACTTGACCGACAAGGCCCTGGGTGAGTGTGACATCACACTGCCGTATCAGGTGCCGGAAAACCGCTATTTTGTTATGGGCGACCACCGCTCGACCTCGGTGGACAGCCGCAGCAGCGTGATTGGCTGCATTGAGAAGGAACAAATCGTAGGACGAGCTTTTTTGAGAGTGTATCCTTTTGACAGCATCTCGCTTTTATTGCAAAAATAGACGAGGAAAGCCTTATGGAAAACATCGTGAAAGAGTATATAGAACGCTTTGACCGGAACCACCGGCGGCAGCATCGCTATGCCTGGCTTCTGGGGGTGCTGGCGCTGCTGGTCTGTCTGGCGGTGTTCTGGCGGCTCAAGCTGGTCGGCACGGCCATGACGAATGAAGCCTCCTGCGGCTTGCAGGAGCACACCCATACCGACAGCTGCTACACAACGGTGCTGGACTGCACCGCGGACACGCCGGAGAACGGGGCGGGGGAGCATATCCACACCGACGCCTGCTATAAGCGTGAGCTGATCTGCACCCTGCCGGAGCACACCCACACGGCAGACTGCTACAGCGACCCCGAGGCCGACACCGAGGGGGAGGCCGACTGGACCCAAGCCTTCCCGCAGGAGGCACTGACCGGCGACTGGGCGCGGGACACGGTGACCATCGCGGCCAGCCAGGTCGGCTATGCCGAGAGCACCCGCAACTGGCAGCTGAACGACGACGGCACCCGCGGCGGCTATACCCGCTACGGCGCATGGTACGGCAGCCCCTACGGCGGCTGGAACGGCATGTTCGCCGCGTTCTGCCTGCATTACGCCGGTGTGGACGAGGACTGCCTGACCACGGCGAACGCCGCGGGCGTCAACGCCTGGGCGGTGGCGCTCTGCCAGGCGGGTCAGCTGCAGGGGCCCGGCCATGAGGCTGTGCCCGGCGACATCGTATTTTTGGGCAACGACGATAAGATCGAGACCTGCGCGGTTGTCGCGGACGTAGACACGGCAAGCGGCGTGCCGACGCTGACCCTGATCGCGGGCGACGTGGACAACACCGTTGCCGAGCTGACCGTCCCGGCGGACTCCGACACGATCCTGGGCTACGCCGCCACGGCGGACGCCTTTGCGGCGTACACGCAGGACCACCCGGATAAAAAACCCGCCGCCGACGCCCCCGGGACCGCGACGCCTGAGCAGGACGAGCAAGGAGACGAGGACACCGTGGATGAAAGAATCTCTCTTGCGGCGACGCTGGAAGGCGAAAACAAAGCTGAGGGCGAAGGCGGGAATCAAACGACCACGACGGGTCCCATCGACATGGGCGGTTCTTATACTTGGTATGATGCAAACCAGAATGAAGTGACAAAAGACTATCTGACTTCGGTTACAGCTAAGACGGAAAGTGATGCAAACAAGGGCGCGGAGTTTGATAAAGATAAGAATGATTATAAGACGCAGTTGACGATGGGCTTTGAAATCCCGACAGAAGAGCTCATTGCGGCCAAGGGCGAAATGTATTATAAACTCCCGAAGGACGTCACAATCCCTGATGGGGTGCTGGGAACAGAATATACCGGTACCAGCGGCACGGACAATGCTTTTAAATTCCATCTGGAAAAAGATGGGGATAACTATGTGCTGAAGCTAAGCTTCCTGAATGAATTTCTGGAAGCACATAAAGATCAGCAGTCTGTCATCGGCAGCCTGTACTATAATGCAGAACTGGGTCACAATACCGTTACGGACGAAGGCAAGATTGAAATAAAGTTCAGCAATGATGTTCGTCTGGAAATTGGTACGGACTATATCAAATATGACGAAAACGAGACGCTGCACTACAATATTGATACAAAAAAGACTGGCGTTTACCTGACGGAAGAAGGCAAGCTGCGCTACACGGTTACGGTCTCTACAACCAAGGGCACGCCGGATCCTATTACGGTCAAGGATGCACTGGACGACAAGAGCGGAAGCATTACCTATAAGGCTCCGACATTGGTCAGTGTTGAAAAGACGGTAAATAGAACGACAACCGATGTGACGAAAAATCCAAAAACGAAATTCAAGGTAACGGGAACGGATGAAGCAAAAACAAACGGCAAAGCCTTTGAAATGGAGCTTGATGCCCTTCCCAAATCGTCAGACGGGACAACACCCAACAGCTATACGATTGTCTATGAATACGATTTGAAGAACCCACCCCAAAACGGTGAAAGTGATGTGTGGCAGAAGAATACGGTGACGGCCTCGGCAACGGATACGAAAACGAAGGAGACTGTGAAAAAGTCTGCCGAAGCCAAGCTTCATATTGCGCGCAAAGTGATTGACAAGACAGGCAGTTACGATGGTAAACCCCAAAAGATACATTGGACAATCACTTTGAATGAACAGAACATCCTGAATGTCACAGATAAAAAACTGACGGACAGTATGTTTGCGGGTGATACCGGTCCTTGGAGTGTCCCGAAAGATGGCAGCAACTTCAAAGTATCTGTTAAGAACGATCAAGACCAGGATGTGGATGCCGTCACAGCTCAAAAAACCTACAATGTTGAATATGCAACCGGCCCAGACGGAAAACAGTATATAAAAGACATCTATTTCCTGGATACCGAGGGCAACACTACAGGGAAAAACACCTATAAGTATATCATTGAATACGATACCGCTGCGGAATCGAATTGGAACGACACAACTGTACACAATGACGCGACCTTTGATGGTACGACAAAAGGGGCGGACGTATCCGTAGGCCGTGCGACAGGATGGGTCGAGAAAAATGTAAAAAATCAGGGTGCGCTGGACACAAATGGCAATGCGATTGTCGAGTGGACGTTTACGATCACTGCCCCGCATGGCGGCATTCCGGCAGGCACAGAAATCCGTGACCATATGTCGGCGGAAGGCAGCTATAATAACGAAAACGGCGGGCGCCTCTACCTGACGAAAGCACAGGCTGTTGCGCTGGTCAATATACTGCAGGCGAATGAGCATATTGATCCGAATTCGATCACGGTCAAAACGTGGGGCAATGGCAACCACCAAAAGGTGGATAAGTTCAACGACGGCGATGTGATTGATGAAGTTATCTTCAAGCTGAAAACGGCTCTTCCTGAAGGGCAAAAGATTACTGTTACCTATGATACGACGGTTCACATGCCTAACAGCACTGTAGGCCAGAATGCGACGGCAACATTTAAAAACCAAGTGCAGGTGGGTAAAGAAGAGGGATCCGCGCAGGTTCAGTACACAAAAACCGGCGTGACGAAGGATGTTATCAACTATAAGGATAATCTGGAAGTCACCAGGCGTGAGGATGGTAAAGTCCACTGGGGCGTCAAAGTGTTTTATGATAAAACAAACCCCAATCAGGACAAGATTTTTACAGTTATCGATACGCTGCCCAAGGGTATGGAACTGACCGACCTCTGGATCGGCTATACGCGCCAGGAAGGGGGCATGAACAATAACCACCACTGGACATACGCGAACGGAACGTTCAAAAAAGTCAGTAATGGCGTGGGTCCCTCTACACAACTGGAAGTTTCTGGCGTTGCGGTTATACCGAATACGGACGGCACGACTACGGTCAAGGCAACGGTAGATGCCGCAGAGTACATTAAAAACAATACATTCAACAATTTCAGTGTGAACTACACCTGCATCCTCACGCAGGAAGCGTGGAATCAGGTTGCATCCGGCAAGGTTGGCATCAAAACGCTTTACACGAATCAGGTAAAGGTCACGACCACGACGAACCAGGAATATGGCAGCGCAAATGCCAGCCAGAACATGACGATCAATCGTAGTTATGAGACCGAAGCGCCTATAACAAAGAGCGGCGAGTGGAACGGCGATACAAAGACGTTGAGTTACCAGCTGGCCATCAACCCTGATGGTGTGACGTACCTTGGCAATGGCGCGAAGCTGAATCTGAAGGATACGTTGGGAGTCAAATTTGAAGACACCGTCGAAGATGTGAGCGTAGTTAACACCTACCTGGTGGAAGGCACGCTGCAGCTGTACCACGCGGTGAAAGGCGTAGATGGAACACTGACTCAGGGAGATCCGGTGTCTGCCAGCAGTTGGTCCTGGCACTATGCGATTGATAAAGACGGTAATCGTGTAATCACCGCTGAATTACCGGACGGCATGCCGCTTCTGCTGAAATACCAGTATAAACTGGACTATGCAGGCAACAACTCCAGCAAAAAAATCAAGACTGAAAACAAGGCTGAATTGGAAGGTGTCGTCCGCGGTGAGGATGGAAAACAGGAAACTGTCACATGGGTCAAGGCCAGCGGCGGCGGCGAAGTGGAGAACAACTATACGTTCGTCAAAGTGGATGAGCGTACTGCGGGCATCACAGTGCCCGGCGCAGTGTTTAAAGTATTTGTGTATGATGGCACTGCCGCTCAGTACACTACCACAGGCCGCACGTACACAGCAGGTGGAAACGGTACGTTCCGCATTGCCAGATCTGATAAGGACGCGCGGGGAAATACGTATGCGGAAAATACGGCGTACTACGTCCAGGAGGTATCTGCCCCTGCACCGTACAAGCTGCCGTCTGATCCCCCGAAATACTATTTCTATTTCAGTGCACCTGCTGCCAGCAATCTGCCGGAGAACTTTGTAAGGGATTACAAGCCACTGGATTTGAGCAAATTCTCCAACACAGTCTATGTTGCCAACACAAAGGAGTCGCTGGACATTAAAGTTGAAAAACAGTGGCAGAATGCAGATGGCACGGCCTTGACCCCCGATGCGGATATGCAGGTTACCATCCACCTCAAGCGCGTTGCGGTCTCTCAGGAACTATGGCAGCACTATACACAGAACAAGCTGACACAAGCTGAAAAACAGCAGCTGGAACAGCTGAAAGAGCAGGTCAGTACGGACGAAGAAAAGGCAGTCCTGAGCAATACCACTGGCTGGACGAAAGACTTCAAATTTAAAGCAGTGGAAACAGGCGACAGCGGGTACTATATTTATTTTGTTACCGAAGATGCAATACCCGGCTATGAACAGACCGTCAACGAAACACTGCCCCAGAAGGACGCCAACGGTGTATGGCAGTCTGCTGCAACGGTGATAAACCGTAGGAAAGCAACTTATGAGCTGCCCAAAACCGGCGGCAGCGGAACAACGCCCTATATGGCGGGTGGTCTGGCCCTGATGGCCGCAAGCCTGCTGTGTGGATATTGCAGAAAGCGCAGACGTAAAGAGGGGAGGCAAACCGGATAAATTTTGCCTTGCTTTGCGCAGGCGCAGTAAAAGAGATAAGAAGGAAATCATGAAAAATGCGTGGCCCCGGCTCCACGGGGCAGAAGGGAAAACAAGATGAAAACACTCAAAAAGGCCATGAGCGTGCTGGTCTCCCTGCTGATGATCTTCACGTTCGCACTGCCCGCCTTTGCGGATAGTGCAACGCCGCAGGCAGTAGCTACTTACAGCATTAAAATCAATAAAGCGGCGGGTACGTATAAAGCCTATCAGGTATTCAAGGGAGACCTTAATGGAAATACGCTCTCGAATGTTGTTTGGGGCGACGGTGTGACGCCATTTGTTTTTGAAGGAAATACGACTGCCGCCAGTATTGCAAAGTTGGTAGGCACGTATAGCGACAACAGCGAGCAACTCAAGACTTTTGCTGCGGCTGTAATCGATGGCAAAGAAACTAGCACGGCAATGGCTAACGAAGGTGTTGCGGAGCTTACTGGTTTGACCGCTGGCTATTATGTCATCAAAAATTTTGACGTTGGTGCGACACAGGCGATTTCCAGCTATATTCTGAATGTAGCACAGAATGTCACCATTGAAAACAAGGCTTCGGTACCTTCCTTTGAGAAGAAGGTCAAGGACATCAACGATACCACCGACACCGATGCCAGCGCTTGGCAGGATTCCGCCGACTACGACATCGGCGACGAAGTTCCGTTTATGCTGCAAGGGACTGTGGCACAAAACTATGACGCCTACAAGGAGTACTATTTTGCATTCCACGATGTTGCGGAAAAGGGCCTGACGTTTCTACCGAAAACTGTGACAGTATATGTTGACAATGTGAAGATTAGCAGCGGTTACGATGTCAAAACAGATGCCCTGACAGATGGCTGCACATTTGAAGTTGTCTTTAATGACCTGAAAAAAATCAACAGTGTCCATGCCGGCTCCGTAATCCGTGTAGAATATTCGGCCACCCTGAACGCAGACGCGGTTCTGGGCAATCAGGGCAACGTGAACACCGCCCACCTCGAGTTCTCCAACAACCCCAACAAGGTGCACAGCGGCTCTGGTAAGCCCGAGACCGGCAACACCCCCGACGACAGCGTCATCGTCTTTACCTATCAGGTCGTTGTCAACAAGACCAAGGCAAATGGCGAAGCCCTGACCGGCGCAGAGTTCACGCTGGAGAAGGTCCTCGAGAACGGTACCCAAAAGACCGTTGCCGTTGTGAAGAACGCCGATGGCACGGCCTTTACCTTCAAGGGTCTCGACGACGGCGACTACATCCTGACCGAGACCGTGACCCCTGCGACCTACAACACCATCGAACCCATCAGGTTCACCGTCACCGCTGACCACAAGATTACGTGGAACGGTGAGGCCCGCAACACTATTCTGACCAGCCTGACCGGCAATGTCACCAGCGGAACGGCAGACTTTATGCCTGATAAAACCGAAGGCAGCCTGACCACCAACGTCGTCAACCAGTCCGGCGCAACGCTGCCCGGCACCGGCGGCATCGGCACCACGATCTTCTACGTCATCGGCGGTCTGCTGATGGCGGCTGCCGCTGTCCTGCTCATCACCAAAAAGCGCATGAACAGCGATAAGTGATCCGGTTATAACAACAGGGAGTAACCCATGAAAAAGCATCTGTCTACAATATTGCTGGTTCTGCTCTTTTTCGTGGGACTCTCCGTGGTGTTATACCCCACCGTGTCCGACTGGTGGAACCAGCGGCACGCCTCCCGCGCCATCGCCGGCTATGACGAGACCGCCCAGAGCCTGACGCCGGAGAACACCGACGCCTGTTTTGCCGCCGCGGACGACTACAACGCCCGCTTGGCCGCCGACCCCGATGCCTTCTACGACCCGGAGAAAATTACCGGGTATGAGGACACGCTCAATATCTCCGGCACCGGCATTATGGGCTACATCACAATTGATAAAATCAACGTCCAGCTGCCGATTTATCACGGCACATCGGACAGCGTGCTGCAGGTCGGCGTCGGCCATCTCGAGGGTACGAGCCTGCCGGTGGGCGGCGCGTCCACCCACTGCGTACTGTCGGCCCACCGCGGTCTGCCCAGTGCGGTGCTGTTCACGAACCTTGATCGGCTCGAGGCAGGGGACACCTTCACCGTCACGGTGCTGGACCGCCTGCTGACCTACGAGGTCGATCAAATTTCCATCGTCCTGCCGGAGCAGGTCCAGGACCTGCTCATCACCGACGGGCAGGATTACATGACCCTGATGACCTGCACGCCCTACGGCATCAACACCCACCGCCTGCTTGTGCGCGGACGCCGCGTGGAGAACGCCGCGGAAAAGCACATCAACGTGACCCCGGACGCGACCCGCATCGACCCGATGCTTGTTGCCCCCGTTGTGGCCCTGCCCATTTTGCTGCTGCTGCTCACCGTGCTGCTGGTGCGCTTCCGCAAAAGGCGCTGAATTTTGCACGAAATCTGCAAAAGGAGAGACCCCATGAAGACGCTACAGAAAACTTTCCCCGCTGTGCTGCTGGTCTGCCTGCTGGCCGCTGTGCTGGCGCTGGCCCCGGCGGCGCGCGCCCTGCACGTGGACACCCGTGGCAGCCTGACGCTGACGCTCTCCCCGGTGGACGGGCAGGACAGGGACGGCACCGCCAAGCATGAAGCCATCGAGGTGACGGAGTTCACCGGGCGGCTCTACCGCATTGCGTCGGTGGACGAGAGCTACTACTACACCCCGGCGCCGGGCTTTGAGGCGCTGGCGGGCGAGGATGTGCAGAACTTTAAGGACAAGAAGGCCGACGAGCTGCGCACCCTGGCCGATGCTGCCGCGTCGCTGGCCGCCGACGCCGAGCCTGCCGGGACGCTGACCTTCCGCAGCGGCAGCGCGGGGGCGAGCAATCTGGAAACCGGCCTGTACCTGCTGGTCATCGACACCTTCACGACGAAGGACGGCATCTGGAACGTCAGCGGCAAACCGACGCTGCTGCCTGTGCCCGTTGTGAACGGCGAGGTAAACGGCAGCTGGGACGGCAGCGACAACTACGACGTGACCGCCGCCCTGAAGCTGACCGCCGAGAAGGCCCTGACGAAAATCAAAATCACAAAGCAGCTTACCGACTACAGCGCCCTGCAGGGCCCGGCCAGCTTTGTGTTCCGGGTCGAGGCCGTCAACGCCGGGGGCGAGAACGTGTTCAGCAATGTGTACGCCATGACCTTTACCGGTGCGGCGGCGCAGGAGCTTGTCATTGAGAACATCCCCGTGGACAGCACCGTCACCGTGACCGAGGTCTACAGCGGTGCGTCCTACACACCGGACGGCAGCGGGGAAATTCAGCTGACCGCCCGGCCCATGGTCAAAAACAACGACGGCAGCGAGACCCTGCCCGCGGAGAACGAGGCCGCGTTTGTCAACCGCTACAACCGCCGCCGCACCTACGGCACGGCGGTCACGAACGCCTTCTCCTACGCGGACGGCCAGTGGCAGCTGACCCAGAACTATTCCAACAAGTGATCGCTTCCGAAGGAGCTTTGCAGATGAAATTGCTCAAGAAAACCCGGGTGCTGCTGGTAACGGCGGCTGCGGTGCTGGCGCTGGCCGCCGGTGCGCAGTCGGCGCTGGCCTACTTTACGACCTACGCCACAGCAAAGGGCGGGTATACCATCCGTCTGGGGGAGACGACCTCCCTTGAGGAGAGCTTTGCCAACTGGACCAAGCGCGTCCGGGTCAGCAACACCGGCAGTCTGCCGTGCTATGTGCGCGTCAGGGCGTTCTGCGGCAGCCGCTACACGCTGACCTTTACCGGCGAGGGCTGGACCGAGGGTGCAGACGGCTGCTGGTACTATAACGCCATCGTCCCGGCGGGCGGTGCGAGCAGTGAGCTGTATATTGCCATCGGCAATGTCCCGGCGGACGAGGCCGAGAGCTTCAACGTCATTGTTGTGCAGGAGGCCGCCGCCGTGCGTTATGCTGCGGACGGCACGCCCTACGCCGACTGGTCGCAGACGCTTTCCTCCGACAGCAGCTATGATGTGAAGGAGGCGCAGTGAGATGACCAAGCGCAAAAAACACGGCCCGCTGGCCGCCATTGCCCTGTTGGCCGCGGCGGTGGTGCTGCTGGCCATCAGCGGCACCCAGACCGCCCGCGCGGCGCTGACCTATTTCAGCCAGGACTACGCCGCCCAGGTGCAGATGTATGACATCGGCGTGACCCTGACCGAGAACGGTCAGGATGTCAGCTGGCGTAACTACACCCAGCGTGACGACGTCTGGAACGAGACCACCGGCACCCTGCTGCAAAGCCTGCTGCCCGCTGGTGAGCAGCTGCAATTGGGCCGCAGCTACCCCGAGGCCATCGCGGTGCGCAACACCGGCAGTATTGACCAGTATGTGCGCGTCAAGCTGTACACCTACTGGACGAACGCCGACGGCAGCAAGAACACCGAGCTTTCGCCCGACTGGATCGACCTGCATCTGACCGAGGGCAGCGGCTGGGTCGAGGACACGTCCGCCCGCACGGCGGAGCGCCGTGTGCTGTATTATACGAATATCCTGCCCACCGGCGCGGCGGCCCCCGCATTAAGCGATACCCTGACCATCAACGACGGTCTGGCCGCCAAGGTTACCGAGACCCGCACGACGAACGCCGCCGGGCAGACTGTCATCACGACGACCTACGATTACGACGGCGTGCAGTTCAATCTGGAAGCCGAGGTCGATGCCGTGCAGACCCACAACGCCGCCGATGCGATTTTGAGCGCCTGGGGCGTGCGGGTAAATATCACAAACGATGGCCGGTTGAGCCTGCAATAAGAGGGAGGCTAAGGAATGAAACTGAAAAAGCTGCTTGGCCTGCTTCTGTCGGCAGTGCTGGCCTGCGGGCTGGCCCTGCCTGCCGCCGCCGAGCACTACACCGGCGCGGACGACTGGAACGTCGCCTTCACCGGTAAGGGGATGGAATCGAACTTCCGCAGCAGCGTGTTTGACGACGCCATGACCGCGCTGCAGCCGGGGGACTCGGTCACGCTGACCGTGCACCTGCAGAATGCGGCCACCGACGCCATCACCGACTGGTACATGACGAACGAGGTCCTGCGCAGTCTGGAGGAAAGCCAGACCGTCGCCCGCAGCGGCGGCTATACCTATGAGCTGACCTACACCGGCCCCGGCGGGGAACAGGCCACGCTGTTCAGCAGCGAGGCCATCGGCGGCGAGAAGGACCAGCAGGCCGGGCTTGGCCTGCATGAGGCTACCGACTCGCTGGAGGATTTCTTCTATCTCGACCAGCTGCTGGCCGGGCAGAGCGCTGCGGTCACGCTGGAGGTCTCGCTGGACGGCGAGACGCAGGGCAACGCCTATCAGGACACGCTGGCCCAGCTGCAGATGAATTTTGCGGCGGAGCTGAAAAATGTGGCCGACGGCGGACGTTTTGACAGCAATTACACCGACACCGTCAGCAGCCACGGACGCCGCCTGGGCAAGAACACCCGGAGCGGACGCAAGGTCTACGTGACCCGCATCCCGCAGACCGGCGACGAGAGCCACCCGCTGGTGATCGCAGCCATCTGCGGCATCAGCGGCCTTGCCCTGCTGGCGCTGGGTCTTGCAAAGCTGCGCAAATCGAAGCGGGATACGCCGAAGAAAAAGGAGGAGCCGCACACATGAAAGCACTGACCCGGCACCTTCTCGGGCTTTTCAGCACACTGGCGGCGCTGGCGCTGCTGGTGGTGCTGGCTCCTGCGGCCCTGGCCGAGGAATACACCTACAGCGTCACCCTCTCTGCCGGACGGCAGGGAACTGTGACCGGCGGCGGTGTGACCGTGGAAGGCAGCACCTACACCCAGACATCCGACGGCACGACGATCAAACTGAGCGGCCTGCATAAAGGCGCGCGCGTGACATTTCAGGCCGGGGACGCCGCCCGCCTGAACGATGACACGAAGTATTATATCAGCGGCATCCGCCTGTCCGGGCGCGACAACAACACCCGCGCCGCTGACCCGTCCTTTCTGGTGGACGGCGACGCGGACTACGTTGTGGCCTACGGCATCCGCGGCGATATGGTGGAATACACCGTGCAGTATCAGGACGAGGACGGCAACGCGCTGGCCGACAGCCGTACCTACTACGGCAACGTAGGCGATGAGGCCGTTGTGGCGTACCTCTATGTCGAGGGATACCGCCCGCTGAACTTCAACCTGTCCAAGGTCCTGTCCGCCAACGGCGCGGACAACGTCTTTACGTTCGTCTACACGCAGATTTTGGAGGACGAGGTCATTATCGTGGACGGCGGCACCACCGTGACGAACGGCGGCACGACCGGAACGGACCGCGGCACGTCAGTCACCGACGGCGAGGATGAGGAAAACACCGACGATGAGGACGAGGAAATTATTGAGGAAATCCAGCCCGCCGCAACGCCTGCCCCCAACGCCAATGCCAACGGACAGGACGGCGACAGCGCTCTGAACGAGGAGGACATCGACGATAACCAGACGCCTTTGGGCCGTCTGGTGCAGCAGATCAGGGACGCAGTGGAGCAGTTGACCGGCGGCTCACCCGCGGCCACAGCCGCACTGATCGCGGGTGTCGCCATCGTGCTGGCCGCGCTGATTTTTCTACTTTTCCTCCTGCTGCGCCGCCGCAGGGATAAGGACGAGAATAAAAATAAGAACAACGGGGGCAAGCATGACAACAACGCCTGATGCCAAGAGCCGCCCGCACCGCGCTGCGGCGGTTGTCTGCCGCATCCTCGGCACGGTCATTCTGCTGGCCGTGCTGGCGGTCTGCCTGCCGCTGAGCGTGCCGAAGCTGCTGGGGTATCAGGTCTATGACGTCGTCAGCGGCAGCATGGACCCGGCCATCCCGGTGCACAGCGTTGTTCTGGTGCAGCCCGCTGCACCGGAGGAATTGCAGCCCGGCGAGATCGTCGCCTACCGGAGCGGCAGCAGCGTCGTGATCCACCGCCTTGTGGAAAACCACATCGTCGAGGGCGAGCTTGTCACCAAGGGCGACGCCAACGCCGAACCCGACCCGCTGAAGGTCGAGTACGCCGGCGTGCTGGGCACGGTCACGGCGCACATCCCGTTCATCGGCATCTATGCCGGGGCGCTCAACACGCTACCCGGCAAGCTGTACGCCTTCGGGTTTATCGTGGCCGCCGCCATGCTCTATCTGCTGGCGCATGAATTGAGCGAATAAGTACGAAGCCGCACCCCGCGCAGAGACCGGGGTGCGGCTTTTGCGTAAAAACGTGATTTGTACAAAAGCAGGTTGCACAAGACGGGCAAAGAGCGTACAATAGTGCTGAATGAGGCGATTTGTATGTGGTTACTGTACGCAGTCGGCTCTGCGCTGTTCGCGGGTCTGACATCCATTCTGGCAAAATGCGGCATTCGCAAAACGGATTCCACCGTGGCCACGGCCATCCGCACGATCATTGTGCTGATTTTTGCGTGGGTCATGGTGTTTGTGGTCGGCTCGCAGGGGACGATTGCCAGCATCCCGGCCAGAAGTCTGGCATTCCTGGGGCTGTCGGGTCTGGCTACGGGTGTCAGCTGGCTGTGCTATTTTTATGCCTTGCAGCGCGGGCCGATTGATAAGGTCGTGCCCATCGACAAGAGCAGCACGGTCATGACGATCTTGCTGGCTGCACTGCTGCTGGGCGAGAGTGTGACCTTGACCAGGGGCATCGGCGTTGTGCTGATCGCCGTCGGCACGTTCCTGATGATCGAGAAAAAGGGCGGTGTCCAGAAAGAGGAAAGCGGCTGGATGTTGGCGGCGTTCGGCTCGGCCATTTTTGCGGCGCTGACCTCGATCCTGGGCAAGGTCGGCATCACCGGGGTCGAGTCCAATCTCGGTACGGCGCTGCGCACCGGCGTGGTGCTCATCATGGCATGGGTCATGGTGTTTGTGCAGGGCAAGCAGGGCCAGGTGAAGGCGGTGCCCAAAAATGAGCTTGGCTTCATCTGTCTGTCGGGTCTGGCGACGGGTGCCAGCTGGCTGTGCTATTACAAAGCGCTGCAGCTCGGCCCGGCCAGCCTCGTCGCGCCCATCGATAAGCTGAGCATTCTGGTCACGGTGCTGTTCTCCTACATCGTGTTCCATGAGCGCCTGAGCAGAAAGGCTCTGACAGGTCTGGCCATGCTTGTCGCGGGCACGCTCGTCATGCTGGTATAAAATTTATCATAACGGCAGCACCTTTTCCTGCAAAGGTGTTGCTTTTTTTGCTGTCTTTTGCCATAATAAATATATATGCAATAGGCAGGCTTATGCAGGAAAGGAGGCACAGCAGATGGCGAAAATCGCCGTGGTCGAGGACAACGACGCCATGCGGGCGCAGCTCTGCGGGTTCATCGCGCAGTATGCGCAGGAGAGCGGACACCAGCTGGACGTGACCGCCTTCTCGGACGGGGCACAGCTTGTGGAGCCGTACCGCCCCGGGTTTGACATCATCTTTCTGGATATTGAGATGCCAAAGCTCGGCGGTATGCCGACGGCGGAGCGCATCCGCAGGCAGGACCCGGATGTGGTGCTCGTGTTCGTCACCAACATGGCACAGTATGCCATCCGCGGGTATGAGGTCGACGCGCTCGACTTTGTGCTCAAGCCCGTCAGCTACTACCAGTTCAGCACCAAGCTGGAGCGCGCCTTGCAGCGCATCCAGCGCCGCCGCGGCGGGCAGGTGGCCTTGCAGGTCAGCGGCGGGGTGCAGCTGCTGGATACCGACGACATCCTTTATCTGGAAACGCGGGACCGCCTTTTGCACTACCACACGGCCACGGATACCTGGTCGGTGCGCGGCAGTCTGCTGAAGGCCGAAAAGGATCTGGCTGCCTACCACTTTGCGCGCTGCAACCAGTGCTATCTGGTCAACCTGCGCCACGTCAGGGGCGTGCAGGATGATTTGGTGCAGGTGGGGGAGGAGCGGCTGGAGATCAGCCGCCGCCAGCGCACGGCCTTTCTGGCCGCGCTGGCGGCCTATGTCGGGGGTGCGCTGTAGGTGGATACACTTCTGACATGGGTGGTTTGTGCTGTCGGCCTGTGCGGTGCGGAGCTGGCCTACTGGCTGCCGCTGAAAAAACGCAGGAATTTTACCATGCGCACCGCCCTGAATTTTATCGCGGCAGTGCTGTTTGCGCAGGTCATCATCTGGGCCAACAGCGGCCACGCCAAGCCGGCGATGCTGCTGGTGATTTACGGCGGTTATTTCATCTGGGCTGCGGTGTCAACCCATCTCTGCACGCTGCTGGACTGGTCGGCCAGCGCATATTGCAGCATTTGGATCGTCCTGACGACGGAGTCGGCCTATGAGCTGTGGCGCGTTCTGATCTGGACGGCGCAGACGCTTGGAATGCGCCATCTGCCGCTGCACAGCACGCCGATGCTGCTGGGGCAGCTGGGCTTTACCATTGCCTGCTGTGTGACGGTCCGGTATACCATGGCGCGCACGATGCCGGAGGACGGCATCTACCACATCGGCCCTCGCCAGTTGGGCAGTGCCGGACTTCTGGGCGCGATATTCGTCTTTCAGTTTTTTGCACTGCAAACCAGTCTGCGCGTCGGGCTGCAGCCATCGGCGGTAGTCGCACCGTCGATGCTGACCCAGTTTTACTGCGTGACGCTGCTCTATTTACAGACCGAGCTTTTCAAAAAAGCGGCCATGCAGAAGGAGATGGACGCACTGAACCTTCTGTATGACCGCCAGCGCAAGCAGTACCAGATCGCACGGCAGAACGTGCAGATCATCAACCGCAAGTGCCATGAGCTCAAGGTTCAAATCGCCGACCTGCGCCGCCTGCAGCCCGACGAGGCCACAACGCAGAGCCTTGACGAGGCCGAGCAGGCAGCCCGGATGTACGACGCCAACGCTGCCACCGGTAATGAGGTGCTGGACGTCGTTCTGACCGAAAAGAGCCTGCTGTGTGAGGCCCAGCGCATCCGCCTGAACTGCGTGGCCGATGGCACCTGCCTTGCGGCCATCGAGCCGGGTGACCTGTACGCGCTGTTCTCGAACCTGCTCGACCAGGCCATCGACGCTGCAGCCCAGCAGCAGAATGACCGCCGCATGATCGACCTGCTTGTATGCAGGCGGCAGGGCTTCGCGGTCATCAACGTCATCGGCCCGGCGCTGTCCGGCAGCCAGTCCGACCACGGACGCCGCCACAGCTATGAGCTGAAGGTTGCCCGCCGTGTAGTGCAGAAATACAGCGGCACCATGTCGACAGAGCCCCGCGGAGAGCTGTTCGCCGTCAAGATCGTGATGCCGCTCACCAGGGGATGAAAGAAAAAATACCGCCTGTTTTTTGTGCAAGATGTACAAAGAACGGGCGGCTTTTTTTGTACCCCAAAAACCGAATATCCCGCCAGAAATACCACTTTTCGCAAACCTATTGCCAGAAATTTAACAGTTCTGTACAATACAGGTACAGTAAAAAACAACACAGGAGGGCGCAATGCGAAGCACGACCAAGCTGATGAAGAACTGGCAGTTCACCGGCCCTGACGGTAAGACCGTTGCCGTGGACCTGCCGCACACCTGGAACAACATCGACGGCCAGGACGGCGGCAACGACTACTGGCGCGGCACCTGCATCTACAAGACGCAGTTCACAGCGCCCGCTTTTGACAAGAATACCCAACAGGTCTGGCTGCAGTTTGAGGGCGTGAATGCCAGCGCCAAGGTCACGCTGAACGGGGTGGAGGTTGCCCGCCACGACGGCGGCTACTCCACCTTCCGCGCGGATGTCACGGCGCTGCTGGCCGACAGCAATGAGCTGATCGTGGAGGCGGACAACAGCAAAAATGACCGCGTCTACCCCCAGAAGGCTGACTTCACCTTCTACGGCGGCATCTACCGCGACGTCAGCCTGCTGGTCGTCAACCGGAACCACATCGCGCTGGATTACCTCGGCGGCCCGGGCGTGCAGATCACGCCCACTGTCAACGGCGCAAACGCTGACATCGAGGTCAAGACCTGGATGGAGGGCGACGGCGAGGTCGAGTTCTCGATTTACGACGCCGCCGGTGCCGAGGTGCTGACCGGCAAGGGCCGGGACACGACGGTCACGCTGGAGCACCCGCACCTGTGGGACGGCGTCCGCGACCCGTATCTCTACACCTGCGCGGTGCGTCTGGTGCTGAACGGCGAGGTACAGGACGAGGTACGCCAGCGCTTCGGCGTGCGCAGCTTCTCGGTTGACCCCAAGCGGGGCTTCTTCCTCAATGGCCGCCCGTATCCGCTGCACGGCGTCTCCCGCCATCAGGACCGCAAGGGTCTGGGCAATGCCATCACGCGCGAGATGCACGACGAGGATATGCAGCTCATCAAGGAGCTGGGCGCGAACACAATCCGTCTGGCGCACTACCAGCACGACCAGTACTTCTACGACCTCTGCGATGAGGCCGGCATGGTCGTCTGGGCTGAGATCCCCTACATTTCCGAGCACATGCCCAATGGCCGTGAAAACACGATCAGCCAGATGAAGGAGCTGATCGTCCAGAACTACAACCACGCCTGCATCGTCTGCTGGGGCGTCTCGAACGAGATCACGATCTCGACGAAGGACAACCGCGACATGCGCGACAACCATCATGTGCTGAACGATCTCTGCCATGAGATGGACAAGACCCGCCTGACGACGCTGGCCTGCTATGCGATGTGCGGACCCTTCAACCCGGTGGCGCATATCACCGATTTGGTCAGCTGGAACCTGTATCTGGGCTGGTACGTGCCGGGCCTCTTTTTAAACGACCTCTGGATGGACTTCTTCCACCTCTGCTACCCGAACCGCGCGCTCGGTTTCAGCGAGTACGGCGCCGAGGGTATGCCGAACCTGCACAGCAGCCATCCCCGCCGCGGTGACCACACCGAGGAATACCAGGCCATCTACCATGAGTACATGCTCCGCTGCTTTGACCGCCACAAATGGCTGTGGGCGACCCACGTCTGGAACATGTACGACTTTGCTGCCGACGCCCGCGACCAGGGCGGTGAGCCGGGTATGAACCATAAGGGCCTGGTCACGTTTGACCGCAAGACCAAGAAGGACAGCTTCTACATCTATAAAGCGTGGTGGAGCGACGAGCCGTTCGTGCATATCTGCTCGAAGCGCTATGCGGACCGCACCGAGAATGAAATCGAGGTCAAGGTCTACTCCAACCAGAAGCAGGTAAGCCTTTATGTCAACGGCGAAAAGCTGAGTGAGCAGGAGGGCGAGCACATCTTCAAGTTCCGTGTCAAGCTGAACGGCGAGACGAAGGTCCAGGCCGTGGCAGGGGACAGCATCGACGATGCGGTATTCCGCAAGGTAGATGCCCCGAACCCGGACTACAAGCTGACTAAGAAAAAGTCCACCAGCGCAAACTGGGTGTAAGCTCCTAAGCCTTCCCCCCTCGGGGAAGGTGGCCCCGCAGGGCCGGATGAGGGCAGACTTGCCGTAAAAACCGGTCAACGGGCAACACAGGCACACTCGCCCCTCATCAGTCGCCTCCGGCGACAGCTTCCCCCGAGGGGGAAGCCTTTTACCACGAAACACGCCGCACCGTGCGGCTGTTTTATATAAAACAAGGAGAAAAAGGTAATGGATGATCTGAAAATGCAAAAGCAGACCTTGAAAAAGGCCTACAAAAAGACCAAGCGTAAGCACATTACGCCGTGGAAGATTCTGGCAATCATCTGCGCCGTGGTGATGATCGTTTCGATCCCGCTTAGCATCCTTCTGCAAAAGTTCGACAACACCATGGCGGCCCGTTTCGGCGGCAGCTTCTGGAAGCTGCAGAACGAGGACGCCAACGCCCAGTATTACACCAGCGACTTCAACTCCGCCGAGGAGATGGTCAACTACGGTCTGGCTTTGACCCAGCAGGTCGAGGCCGAGGGCGCTGCCCTGCTGATGAACAACAA
>OLRT01000648.1_pt1 | contig 26762 bp, 25 predicted proteins | sample 1672021 | NCBI WGS metagenome assembly OLRT01 (sample SAMEA3136637, study PRJEB25190) | human gut metagenome | reverse complement strand
CCGATCAGCATTAACAGTATCATAACCGCTTTTGATGCCTCGCTCATCTCTGAAAAGTTTATGGTATTAAATCCGGCAGTCCTTGTCGTTACGGATTGAAATACAGCTGCCAACATCCGCTTCCCTATTGACAGACTTTTCAGATCACAGGTAAAGAAAAAAACTGCAGGAAACAAAATCAGACAGGTGGTAGTTATGAGGATAATCTTACTTTGCATGCGGTAACGTTTAAAATTCAGTTTGTTCGTATAAATATCATCCCAGGTAAGGAAACCAATTCCCCCTATAATGATCAACAGAATAATTACCATATTTATCAGGACGTTTTCAGAATATCCTGTCAGAGACGGAAATGCATGAACTGCTGTTCCCAGTATATCAAATCCGGCATTGCAAAAAGCCGAAACAGAGTGAAAAACTGACAGCCAGATTCCCTTTCCCCCATAATCCGGTAAAAAAACCGGCAACAATAGCAATGCCCCTGCAGCTTCAATCAAAAATGTCCCTTTTAAAATAAACCTTGTCAGTCTGACGATTCCTCCAACTTTAGGTGCTGAAATCGCATCCTGCATGGTGCTTCTTTGCATAAGGGATATTCTTTTCCCGGAGAGAAGAGAAACAGATGCCGCCACAGTTACTACGCCAAGTCCGCCAATTTGTATAAGTACAAGAATAATTGTCTGTCCTGCCAGGGACCAGTAGCTCCCGGTGTCCTTCACCACAAGCCCTGTCACACATACCGCGGAAGTAGCTGTAAAAAGGGCCTCATGAAATGGAGTCGGCACCCCCTTCAAAGAGGAAAACGGAAGCATCAGCAAAACAGTTCCCAAAAGGATCACACCTGCAAATCCCAAAATAATTAACTGAAACGATGTCAGATGTTTTTTCTTATATAATTTTTCTGGCATAAATGATCAGAACTCCTTATCAATGATTCTAATAATGCTATTTTTACACTGTATTTTATTATATATAACTATCTTCAAAGATGGCATAAGGTTCTCTAATTTCGTATTAAGATTGTATAAAGATTTTATCTGTTTCTGTGTTCACAACAGCTCTTTCATAACTTTTAACAAATTTTTACACAAACTTTTCATTAGTATGCATTCGCATTTTACAATTTATTTATATACTGGAGACAAATAAAAAAAGATCTACAGTACATACAAAATCGGAGAAAAACCTCTCCGTTATATTATTATCATAAAAAGTGAGGGATTACAATGTATAAATCATTATGGAATCTGGTTCATAACCATGTAAAAGAGGCACATGTCGCACCTGTTTTTCTTGTAGCATCCACTGTAGGCTGGACCATAATTGGCCTTCTTCCGGGATGCATCAGCTATCTGATGGCAGGAAATGCCGCTTTTATAACAAAGCTTACTATTTTATTCTGTGCAACTGGATACGCTACTGTAATACCAGGATTCCTGGGCGGGATTTTTTTCCTGTACAGAGTTTCCTTACACCGTGAGCCACATCCAGAGTCATCAGCAGTAAAAATTCCACAGCAAAGAAAATCCTGCCAATATTAGAATGTTCTCCCACTGACATTCCCGGATATACCTTGCAAGATTTTTTGCAAACTATTATTGAGAAAATTTTTTCAAATATACGCCTTTGTCTTTATGGGCTTCTTCTTTTTGGACAAAAGCAGAATCACAACAAAAGTAAACATTTCTGATGCCAGGAATGACAGCCACACACCATTCATTCCCATAAGCACAGAAAGCACAACTGCACAGATTACAATCGCAACTGCCCCTCTCATAAGAGATCCGATGATTGCAGGGCGGGCATTTCCGGTTGCGGAAAAATAAGCCACCAGCATAATATTGACACCTGCAAAAAGAAATCCAAGGAAATACAGCTGCAGTCCGGAATGTGCATATTCCAGGAGCAGAGGATTGTTTTCACTGTTAAATACAGCCACAAAAACATCTGTAAATCCCCACACAAGAGCAACCATTGCAACTTCTACAACCACAACACTGTTCAGACCCCAGCGAAGAAGTTTTTTTACATAATCACTCTGTCCCTTTCCATAGCACTCACTGATCAGTGGCTGAACTCCCTGTGCCATACCATTAAAGATACACATTCCTACAATCGACATATTTGCAACAATTCCATAGGCAGCAACACCGATACTTCCTGTAATACCAAGGATAAGATAGTTAAATACCAGTGCAATAACCGCTGAAGAAATCTCCCCTACAAACGCTGATACCCCCAGCTGACAGCAGGAAATCAGATGCTTCGGAGAAAGTTTCTTCCATCTGAAACCAATTTGGCACTTTTTTCCCAGATAATGGGTAGCACATACAGACATTGTCACAAGAGGGCATAAAGCAGTTGCCAGTGCCGCACCGGAAAAACCAAGTCCTACCGGAAAAATAAAAACATAGTCAAACACAATATTAAAAATACTTCCGGAGATTGACCCTGCCATTGCCACCGAAGGGGCATTGTCGTTTCTTGCAAAAGCAGTCACTGTATAATTACACATAAAAAAGGGTGCACCCATAAGAATGATTCTGATATAGGTTTTTCCCAGTACTACCAGACCTGCATCTGCTCCCAGAAGTGCCAGTACCTTTCCCGGAACAAAAACTCCCAGCAAAACAAAAGGAATGCTGCACAATATGCTCCATCCAACAGACTGTAGGAAGTAGCAATCCACATTTTCTCCTTTTGCCCTGTTGATACCGTATCTTGTGGCGGATCCGATTCCGATCATGGAACCAATGGCATAAATAACTCCGTAAACCGGCAGGATCAGATTCAGAACTGCCAGCCCATCAGCCCCTGCATAAACAGAGATAAAAAAAGTGTCTGCCAGAACATATACAGATATCCCTATCATTCCGGCCACACTTTGAAATACATATTTTGAAAATCTTTTTAACATTTTTTTGCTTCATCTCCTCATCATCTCCTGCATTATAATAAAAAATTCCCCAAAACACAACGTTTTGGGGAAACTTAATAAATCTTGTAGGTTTCGGGGTTCCAAATTTCACCTTTTGGGCTTTTTTCCTTATTTCGTATTATTTTTTACTATAGATTATTTTGTTTTGATTTTTCTGACTGTTGACCAGGAGGAATAATAAGTTTTTGTTGATTTTTTGAAAACACGCACTCTTACGTAGTAATATGTTTTACTCTTTAATCCGGTAATACGAAGTGAAGTAGATGAAACATTTGCAGTTTTTGCATTGGAAAAATCAGATTTCAGGGAATACTGAAGCTGATATCCCGTTGCATTTTTCTTAGGCTGCTGACGAATCTGTAAACGGATTCCCTTACTTAATGCAGTGGCACTGTCTATATAGGTTTTTTTCGGATTAATGACATAACATGCGTTCAGAACTCCACTGTATCTTCCCTTAAGTGTAACTTTTATGTCGTGTCTTCCTGCTGATACGATATTCTCACTGTAGGTTACCGTATAGGAATTCGGACTCAGTGCCTTTCCGTTGGAGGCAATCACAGTCACCCCAGGTTTCTGGGATTTTCCATTATAAACAAAAGAACGTGCTGTCAGCCGAACGGTCTTAGGCATGTAGATTATTGTGGTATCTGTCCTTCCGCAACTGGAGCATTTTCTGACAATGCTTCCTTGCCTGCCAGGAGTGGCCAGCACTCTTTTGGTTGTTTTATAAGAATGAACATGTCCTGTAACCTTAATTGAATAAGTTCCCAGATCTCCGGAATGTCCATCATTGGTGATTCTGTAATAGTAAATTCCTTTATTTAATTTTATCTTGTACTCTCTGGACCCGGTAGTTGTGTATTTTGCAACCTGTTTTCCGCTTTCATCATACAAAATCTGGGTAAAGCTCTTTTTATCTGCTTTATTAGTTATAAAAACATATTCTTTCTCAAAAGGAACTTCTATTTTATAATAATCATTGGTATTATTTATGGCAAGATGTCCTCGAATCACCTTTTCAAAATCAATATCATCAGCATAAAACAGTTCATCGTTGGAATTCTCCGGAAAACTGAGATTCGCTGTTTTTGAAAAACTGGTTTTCAGCGTAAAAGTTCCACCTGTTGTATCATTGTCTGTACTGATTCTAATCGTATAATTTCCTTTTGCAAGTTCAAAGTCATAATCAAAAGAACCATTCTGTGTATAAGGACTCACATTAAATGATGTAATTTCCTTTCCTGTATCAGCTGACAGAATACTGCATTTGAAATTTTCGGATTCTCTGGTGCCTTTCAGAGCAAGACATCCACCTGTTTCCAGAGTCATGGTATAGCAGAGAGGGGAGGAAACTGACGGAACTGTTTTGCCTGAAACTTCACCACCGTCTGCATCAAGACTTACTTTCGTATCTGATTCGCCTGCTGCATCTGTCTCTTCATCTGTAAAATCCAGTCCTGATACATCTGTCTCTGCTGAAGTTTCATCACTCTGAACAACTATTTCATCTTCCTGGTCTTCTGAATGCTCCTCTTCACTTATCTCTGGAAATACCTCTTCACTTGTCTCTGCAGGTAATTCTGTATCTTCTGTTTCAACAGTATCTGCAACTACATCATCGGCAAAATCTGCTGCATATGCAGAAGGAACTGTAGTCATAGTCAATGCCACTGTCAGCAACAATACCAGTACTTTTCCTTTTTTCATAAAACAAACTCCTCTTTCTTTGGTATATCATCTCTATTATACTACATAAATCTACATTATCGAAAAGATTTTTTCAAAAACAGTAAAATTTACTGTCTGGACATGAAGTGAAGATTATCAAAAAAATCCCCGAAAGTCAATGCCTTTCGGGGAATCTGTCTGGTTTATTTTGTTTTGACTCTTGTTGCTGATGACCAGGAGGAATAATATGTTTTCTTTCCAGATTTTTTATATACGCGGACTCTCACATAATAATTTGTTTTGCCTTTTAAGCCTTTGAACTGCGGTGCTGTACCGGAAACATTTGTTGTTTTTGCATTGGAAAAATCAGTTCTTGTAGAATACTGCACCTGATATCCTGTTGCATTTCTTTTGGACTGTGCCTTGATATTTACCTGGAAGCCTTTTTTGAAACCTTTGACACTCTGAATGGATGTGGCTTTTGGATTGATCACATAGTATCTGCCCATTGTTCCACTGTATCTGCCCTTCAGAGTAATCTTTACTTTATGTCTGCCGGCAGATACGGTGTCTTTTTCGTAGCTTACTGTATAAGAAGAACTGCTCAGAGATTTGCCGTTTGATGCGATCACAGTTACAGATGGCTTTTTGGATTTTCCATTGTAAGTATAGGAACGAGTGGACAGCTGTACTGTTTCCGGGCGATAAACAGTTTCGGAAATAGTCTTACCACAGCCGGAGCATTTCTTTGTAATGCTTCCATTATTGTAAGGAGTTGCCTTGTAGGAATAGCTGGTTTTGTAGGAATGAGTATGACCTACCACTTTGAACCAGTAATCTCCTACATTTTCTGTCCATCTGTCAGTTGTAAAACGATAATAATAAGTTCCTTTTGTCAGTTCCATTTTGCGTTCACAGGAACCATAGGTCATGTATTTATCAATCTGCTGATAATTAGAATCATACATATATTGTGTAGAGTTATTTCCGGCAGTATTTTTGGTGACAAAGTTATATTCTCCTGTAGCAGGAATCTGGATCTTGTAATAATCATCAGTATTATTCTTTGCAAGATGTCCCTTGATCACCTTTCCTACAGAGATTGAACTTGCACTTTCAAAATCATCATTGGAGTTCTCTGCAAAAGTAAGTCCTGCATTGGCTCTGAATTTGGTTTTCATCACATAGGTTTCCGTAGAAGATTCACTTGTACCATTATCAATTTTGATCAGATAAGATCCTTTTGCAAGCTCAAAGGTTGCATCATAAAGGCAGTCTCCATGCCAGCTCCTTTTATCAAAAGTGCCCAGCTCCTTTTCTGTAACAGCATCCATTAACGTACCATAAAAATTTGCATTTCCTGTTTTGGAACCTTTCAGTGTCAGGGTTCCGCCAGTTGTCAGGTCGATCCTGTAATAATCTGGTGCCAGCTGTCTTTTGATGGTACCGGTAACCTCCGCATTATTTGCCGGAATTACGGTAGGTCTGATCACGCCTACTGCATCAGTATCTTCCTCTGTGATGGCATCGCTGAAATCTGCAATCTGTGTATCTGCCATCTGAAACTCTTCTGCTTCTGAGGACACCTGGTTTTCTTCATATTCGTCAGATGACTCTTCTGTGATCACTTCCGGATCAGTTTCTTCCAGGTTTGCGCTTACCTCGTCTGTAGATTCTGTCTCTGGTTCTGCGTTGTTCTCAACTGTAACTGCCGCTGTTTCTGCTGTATCATCGGCAAAGTCTGCCGCAAATACAGGTAACGCTGTGGTCGCACACATTGTTGCTGTTAATAATAATGCAAGTACCTTTTCTTTCTTCATGTTTTTGTTCTCCTTTGTTTGTTATTTTTCATTATACTATATAGACAAAGCATTTTCGAAAAAAGTTTTATGATTTTTGATCTTTTTCTATTTTTTATATCAGTTCTCCATTTTCTCTTGACATTTCCCTGAAAAGCATTTATTATACTTAACATATCATTTTAGTATGTTTGTAGGGTAATCAATTTATTCAACCACAAATTTATATAAGGAGTGACCGGTTATGAATATCTTATGCTTTGGTGATTCAAATACTTATGGTTATAAGCCAGACGGTACAGGCAGACTTGATGAAAATACACGATGGACTCAGATTCTTCAGAAAAAACTGGGCTCCGGTTATCGTATCATTGAAGAGGGACTTTGCGGACGTACCACTGTGTTTCAGGATGAGCTGCGGGAAGGGCGCCGGGGACTGGATCTGATCGGTGTCACTGTGGAGATGCATAATCCTCTGGATCTTATGGTCCTTATGCTTGGAACCAACGACTGCAAGGCCCGGTATGGTGCTTCCGCTGCTGTTATCGCCAGAGGGCTGGATCAGGTGATCCGTAAAGCACGTAAAAGTTCTTCCAAACCTTTCAACATACTGGTAGTTTCTCCCATTCACCTGGGCAAAGGTATTGGAGAACCGGATTTCGACCCGGAATTTAATGAATCTTCCGAAGTTGTCTCCCGGAATCTTGCAGCTGAATACCGTAAAGTTGCTTTGCAGAACCATGCTGCCTTTCTGAATGCAGCTGATTTCGCCTCCCCAAGTACCACTGACCGGGAACATCTGAACGAAGCAGGACATGCTGCACTGGCAGAGGCGATTTATTCCAAGGTACTGTCCATGTACAGTAACCTTTTGAATGCAATCTGATTAATGATTAATAATGTAAGTATACTGCCTGCGAAATATGTCATACTCTGTAAATTCGTTTTGATTTGTTGAGAAAAATTATTGACAACTCTCCATTCATTTGCTATAGTGGGGCAAGTTACTGTTCACAGTAACAAATTAATTCCAACGCATATGTGAGGGAGTAGTTTGCACGAAAGTGTGGTTTGTCAACATACTGGTATCACTTTGTACCTGGCAAACCTTAAAGAATGAGACTCATGTATACTTTTGCAGAAAAGAAAAAGCAGAGACTGTCTCTCTGTTTTTCTTTTCTGCAAAAGTATATATGAGTCTTTTATTATGCTCAAAAGCATGTAAAAAATTATACAAAAGAAAGGATAGAAAATTATGACATTATTTATTGAACTTGTCCTGATGGGAGTAGGACTTGCTATGGATGCCTTTGCAGTATCTGTCTGTAAGGGGCTTGGAATGACCAAACTGAACAAAAAACAGGCTTTGATCATCGGTCTTTACTTCGGTGGATTTCAGGCGCTGATGCCTTTTGTGGGATGGCTTCTTGGCAGCCAATTCCAGCAATACATTACCCGCATTGATCACTGGATCGCTTTTATCCTTCTTTCATTTATCGGTGGCAAAATGATGGTGGAAGCCATCAAAGAATGGAATGATGAAGAAGTTGTAGAAGTAAAAGATGCTCCTCTGGATCACCAAAACATGCTGATGCTTTCTGTTGCTACCAGCATTGACGCCCTGGCTGTAGGGATTACTTTTGCATTTCTGAACACACCAATTGTGGAAGCTATCACAGTTATAGGTATCACCACCATGATCATCTCCATTGCAGGTGTCTGTGTGGGGAATTTCTTCGGAAGCCGCTACAAAAGCAAGGCTGAATTTGTAGGTGGTCTGATCCTTGTTCTTCTGGGCGTAAAGATTCTTCTGGAGCATCTTGGAATTCTGACTTTCTGATAAAAGATCTTCGTCAATGTTTTAATTTTGTTGACCGCATAATTTATCTGGAGTAAACTATAGACAAATCGTAACAGTGAAGGTATTGAACAGTTACGACAAATCTATTTTATGGAGGGATCATCATGAAGAAGAGTACCAGAATTCTGTCACTTCTCCTGGCTCTGGTGATGCTGTTTACAATTCCAACACCTGCATATGCCATGAGTGCCAGAAACAAAAAAGCTCACAAAGCATTAACAACACAGTTGAAAAAGGACAAACGGAAATATTGTTCCTATGGTAAACTGAAATATGTTTACGCAGACATTGACGGAGATCATGTAGATGAACTGATCACAGTACCTGGTTATGGATATCTGACACAGGCTATCTATGACTACCAGAACGGCAAAGTAAAAACTGTTGCTGTTGTAGGTCAGGGTACATTCACAAGATTTTATCGTAAAAACAAAATCATCACAATCAAAAACAGTGGACATATGGGAGTTCTTTACGACTATTATATGAAATACAGCTCCAGTTCACACAAATACAAAATTGTTGCTTACGCTCAGAAAGATTATGGCAACCGCTCCTATGATGAAAAGCCAATCAGCACTACTTATTATGTAAACAACAAACAGACATCCAAGTCCAAATATCAGGCTTATATAAAGAAACTTTCTGCAAAGAAAGAGACTGGTATCAGATTCAGTTCTCTTAAATGGAAAAGATACTAAATGAATAACAAATGCCCTGAATTCTCCGATAACATGCATTTAAAACACTTCGGTGGTTCAGGGCATTTCTGATTTCAATATGCATAAAAATCCTCCCAAATAAAATATATACGATTTCGTACTTTACATAGTATTGTACGCTATAGTACGATTTCGTACATATTTCAAGAGAAATTTTTATTTTGTTGTATTCTGCCCGGCACTCCAGATCAGTATGCTCTTGGAAGCCAGCTCTTCCTCTTTTTCCAGGGCTTTATCCGGCTGATCTGCATAATCCCAGAGAGATTCCGCTTCTTTTCTGTCGGCAGGCTCTACATAATAAACATTCTCTATGCCTGCAGGCATAGATGTTTCATCTGCCGGTTCCTCCGGACCTCGATTATATGCCTCTTCAAAATCCTGAAGATCCAGAATCTCATAAGTTTTATTTTCCTCTGTGGGGTATTCTTTCCGAGTCCAGCCTGTCTCTGACACCATATAAAACATGTTTTTCTGGTCTACAGATATGACGGATCTGATGCGTCCCAGAGGATTGATGTTGCCATATAATCGGTTGTCTTTTATAGTCATGCCGGTTTCTTCCCAGGAAAGACAGGTCTCTCTGTCATAAAGCCAGTAATGGCCTGTTTCGCAGGCTGCGAATACAAGTATTGCAGCAAGGATCACCGACAAAATTCTTTTCCTGAGGATACGTTTCCGAATATTTTTCAATGATTGTATCTCTGCTTTTTTGTTTTCCTCCGGAGATATTCTGTGGTCTGTTCCAAGCTGGTTATCTTTTTTTATTTCTTCCAGCATTTTTCTGCAGGAAGGGCAGCCCTTCAGGTGCTCTTCCACAAGTTGTCTGCTGTCCTCACTGGCTGCCTCATCCACATAAAGTGGCAGCAGATCTTCAATAATATTACAACTGATCTTCATGTTCCAGTTCCTCCCTGATCTTTTTGCATGCTCTGTGATAAGTTACTCTTGCCCAGCTTTCACTTTTGCCAAAGAGAGAGGATATATCAGCAAATGCCAATTCTCCAAATACACGAAGGGAAAAAACTTCCTTATAAGGTTCTGCAAGTTTATGAAGGGCTTTGTGAACCTGAAAAGCAGTCTCTTTATCTGAAAAATCCTGGAGCAGATCCATGGAAAGCACTGGTTCTGTTTCATCTTCCTGTTCCGGTGCATACTTTTTGTTTTTCTTCAGATAATCATAGTATGTGTTCTTGGAAATCTGACAAAGCCACACACGCAGGTCACATTCACCTCTGAACTGCTCTGCTTTTTTCAGGGCTTTGAAAAATGTTTCCTGTGTAAGTTCCTCTGCAAGATGGGTGTCATGTGAAAGAGAGAGCAGATATCTGTATACGGATGTAAAATATCTCTCGTATACTTCCTGAATATTCAGCATTCTTTTGTTTCCTCCTTCACATATATGACTACCTGTGTATGCATAACGTTACAGAAATTTTTTAACTTTTTGGTAACTATTCAGTAGATAGCATCCCGCGAGGTGTTTTGAAAGGGCATACTCCACCTGATGCATGTCCGATTACTTCTACCTGTTCAAAGGGAATCATTTTTGCTTTCACATGATCCAGGAAACCCTTCTCTTCCAGATATACTTCTGCTTTTTTTAATGACATGATTTTTCTCATTTGTTTTTATGAGCAAGATCATATGGATTTAGACCTTTTGCCCCTGATATCATAATACATAGTAATGCGGTATGATATCTTCATAATGTCCGTCTGGCATACGGAATCCACCGGGGATCACTCCCAGTCTGGTAAAACCGATCCGTTCATATAAATGCAGGGCATGGGTGTTAGACGCAACTACTGCATTAAACTGCATTACCCGGAAGCCTTTTTCCTTTCCCATTCTGAGGCAGTCCAGCACCAGTTTTTCCCCAATATGTTCACCCCGGATATCTCTTCTTACTGCATAACTGGCATTACATATATGACCACATCTGCCAATATTATTCGGATGAAGAATGTAAAGTCCAACCACTTCTCCGTTATCCTCATTAACTGCAAGCCCTGTATAAGTCTGCTCTTTGAAAAAAGCATCTCCACTTTCTTCTGTCAGATCTTCTTCCTGAGGAAATGCCACCCCGTCATCCACTACCTGATTCCAGATTTCACTTGCAGCCTTAGCATCTTCTGTTGTGTATTCTCTGATTTTTATGTTCATTTTTTCTGCCTCCTGTATCAGATTTCAGCTTTTTTTGTTGGGTTCAAAATCCTCAACTTCTCTGTTCATTATAAAATAAAAAGAGCTGAACCTGCAATAGTCCAACTCCTTTTTTGAGACTGGTCAGGGTTCACTCGTTACTGTTCACTCCGTACCGTTCTCTTTCTCAAGGAATTTTTGATAAGTGGCATCCATACCAAAAGCTCCCAAAGGTGCAGTTATGATAATCGCCATAACCGCTACCGAAAGAACAATCTTGCCACAGGGAAGTCCTGCTGCCAGAGGTACTGATCCAATAGCTGCCTGAACGGTTGCCTTAGGCAGATAAGCAATCACACAGAAGATTCTTTCTTTTAATGTAAGATTTGTTTTTACAGTACACAAAACCACACCCACAGCCCGGAATACCAGTGCTGCAAGTATCATCAGTATTGCGGCTGCTCCTGCTTCCAGTGTGTAACGAATATCCACTGCTGCTCCCACCAGAACAAAAAGTACCACTTCTGCCGCCAGCCACAATTTCCCAAACTTTTCTGACAGTCTTTTTGATACAAATGCTGTGCTTTTCATTTTCAGGACACATGCCATGCTGACTACTGCCAGAAGCCCGGATACAGCCACTTTTCCGTCCAGCCAGTTCTCTACTGCGATCATCAGAAAAGAGAAACCCAGTACCACGATCACTTTCATGCTGTTCCGTACATAATGTTTTCTTGCATAAGCAGTCTCAAAAAACAGGTACAGAAGGTATCCGGTAACTGCCCCAAGAAGTACTCCCAGCACAATGGATACAGGGATATTCAGAAAAGAAACTGCACTTGCTTTTCCACCCTGTGCAATACTTAGAAAAGTAGTAAAAATCACGATCACAAAGATATCATCACAGGAAGCCCCTGCCAGTATCATCTGTGGAATAGCTTTCTTTGTACCATATCCTGTTTCCATAAGTTTTACCATCCGGGGTACTACCACTGCCGGAGACACTGCCCCAAGGACAGCGCCCATAACTGCTGCTTCTGTCCTGGTAATATCAAGTATCACCGGAGCCAGCAGAATATATCCCAGAATCTCGAAAGATGCCGGAACAAAGGACATCATAACTGCAGGACGCCCCACTTTTTTCAGATCTTCCAGATTCAGGGACAACCCTGCTTTCAGAAGAATAATGATCAGTGCGATCTTACGGAGATCTGCTGAAATGGAAAGTATGGACGGATCCAGCAGATCCAGAACATAAGGTCCAAGTACGATTCCGGTAGCAAGCATTCCTATGATCCTGGGCAGTTTCAGATACCCGCAGATGGCTCCCATAGAAAGCCCTACCAGAAAGATCAGTGCCAGTGATGTTAACATATTTTTTTCCTCCTTAATCTCCTGCAGAACCTGCAAAATTGTTTTTCTTCTGCCTCTGGAAACACAGGGATTCTGTATTCAGGCAGAACAAAGCGGACAAGTCCGCTTCAAACTCCCTGAATCCCTCAATCTTTGAGGGACTTGCTACGCTTTGCGCGCCAGATGCAGTCTGCTTAAGCAGACATATTCCTCATGCATCTGGTCGCATCCTCGCGGAGCGTTTTTGTGTAATAGGAACATTACGGAGTAATTTTCTATTACACAAAAAAAGCCGACAGCTTCTGCGATTTTCATCGCAGAAGTCATCAGCTATAAAAAGCGGTTCAGGTTTCCCCAGGGAGAACTTCATTCCCCAAACACATTTATCATACTTTTCTTTTGGCAGAATGTCAAGAAAATCTTAACGCAAATCTGACAATAACTCAGGATTCATTTACCAGTTTTCCTGTCATATGCTCCGGTGTCAGCTCCAGGCATAATACACGAAATGTGTAATTTTTCAGTTCTTTTTCAATGTATTCCTGATCGTCAGTAAATTTCAGACAGAGATTCCGGCAGATCTCCTCTACTTTCTCCATATGCTCTACTGGTCTGATACTTCCGAAAACTACAACACTGCGGATATTCAAAGCCCATTCACCATCTTTTCTGTAACCCTTATCATATACACAATAAGAAACCTTGTCACAGGCTTTGATGGCATCGATCTTGTGCCCCTCTTTCGCCCCATGGAAATAGATCTTTCCATTCTTTTCATCATACCAGTGATCCATGGGGATTCCATATGGGTATCCGTCATCCCCAAGTACAGAAAGCACTCCACGCACTTCCTGCTTCAGGATCTCTGTACATTCTTCCTGGCTGAACTGCTGTTTTGATCTTCTCATTTCTCTGAACATAATCTGTACTCCTCTTTTTCTGTTGGTTTTCAGTTACTCTTTCTCGTATTTTTCAATCAGACACTGATGTTTAGCAGATTTCTTGATTCATTCTGGAATGCAATCATTTCATCCCAATTACTGCTTTTTACTGCTGTGCTTAATTCCTGCCTAATTTCTTCATTAGGAACAAATGCACTTTCGCTATCCTCATTATATTCCAGATATCCAAGACGAATCAGATAAGTAATCACATCATCACGATTTTGTATCTTTGACGGATCATTTTTGAAAGTAGCAGTATTAACTCTAACCTCCGAACCTGAAAGTATTCCAATAATCGCATTCTTCAATCCATCATAATTCATACAAATCAGCGGTACAACAACTTCATATGAGCCTGTTTCAGACCAATAACTTCTGAATTTTCCCTTTGTCATAATGCTTACAACTGCCTTAGGATTGTAAACCTGATATCCATTAAGCAAATAACCATCATACCATTTTTTTACTTTGTCAAAATCTCTGCCATATTTTTTACAAAGTTCTTTTACTTCCTCTTCTGTAAAGCCAATATAAGGTGCCAGCTCATCTGCCTGAAGCATTGTAAACTCATCAAGATTATTGACTGCTGACTGAGTTTTTTCTTTTTTAATTGGCAGTATACCTGTAAGATATGCAAGCTGAATATACTTTGTTGGTTCAACACCTTTAAACATTCCTCGCAGAAAATTAAGGTATTCATCCTGAATCTTTTCTGTTATTGTATCATCTCGGATAATAGCATCCCATTCATCAATGATCACAACAAACTTTTGTCCTGTGCGATCTTTTACTCGCGAAAGCGCATCCGAAAGCGTTATGACTGTCTGTGGCAAAACTTCTGGATAAATATTCCGAAGTTCGTCCAGAACACTTTGAGTTATAAAAGGAACTACTTTTTCAGCATCCTCACAGTTCGCCAGAAACCACTGAATGTCAATGTGGATCACATCATATTTATTAAGATGTTTTTTAAAATATGCGTCTTTGCTTATATTTAATCCTGAAAACATTTTCTCAGAATCTGAACCTTTACTATAATATGCCGCCAGCATATTAGCCGCATATGATTTTCCGAATCGCCGGGGACGACTGTTACAAATATAAGCATTTGTTGTGTCAAGAACACTGTTTGTATACTCAATCAATCCTGTTTTATCTACATATATTCTGGAGTTAAGTGCTACCTGAAATGCACTGTTATCCGGATTTACAAATCTTCCCATGCTTTCTGACTCCTTTCTGGAGTTGTTTCATGCAACACACCTATTATTTCTTAATTTTAGCATTCACTATAGCAAATGGCAAGCAGACAAACCTATTGGCATTTGCTCAATCTAATAGAGTATTATATATGATTTTTTAGTCATATAAAGTCAAAAATTTTTATTTTTTAAAAATTTTCAACTTGCAAGTCTCATTTTTTGTTTTTATGGAAGTTTCTGATTTACAAGTCTAAAACTATTGTATTTTAGTAAATTTCGAGTATAATAAAAACTAACAAAATCAGGAGGTGTGTTATGGCTGAACTTATCAATAGACCTCGGTATCTGAATCAACTCATCCAGCATAAAGACGTAGATCTGGTAAAAATCGTTACCGGTATTCGTCGATGTGGAAAATCATCCTTGCTAGACCTGTTTCACAAATATCTGTTAACACAAGGGGTTCCAGATTCTCGGATTATCCATATGAATATGGAGTCTTTACGTTACCGCAACCTGACTGATTATCTCACATTTTATGATTATGTCAGCAAAATTATTTCCAACAATGAAAAAACTTATCTTATATTCGATGAATTACAGGCTGTAGAACATTGGGAAAAAGCAATTGAATCATTCCGCCTGGATTTTAATGTGGATATCTATATTACAGGTTCCAACGCTTACCTTTTATCTACAGAATTTTCAACTTTGCTTTCTGGAAGATACGTGGAAATCAAAATGCTCCCTCTATCATTCAAAGAATTCCTGAATTTCTATGAATTTGCACCATCTGTCACCATGGATGAAAAATTCCAGAAATATCTCCAGTTCGGAGGGATGCCCATTCTGAGAGAATATAAGTTCAACGAAGTAAGAAGTAACCAGGCACTGGAAGGTATCTATTCCACTGTAGTACTAAGAGACATCCTTCAACGAAATAATGGAACTGACCAAATAATGCTACAGAAAATCATGCTGTTTCTGTGTTCCAACATCGGCAGTATCACTTCTCCCAACAGTATTGGAAATGTCCTTTCGCATGAAGGCGATATTCAATCTGGAAAAGTTAAAAATATTGCCGGTAAAACAGTAGAACGCTATATTTCCATGCTTCGTGATGCTTTTATTTTTTTCTCTGTCAGTCGATATGATGTGAAAGGAAAACAACTTCTCAGAACTCTAGGAAAAAATTATATTATCGATATGGGTTTCCGCAATATGCTGCTTGGCTATCGTGATGCTGATCGTGGGCATATCCTTGAAAATATCGTATTTCTGGAATTGCTTCGTCGTGACTATCGTGTATATATTGGAAAAATTGGAGAAACAGAGGTAGACTTTGTTGCAGAAAAGCCCAATGATAAAGTATATATCCAGGTAACAGAAAGTATGTTATCACCGGATACAAGAGAACGTGAACTTCGTCCACTACGTATGATCCCGGACAACTACGAGAAAATTGTACTGTCCATGGATCGTAACTTTATTAATTCTTATGACGGTATCAAATCATTGAATTTGATTGACTGGTTACTTGCCGAATAAGTTATTGATTTTATAGTAAGCACTTACATTATGTAAAAATCTTTTGAAACAGTCTTCCTGTTGTTACTACTTAACAAGAGGCAGTCAGAATTTTCCGGTTGCCTCTTGTTTTTACTTCTTGTAAATCGCTTTTGAACTCATTCCTTTGGATCTAAGAAGTTTCTTATAAGTGTTCATCTGTTTTGCAGGAACTTTAACGGTGGGTCTTGTATAAGTTCCTGTAAAAGCCTTTGTCCCAACATTTCTACTGGACAAAGCTGTAGACTTAATGACAATTGTTCTGAGCTTCTTACAATTATAAAATGCCAGTTTACCAATGCTACGCACAGTTCCTGAAATTGTGATACTACTGAGATTTCCGCAATTGAAAAATGCTTTGTAGCCAATGTTTGCTATGCGGCTTCCTCCGTAAATTTTACTCAGATTTTTGCATCCGTAGAATGCATTTGCTCCAATTACAGTTATATTTTTTCCAATAGTAACTGTCTTAAGTGATGTGTTATTTTTGAATGCATTCGCCGCTATTCCAGTCACCTTGCAGACAATTCCATTTACTTGGATTGTATCTGGGATTTTCACAGATGCCTTTTTGGATACAGGTTTAGTAAACTCAACGCTTAATCCGTCCCCCTGGACTTTGTAAACACCATTTGTTGTCTTATCTTTTATGATTTTTCCAGAAGTTAATTTCTGCTGTTCAAGCTTTGCTATTGTGCTTCCGAAGCCGATTTTCTGACCACAAACTGTACAATAAGTGTCACCTGTGTAACCTTCTTCTGTGTAAGTAGCTTCTTTTACATTCCTGATCTCCGTTGCTCCATGACCAGTTGCTGCAATTGCTTCTGTTTTAGTTGTTCCACAAGAAGTACAGGTATAGTTCTTGATACCTTCGGTAGTACAGGTGGCTGGTGTTGTAATTTCACCCTTATTCCATACATGATCTATTTTGGGAATTAACTGACCTTCTTCTAAAAGTTTACCACAATCCTGACAGTAAATATCACCTGTATATCCTTCTGACTTACAGGAAGCTTCTTTTGCAAATTTTGTAATCTTATTTACATGTCCGGTTGCAGGAATTTCTTCAATTCTTGTGGAATTACATACTGTGCAAGTGAATGTTTTGATTCCTTTAGCGTTACATGTTGCATTCTGTGTTACTTTTCCAGTGTCCCAGATATGATCCGTTTTTGGAAGAACCTTACCGGATGCCAGTTTCGTATTGCAGTCCTTACAGTAGGTATCACCTGTATATCCCTCCTGTGCACAGGTAGCTGCTTTTACATTTCGCAACTCGGTATGCTGATGACCTGTTGATGGGATTTCTTCTGTCCTTGTTGCATTACATCCTGTACAGGTATAAGTCTTGATACCTTTTCCACTACAGGTTGCTACTGTTGTAATCTTTCCTGAATCCCAGGTATGATCTTTCTTTGCTATTGATTTTCCGGTTGCAAGTTTTGTATTACAGTCCTTGCAATAGGTATCACCTGTGTATCCTTCTTGAGCACAGGTTGCTGCTTTTATATTTCGTAACTCGGTATGCTGGTGACCTGTTGCCGGGATTTCTTCCTCGTAACTATCGTCATTGTCTTTACAAGTATAAAGCCGAATTCCAGGTTCTGTGCAGGTGGCTGGTTTCTTGATGCTGGATGTATAAACATGTTGATGTGGTTTATTTATTGTTGTCTCAGTCACATAACCTTTACTTTGATTTCCTGACTCATCCCAAGCATATATATGTGTTGTATATTTTCCTAAGCGATTTCCATAATCACTAATATTAACCTGATATGTATATCTTCCATTTATCAGTTTTCCTTTACAAAATTCAGAAGTATGCCAGCTTCCATCATAAGCATATGGATTATCATCTCCAAACCATGTTGGAAATTGCACTCGATTTACACCTGACTTCTCATCCTTAACTATACATGAAACCGTATAACCACTTTCAGATACATTTTCTATTTTAACATCTGAAATAACCGGTGGAGTATTCTCAACAAATACCGCTTCAACCGCACATGAAGTCACATTTCCAGCAGCATCATAACAATAAATATGCGTAACATACCAACAATTCACTTCATTATTATGATCACTTACATTGACTCTATAATTTAATTCCCAACCTTTACCAGCAATTTCTCCCGCAGTCCCCCAAATAATATCATCCTGATCATTTGGACATGTCCATGTCGGAAATCTTACATATCCCAATGCTTGATCATCTCTTACAATGCAATGAACAGTATATCCACTAGCAGATATATCTTTAACATAGACATCCTCTATAGTAGGATTTTCTGTATCTCGTTTTGCTGTCACCTTATAATATTGAATAGTATTAGAATTTGTCAATGATGTAGTAGAATATCCCGGATCCATTACTATAGCTCCTGAGGAACTCACCGATCTTACAGCTACATAATGGCCTCTTGTTTCATGAACAATACATGCATACCCTTGATTGTATAAACTTTTAAGATTACTTAATGAATACGCTTGTTGACCCGCATATTCAAATCCCGGATATGCATTTTTTATATTTCCTAAATTACAAAAATCGCCAGCTGAATTTACAATTCCATATTGCATTAAACGATTATTACAAATCAACGGATTAAAAGTATTCACATTTGAATCTGTTACCACATTATAGTGTCTTAACAGTATTGCAACAGATGTTATCCAACAACCTGCATCTCCGAATTTAGGAATACTAGCATTTGGCCAGGGTGTTGCTTCTCCCCAACTTGAACTTGTTTGTTTCCATGTAGTGTAATCATTGGTTGCCGCTGCTGTCATTCCATAAGCATATACTTCTTCAGTTGGGTTTATCATATTTATTAAACCCATACTTAGAAACAAACTCATTAGAATGCACAAACTTTTTTTTAATACTTTTCTCATACTAAGCTCCTTCCTGTTTCAAATCTCAGACATTAAGAAACGCCTATGCTATACTCGAAGCAGAAGACAAAAACACAAGAAAAGCATGAAAAACGGTGTATTTACCGCATTTTCATGCTTCTACTCAGATGTACCAAAATGTCTACTATTCGACACGTTTTCCTTAATTTCTTTTCTGTATCTCCTATAAAATGTCGTGTGGCTGATTCCGAGTATATCTGCCGCCTGCCGTGTCGATACTTCTCCATTTTTACACTTCTGGCATATCTCTTTAAATTGATCAGGCATTTTCTTTTCTGGTCTGCCAAATCTCTTTCCGTTACGTTTTGCTGCTGCAATTCCTTCTGCCTGTCGCTGACTGATAAACTCTCGTTCTGTTTGTGCCACATATGCAAGTATCTGTAATACAAGATCTGCAATTAATGTTCCTGTAAGATTTCCTACTTTTTGTCTGGTATCCAGTAGTTCCATATCAAGTACCAGTATATCTGCTTTTATTTCTTTGGTAATATACTGCCATTGAACCAGAATATCATTATAATTCCGACCCAGACGGTCAATGCTTTTTATAATCAGTAAATCCCCCTCTTTCAATTTCTTTATCAATTTCTGATATGCCGGACGTTCAAAATCTTTTCCAGACTGGTAATCACAATATATATTTTTCTTGGGAATCTGATATGATTTCAGTGCCTGTACCTGCCTGTCTATATTCTGCTCTTTTGTAGATACTCTGATATACGCATATTGTTCCATTCTCTGTCCTCCTGCATTACTTTTTTATAATACAGTAGACATCTGTACATCTATTTTACCTTTGTATAGGTAATATTATAATTTTATTCTTTTATCTTTCCAAAGTCAACTATGCAAAGGTAAGTTTATCTTTTTCCTCTGATATGATGATTCTAACTTTACAAAGGTAATTATTGTCATGTACAGGAGCAGTTATGAATTACTCAGATATTTATGCATTGCGTATCCGTCAGTTATGTAAAAATCGAAAAATTACAATAAATAAACTTGCTACTTTAGCCGGACTGAAACAATCTACAATAGACAATATCTTACGCGGAAAAAGCAAAAACCCCAAAGTTCGGACACTTCACAAAATCGCAACTGTTTTTGGTATGACATTAAGTGAATTTCTTGATTTTCCAGAACTTAATGAATATTCTATTGAAGATGAAGATGATTTTGAATAATTTCGTATAATACAACACTCCCAGAACTTTTAACGTTCCGGGAGTGTTTTCGGCAATATTATATTTTTTCCTTACACAACTTTTCACTGCAGAATTCAAAGAAATTCAGTGGATGCATTTCCATTACGTCATATATCCAACAGGAACAGAACGGATATCTTTTAAGTTCCATTCCAAGAAATTTACCGCTTTTCCAACAATTTATCCTCTGTTTTTGTACACTTTTCCAACAGTTTTTGAGGTGATTTTGTATGTTTTTCCAACATTTTCTATTTTCTGTATCCATTGGATGTCAGTATCTGGTCCACAGTATCAGCCAGATCTACGCTGAATGCTTCTGTTACATAAGGTGTTTCTCCATTTCGGATACAGCGTCCCAGCTGTTCTACCTCCAGACAATAGTTATTGGGAACTTCTACAGTTCTCAGTTCATCTACTCCATCAAAAGTACGAAGATGATAGGTCAATTTCCCACAGCCATTAAAGGCAAAATCTCCTGATGTGATGCAGCCTTTGGAACCATGGATCTGGAATCTATCCAAGGAAAGATTCTTCTCTGTTTCCAGTACCATACCACAGTCAAAATGCGTCTTTGCGCCATTGTCATATTCCATCACAGCAGTAGTAAACATGTCAATTCCTTCCTCTGCAAAACTACTTGCCACAGACATTCTGGCTGGTTTTGACCCAAGCATTCTCTGGAGGAAACTCAATGCATAAACTCCTACATCATAAGTGCAGCCTCCCAGGGTTTCTTTCCGCATTCTGATATTGCTGTGGTCGTAATCCGATGTGATCAGTGCAGCTTCTGCATAGCAGATATCTCCGATAGTTCCTTCCTGAATCAGCTGACGGATTTCCTTAATATAGGGGCTGTGCTGATAAGCAAAAGCCTCCATCAGAAATACATGATTTTCTCTGGCAGTTTTGAACATCTCTCTTGCCTGCTCCCCGGTAGGTGCCAGTGGTTTTTCGCAGAGTACATGTTTGCCATGTTTCAGTGCCTCGATTGTCCATTCATAATGTAAGGTGTTGGGAAGCGCCACATAAATTGCTTCCACATCTTTATCTTCCAGAAGTTCCTCATAAGAACCATAGGCTTTCTGGAAACCATATTTTTCTTTGAACTGCTGTGCTTTTTCCAGAGTACGTCCTGCAATGGCAGTCAGTTCACAGTTTTCTGCCAGTTCCATGCCTCTTGCAGTGTCTCTCTCAAAAATATACGCTGTTCCCAGTACACCCCATTTTACTTTATTTTCCATATCTCATTGTCCTCCAAAATATTTCCGGGCATTACTCCCAGAGATTCCGACAGCAACAGAAAAAAATTCTGTTTAGCAGTCACTCATTGTTTTGCCTGTGCCTGCCAGACCTTCAAAATCCGAGATAAAGTCCTCGATTGCTGATGTGATCGCCTGATTCTTTACCAGTCCTTCGATCACATCTGGAGCGATGGTTGCAGCTCCGATTCCATATTCACAGAGTTCCAGTACCTGCTGGGAGTTTTTGAAGCTGGCTGCCAGAACTTCTGTTTTCATATTGTTATTTTTGTAGATATCATGGATTTCTTTGGCTACCTGAATTCCATTGTATCCCATGTTGTCAATCCTGTTCACATATGGTGCAGCATAAGCAGCTCCGCATTTACCTGCAAGATAGCCTTGCATTGGTGTATAAATGGCAGTAGCTGTTACAGAGATTCCCTCTGCTGCCAGAGCTTTCATTGCTTTGAAGCCTTCTTTTACAGATGGAACTTTAACATATGTATTGCTTCCCAGTTCTTTTACGATACGGTGAGCGTCCTCAATCATTCCTTCTGCATCTCTTGCGATCACCTGTGCATGAAGTTCTGCCTCCTGTCCGATAAACTGACGGATCTCTTTCAATACTTCGTAAGGGCTTCTTCCACTCTTGGCAAGGATGGATGGGTTGGTTGTTACACCATCTACCGGATAATATTCGTAGATTGTTTTGATCAGATCAATATGTGCATCATCAATGATCAGTTTCATGATTATCTCCTCCTGAATCTGTTTTACTGATTTATTTACTGTAATTTCTGTAATTACCATTATACATTCTGTACTGCCAAATACAAAGTCTTTTTCGTAATTTTAATTTATAATAAATTCTTGACTCACTGTCACAGCAGCAAATCATGATACAAATTTATATTGTTTTTATATAGTTTTTATTGTTATTTTTTTATTTTTCATTGCATTTTGCACAATAGCATCTTATAATAAACAATACTAGTAAATATACTTTATGGAGGAAAAATTATGAATGAAGAACTTTTTAACGAAGCGGCCAAGTCAAATGTCTTATCAAAGAAGCTGATCGACCAGTTACAGGAAAGCATGAGCTACAGCAGCATCTCCTTTATCAACTGGGCCATTGAGGTACTGACCCTTGTTCGTAACCGCCTGGAAAGAGGTGACCGTATTACTGATGAAGTCAGCGGAGAAGTTTACACTGTAAGCTCATTCCAGAACTTTGTAAAAGAAAATTTCTCCTCCTACATTGCCAGCCAGGTGTTTAAAGAAACTCCTTCTTCACATCCGGAGAAGATTTATTATACTCTGACTCCATGCGAGGGCGGATACAGCCTTGTAACGGCAGATTCCGGGGACAACAAGACTTATGAATGGATTTCCAGCCTCAGTAAACGTTTCTCACTGGTACAGATGATTGCTACCGGTATCGTTTATGTAAAGGATATCCGCACCAATACATACCAGCCATTTATCTCAGCTAATGGCAAGTACTGCAAATATGACAAGCTGAAAGGTATCCTGGTAGAAGTATAAGAAGATATGGATTGTTTTATGCTATACGCTGCCACAATCCTTCTTGATATTTTTCTCCAAAAAAGCGTTGCTGTGATCCGTTCTTAGCCGGACAGCAACGCTTTTTTATGCCAAAGTATGCAAGAGAAGCTGCCAGTGGCAGGTTCTTTGTATTTTTCTGCTTAATTTCTTTTATCTTCCCAAGGCTCTCCCAATTCCATAGGACAGCAGAAATACCAGAATATCCACTGCCACAATGGTGGAACCTACCGGAGTCCCTGCCAGAATAGAGATAAGGATTCCACCGGCAGCACTGACTACAGACATCACTGCCGCACTGATGGTCACAGAGCGGAAAGATTTAAACAATCGCATAGCAGAAAGTGCCGGGAAGATCACCAGTGCAGAGATCAGAAGGGAACCTACCAGGTTCATTGCCAACACTATGATCACTGCGATCACCACAGCAATGAGAAGATTGTAAGCATTTGCTCTGACTCCCGCTGCTTTTGAAAAGTTCTCATCAAAAGTCACAGCAAAGATTTTATTATAGAAGAAAATAAAAATTGCCACTACCACTACTGACAGAATGGCACAGAGCCATACCTCTCCTTTAGTCAACGTCAGAATAGAGGTAGATCCAAACAGGGTACTGCACACATCCCCTGAAATATTAGGACTGGTAGAAAAAATATTCATCAGGAGATAACCAATAGCCAGTGCTCCTACAGAGATCATAGCAATGGCTGCATCCCCTTTGATCCTGGTATTTTGACCTGCTCGAAGAAGAAAGATTGCACAGAGGACCGTTACAGGCAGAATAAAAAGCATATTATTGGTAATATTCAGCACTGAGGCAATTGCCATTGCCCCAAATGCCACATGAGAGAGTCCGTCTCCGATAAAGGAAAAACGTTTCAGTACCAGTGTCACGCCCAGAAGTGAGGAACAAAGGGCGATCAGCACGCCCACGATCAGTGCATAACGGACAAAAGGATACTGGAAATACATTTTCAGTGTATCAAACATGTGATTCTTCTCCTTCCTGTCCGGTAAAATGTCTGCCCAGACTGCTTTCAAGATATTGTTTTTTGGTTCCAAAGAAACAGTGCTCTCCAATATGAAGAATATGTGTTGCAAAACGGACAGCTGCCTCAATATCATGAGAGATCATAATAATGGTCATCTCATCTTTTTTATTCAGATCTTCAATCAGCTGATACATTTCTGCTGTAACCTTCGGATCAAGACCGGACACCGGCTCATCCAGAAGCAGAATCTTTTTGGCTGCACAAAGGGCCCTTGCCAGAAGGACTCTCTGCTGCTGTCCTCCGGATAATTCCCGGTAACATCTGTCCTGAAGATCCTGGATCATCATTTTTTCCATGGCTCTCCGGGCAATTTTTTTATCTTCTTTATTATAAAAAGGTCTCCACCCACAACGTCCCTGACAACCGGAAAGTACAATTTCTTTCACAGATGCGGGAAAGTCTCTCTGCACCAGTGTCTGCTGTGGCAGATAGCCGATTTCATTTTTGCGAAGCCCGTCTCCCAGCTCAATAGTACCACTGATAGGTGGCTGTAAATGAAGAAGAGTTTTCATTAATGTGGATTTACCGGAACCGTTCTCTCCTACAATACAGAGATAATCCCCTGCATTGATAGAAAAATTCAGATTTTCCTGGATGGCTCTGTTTTCATATCCCAAAGTTAAATTTTTACAAGTGATCTGTGCCAATTAAATTCCTCCTGTTGTGCAGTATTCACTGCATATAATGCGATCTCTTTGCAGAATTTTTCTTATTTCAGTGCTGTCTTCAGCACTTTCAGATTGTCTTCCATAATGGAAAGATAAGTAGTTCCATCTGCAATCTCTTCTGAAGTTATTGACTGCATAGAATTCAGTACAGCGACTTTCTGGTCTTTGTCTCTGGTGTTTTCGATCACAGTCTCTGCAATTCTGTCGTCTGATTTCTCAATGGTAAAAACTTCTTTCAAACCCAGTTCATCCACTTTCTCCGCCAGAAAAGTAATGGTTTTAAAACTGGCTTCAGACTCTGCGGAACATCCAGAAAATGCCGCATAGTAAGAAATACCATAATCATCTACCAGATACCGGAATGGAAAACGATCTGCGAATAATAGTGTTTTATGTGTGGACTGGTCTACAGTTTTCTGATATTCATTATCAAGGCTACTTAGCTCTCCCTGATAGGATCTCAGATTTTCTTTATAAATGTCACTGTTTTCAGGATCCAGCTCTGCTAGTGTGTCTGCAATAACTTCTGCTGCAGCTGAGGCATTCCGAAGAGATGTCCATACATGTTCATCATATTCCTTCTCATCCTCTTCATGACTATGATGCTTTTCCTGCATTCCTTCTACCGTTTCCTCTTCCTTGATGAAATCCTTCAAAGTTTCCATAAGGTTAATTGTTTTCATATCCGGATTGGCTGCTGATTTCAGGGCATCTTCAATCCATTGATCTGATTCTCCTCCAACATAGATCAGCAGATCGCAGCTGGATACCTTCATAATATCCTTCACTGCCGGCTGAAAACTGTGAAGGTCTGTACCGTTATCCAAAAGCAGAGTCAGATCCACATCCTCCAGTCGGTCTCCAAGGATTTCTCTGGTCCAGTCATATTCAGGAAAAATAGTTGCCACAATTTTTAGTTTATTATCTGATTCTGAAGAACTGCTTTCCGCCCGGACTACAGTGGCATCAAAAGCACTGATTCCGGTAAACATCAAACTCATGGCTATTAATATAGAAGTAATTTTTCTGATCATTTATCAACCTCTCTGCTGCACTCGCTGCAGATTCCATAAAATACAGTTCTCATAGGGTCCATGTGGAAACCATGATGTTCCATCAGATGTTCTTCCAGTTTAACCACATCTTCACATTTCAGATGAATCAGTTTTCCACATTTTTCGCATTTGCAGTGGAAACATTCCTGTTTCTGGCAGCTATGTTCTTCTCCCAGAAACTCAAAACAGGCGCTGCTGGTGCCATCTACAGTATACTTGGCCACCACACCCTGCTCTACCAGCTTCTCCAGATTCCGATAGACAGTAGTGGTGCCGATATTGACTCCCTGTTCTCTGAAATAGCCACAGACATCTGCCACTGTCACATGAGTTCCCGGGACTGTTTTCAGATAGGATAGAAGTTTTGCCATCTGTTTGGTCTGATACTGTGCCTTTACTGCCATTTATTTCATCTCTCTTTCTTAATCCCAACGAATTGCTAGTTATAAATCTTTATACAAAATGAAAACCATTTTCATATTATAGCAGGTTTTGTTTTCCTGTCAATATGAAAATGGTTTTCATTTTTGTTTTTTGATATTTGTAATAAAAATCCCCGGTCAGTTATCCACCAACCGGGGTTAAAAATTCAGTGCTATCCACCAAAATTACTATTTGGTATGTGCAAAATGGGTTATTCTTCGGTCTTCATCTCTCTCACAATTTTACGGAGTTTCAGCACCATAGATGGGGCAACAGAAAGTTCATCCAGACCCATACGTACAAACTTCTCTGTAAGGGTGGCATCTGCACCAAGTTCACCGCAGATTCCTGCCCATTTGCCACATTTGTGCGCGTTATCCACTACCATCTGGATCATACGGAGGATAGCTTCATGGTGAGGATTATAGAAATCAT
>OLRT01000636.1_pt1 | contig 26890 bp, 26 predicted proteins | sample 1672021 | NCBI WGS metagenome assembly OLRT01 (sample SAMEA3136637, study PRJEB25190) | human gut metagenome | reverse complement strand
CGGAATCCATCAAAATGTTCGTAGATCTCTGCGGTGTCTCCAAAGCAAACAGCTCCGTAGACTATGCAATGCTTGAGTACTGTATCCGTGAAGACCTGAAATTAAAACGCCCTCGTATGATGGCAGTTATGGATCCAATCAAGCTCGTGATCGACAACTATCCGGAAGGACAGGTTGAATATCTCGATGCTCCGAATAACATGGAAAACGAAGCACTTGGAACCCGTAAGATTCCATTCAGCGGTGAATTATATATTGAACGCGATGACTTCATGATCGATCCACCACGTAAATATAAGAGACTTTTCGTTGGTACAGAAGTACGTCTGATGAATGCTTATTTTGTAACCTGTACAGGATATGAAGCAGATGATGACGGTACAGTACGAGTTGTACATTGTACTTATGATCCGGCAACAAAAGGCGGAAACGCTCCGGACGGACGTAAAGTAAAAGGAACGATTCACTGGGTAGAAGCTACAAATGCCAAAGAAGCAACTGTACGTCTTTACGAAAACATTGTAGACGAAGAAAAAGGTGTATACAACAAAGAAGATGGTTCTCTGAACGTAAATCCAAACTCTCTTACAACTGTCACTGCTTATGTTGAGCCGGCTCTTATGGAAGCAAAAGGCTATGACAGTTTCCAGTTTGTAAGAAACGGATTCTACTGTGCAGATATTCATGATTCCAAAGAAGGTGCTCCGGTATTTAACCGTATCGTATCTCTGAAGAGTTCTTTCAGACTTCCTAAATAAACACAACTATTTCAAGAGAGGCAGACCATAAAGGTCTGTCTCTCTTTTTAACATAAAAAACTGCCGTCCTACAAATGCAGTGCATTCATAAAACAGCAGTTCTACTTATCCATGAAGGATTATTTATTCCTCTTCTGTATCTTCGTCTTCTTTTTCTTCTTTGATCACTTCTTCAACAGCCTCTTCTGCATCTGCTGTTTCAGCAGTTTCTTCTACTGCTTTCTCTACAGCTTCTTCTGCTTCATCCCAGGATGCAAAATCTTCGCTTGTTTCTTTCTTTTCTTCTTTCTCAGCAGTTTCTTCTTCGCCTGTCTCATCTTCGAAATCATCATCGAAGTCATCAAAATCATCTAACGGATCTTTCTTCAGTACAAGTGCTGCGATAACTCCTGCCGCAGCGGCAGCTACCGCTCCAACTGCTACATATCCCCAATATTTATTGATCTTTGCCATATTATGCTTCTCCTTTCATACTTTCATATCCAAGAGAACTCTCTTTGATATTCCAATGTGATATTGTTATAATATTACTACTTTTATCCAAAAAAGGAAAGGGAAAAGTGTTTCTGTGCATAACAGAACATCACTTTTGTACAGGTGCAGAAAAATTGCGTATTTTTCCACGGATACGCTGCAGCGCATTATCAATTGATTTCGGTGTTTTTCCCATAATCTCTGCAATCTTCACATACCCGTATCCCCGGAGATAATAATCCAGGACTTTATTCTCCATCGGACTTAAAACTTTCGTGATCTCGCGTTCCAGAGTTCTTGTACTTTCCTGATCAATAATAAGTGCTTCCGGATCTTCTGACCAGGACCCCTCGAGATGATCAGACTCATTCTCATCACTCAATGAAACATACGAATTCAGCGGCTGATGCTTTTGTCTGTTGGAATTTTGAACTGCACTGTAAAGCTGCCGGTCAATACACAGACTCGCAAACGTACGAAAAGAAGTTTCTTTATCTGCCTGATAATTCTGAATTGCCTTAAAAAGACCGATCATGCCCTCCTGAATCAGGTCATCTGTCTCTCCCCCGATCAGGAACATGGCTCTTGCCTTTTTGCGGACAAATTCTTTATATTTTTCCATCAGGTAATCCGAGATTTCTGTCTCTCCTTCTCGCAGCCTGACAATCAGTTCCTCATCACTGTACTGGTCATAACGGCCCATATAAGTTTCCCCTTTATTTACCTGCTTTTGCCAGTCGCTGTCTTACAATCTCATATGCAAGGACCCCTGCTGCCACAGAAGCATTCAGAGAATCTATATCACCTTTCATTGGTATGGATGCAGTAAAATCACATGCTTCTCTTACCAGACGGCTGACACCTTCTCCTTCATTTCCGATCACAAGTCCCATTGGTCCTGTCAGATCAAGGTCATACATAGTCTCACCACCCATATCCGCACAAACAAACCAGATGCCTTTTTCTTTAAGTTCTTCAATTGTTCTTACAATATTTGTCACCTTGGCAACTGGTGTATAATTGATCGCACCGGCGGAAGTCTTTGCTACTGTAGAAGTCAGTCCCACTGCACGTCTTTTTGGAATGATCACTCCATGCGCTCCTGCAAGATTTGCGGTACGGATAATTGCTCCAAGATTATGCGGATCTTCCACATTATCCAGGATAATAAGGAACGGTGCCTCACCTTTTTCCTCTGCTCTTGCAAGAATTTCATCCACGGTACTATAATCATAAGCAGCAACCTGCGCAATCACGCCCTGATGTGCATGCGTCTCACTGAGCTGATCAAGTCTCTCTTTGCTTACATAGTTAATAATGGTGTCTGTCTTTCGTGCCTCTCTCGCGATCGTTCTTACCGGACCATCCTGACAGCCATCCAGAATAAAAAGCTTGTCTACGCATTTGCCAGAACGGAAAGCTTCCAGCACCGCATTACGTCCTTCTATCTGTTCACTCATAATATGTCCTCTCCGATTCCCATACGGACCAAAGTGAGCATCCGTGTGTAATCCTCTTTCAAATATAAATACCCCATCAGAGCCTCAAATCCTGTTGCTCTGCGATAATCTGCCATCGTCGCATGTTTCGCCATTGTCGGAGAATGTGCATTACGCCCTCTCCGATAAACACTCAGTTCTTCCGGTGTCAGTTCCTCTTCAATGACTTCCATGATCGCAGACTGTGCTCCAGCCTTTACGAGACTGCTCGCTTTTTTGTGAAGACGGTTTACCGGACAATTTCCCTTCTTAACAAGTATTGTCCGAATAATAAGTTCATAAACTCCATCTCCGATATATGCCAGTGTCAGCGGAGAATAACTCCGCAGATCCTGGTCTTCCAGATGAAATAGTTCCTTCAGCTGTATCAGATTCGTTTCCATTTTACGCCCTCGCGAGTGTCTTTCAGCTCAATCCCCTTATCCAGGAGCAGACCTCTGATCTCGTCAGCTCTTGCAAAATCTTTAGCCTTTCTGGCCGCCTGACGCTCTGCGATCAGGTTTTCGATCTCTTCATCAAGGATTTCTTCTTTCTTCTCAAGAGTCAGTCCGAGAACATCACAGAGTTTTGTCATAACTTCAAGTGTATGTCCTGCAAATTCTTTTGAGCTGCCTTCCTGTACATTGGTATTTGCAAATTTAACAAGCTCAAATACTGCTGCAAGTGCATCTGCTGTATTGAAATCATCATCCATAGATTCTTCAAATTTTGTTACAAATGCAGCTTCTTCCTGCATCAGTTTCTTCTCGTCCTCTGTTGCTTCCTGTACGGTTGCTGCTGCCTGACGGTCACGAAGTCTTGCTGCTGCTTCTGTAATTCTCTCAAGCGCATTTTTTGATGATTCCATCAGATCTGCACTGAAATTCAGCGGACTTCTGTAATGTGCATTCAGCATGAAGAAACGAAGCACCTGCAGATCATACTGCTCTCCGATCTCGCGAACTGTACGGAAGTTTCCGAGAGATTTTGACATCTTACGGTTATCGATATTCAGGAATGCATTGTGCATCCAGTATTTTGCAAATGGAACTCCATTGCAGCATTCACTCTGTGCAATCTCATTCTCATGATGAGGGAATACAAGGTCCTCACCACCAGCATGAATATCGATCTCCTCGCCCAGGTATTTCTTGGACATAACGGAGCATTCAATATGCCATCCCGGTCTTCCGTCGCACCATGGAGATTTCCAGAACGGTTCCCCTTCTTTCTTTGGTTTCCAGAGTACGAAGTCAAGCGGATCTTCTTTCTGATCTTCACCGGATACCTGCAGGGAACGGAATCCTGACTGCAGATCATCCAGATTTTTATGTGAAAGTTTACCGTATTCTTTAAATTTCTTTACACGGAAGTATACAGTACCATCGGCTACCGGATATGCATATCCTTTGTCGATCAGTGTCTGGATCATATCGATCATTCCGTCAATCTCCTGCGTTGCAAGCGGATGTGTGGTGGCCGGTTTTACATTCATTCCAGCCATATCCTTCTTGCATTCGGCAATATAACGCTGTGAGATTTCCTCTGCGCTCACACCTTCTTCAATTGCTTTTTTGATGATTTTGTCATCTACATCTGTAAAGTTGGATACATAATTCACCTCATATCCTTTGTATTCCAGATAACGTCGTACCGTATCAAAAATAATCATCGGTCTTGCATTTCCGATATGGATCAGATTGTACACTGTTGGTCCGCACACATACATACGTACCTTTCCCTCTTCCAGAGGTACAAATTCTTCTTTTCTTCGTGACATTGTATTAAAAAGTTTCATGTCTCTTTCCTCCGATATATTACATCTTAACAGAATCCCAGAAAACTGTTCCCTGCAAATCAGTCCTGTTTCTCGATAAGAAGGCAGATTGCCTGAGAAGCAATCCCTTCTCCTCTTCCGGTAAATCCGAGTCCTTCTTCTGTCGTTGCCTTTATATTGATCTTTGATTCCGGAATTCCAAGTGCATCTGCCATATTTTTGCGCATCTGTGGAATATGTGGTGCCATTTTCGGCTTCTGTGCAATCACTGTTGCATCAATGTTTCCTACTGCATATCCCTGTTTTCTAAGCAGTTCCGCCACATGAACCAGCAGTTTAATACTGGAAATTCCCTTATAAACCGGATCTGTATCCGGAAAATGTTTGCCGATGTCTCCAAGTGCAGCGGCTCCAAGCAATGCATCCATAACTGCATGGATCAATACATCTGCATCAGAATGTCCAAGGAGTCCCTTTTCCCACGGAATATCTACTCCACCCAGGATCAGTTTCCGTCCTTCCGTCAGTTTATGAACGTCATAACCCATTCCAACTCTCATAATCATTCTCCTTCTGCCTGACCGGCAACACCAGACCGTAGCAATGCATACATCAGTTTCTCACAGGTATCCGGATCTCCTTCTTTGATCTGTGTCTCTGATATCTTTCTTTCGGTCAGATATGTATCACTGCTGTTCACTCTTATCGCTCCGGAAAGGTTCAGTTCTGTCGGCGCGTTTGCAAAAATATCCGTATCTGCATATACGGCAATTGGTGCTTCCGCGGCTATCATTTTTTTCTGACCATTCCAGACCATCTCTGCTTCTGTAGATACAAAACCTTCAGCACTTGCTGCTGTGGGGACGGAAATAAAAGGAATTTTATATTGAAAAGCCACATACCTGCTGATATCGTGCACAGTACCCGAACCAACAGCCAGAATCAGATCAATATCCTCATCCATATAGTTCTCAACAATTTCGATTGCATGCTGATCTGCCTGAAGATCATCCGCATCCAGAACCAGAACCTGACATCGGTCAAAAATATCTTCCATAAGTTTCTCCGTTGCCTTACACGTATTTGTGTCACAGATCAGAAGCGGAGATATATATTCTTTAAGAAATCCCTCTGACATAGCTTCTTCAAGCGCATTTACAGCTCCTGGTTCAATCAGTATTTCCTTTATTTCATGGTGCATTTTCCCGTCCCCGCAAGGTCGGGCAAAGTCATCTGCATCGACTCGCATTTATTTCTCTCCTCCTGTATTTACTGTCATCTGCCATCATTCAGCACTGTCATGTCAGCAGACAAAAAACCTATTTTATTACAATCCGTTATTATACATGATTTTCCGGAAAAAATCAACGAAAGCCATCGTACACAGCAACTACAGATTCAGATAATTATAGACAACTCTGGATATGTTTCGAATGTTGGCGATTGCATTGGACGCATTCTCCGACATCACACACAGAATATATGTTGTTTTTGTTCCATATACAATTGCGATATCATGCTGGTCTTCATCCGTCTCACCGGTCTTATTAGCAGTTGGAACGTCTACACCAAGTCCTTCCGGAATCTTAGATGTATTCTGCTGATTTTTCAGGAGATCCAACATCTCTTCTGATGCCTCTTTGCTCACACATTCTCCTCTGTAGATCCGTTCAAGAAGTTTTCCACAGTCTGTAACTGTTGTCTGATTATGCCCACCAAGTGTAATGAGTTTCGATGCTGACGGATGCAGTGTGCTCTGATAACTGGTCTTCGTATATCCCTCTTTTTTCAGATATTTATTTACCTGTTTTGCCCCATCTATAAAATCATATGTATCTGACTGCAATCTTCCCAGTTCATTACAGGATTCATTATCGCTGACCGTGATCATGTTCCACAGAAGTGTATTCACTTTGTCCTGTACTTTTGTATTATCCACTGTTGTTTTCATCTGTGCAGCTTCATTTTTCAGAACATCATCCATATCCTGATATGTTTTTGCCATAACAAATGCTTTGATCAGACTTGCCGAGTATAATGGTTTATCATTCAGTGCAAAATCTTCGTTACTCTCAAGATCTTTTACATAAACACTCCATTCCCCGTCATATCCGGAAATCATGGCTTCCAGCTGTGGTTTCAACGTATCGATACCAAGATTTTCCAGACCGGTCACCTTGCCAGTCTCATCTACCGGAAATCCATCTTCTGTCATGCCGGCTTCCTGCAACAGCACTCCATTTGTTCCTCCAAAATAATAAAGCCCAGAAAACTTCTGTCCGTTCGAAGTCATTTCCAATTCATGTGTTCCCGGTTCCGTGACCATTTTGCCATTTTCGTCAAAATAATAATAACCGTCATAGGTTGTTTTATCGACCGTATAATTACTGATATAGCGCACCTGCGGTGCTGCCGTCAGTTTACCCAGATTATTGACCATATAGTATCCGTCAAATTCCACTGGCTCTTCTGCATTATCTGGATTTTCTGAGCAGCTGAGTTTTGTGAGCTTCACCATATGTGAACTGCCAGCCTGAAAGCAGCCACTTTCATCATGATAATAAAAGCCATCCAAAACGGTTCCATCTATTTTGACATGATCAAAATAATGAACTGCTGCTGTATCGTCCTTACTTCCATCATCTTTCAGACAGTAAAATCCATCACTTTTCATCAGATACTTTTCTGAACCATCCTTGATCGGACGAATCTGTGCTTCATCCGTTACAGAAATCATGCTGCTTGCCGATACCGGCAGTATCCCTGACATTCCCAATGTCATTACAGTCAGTCCAGCTGTCAAAAATTTCCATCTTCTCAAACTGTTTCCAGTTTTCATGTATTTCTCCTTTTTTGTATATTCTTTCTGATGCTTTGTTCACAGTATTTCCAATCTCTTCTGCATCTTCTTTTCAATAGTAATTGAACATAGTATACCTGATATTTTCTTTCTGTCAAGCAGACATATTTTGTCAGATTCCCGGCATCTTCTTTCTACCAGTTTATTTCTTTTCTTCCCTTTTCCAGAAAGCTCCAAGCTGCTGTTCTACATTTTCCAGAATGCAGACAGCCGCATCATTCCATTCTCGGGGAAACAGCATCCTGTAGTCCCGACCTGTAAATCTTTCATCCATCAGAAGAATCGTCCCCCTGTCTTTTCTGGTCCGTATGACTCTGCCTGCTGCCTGTAATACTTTGTTCATTCCGGGATAACGATACGCATAATCAAACCCCTGCTCTCCTTTTGCATCATAATATTCTTTCAGGATTTCGCGCTCACAACTCACCTGTGGCAGACCAGTTCCAATGACAGCCGCTCCGATCAGACGATTTCCGATCAGGTCGATTCCTTCTGAAAAAATTCCTCCCATCACACAGAAACCGACAAGCGTATCTGCACTTTCTTCTGTAAATTCTTCAAGAAATTTCTCTCTTTCTCTTTCCGTCATTGAAGCATGCTGACAGATACATCTCACCCATCCCGAGGAAAATTCCTCCTGATAAACCTGCCATACATCATCCATCAGCTTATAAGATGGAAAAAACACCATATAATTTCCTTTTTTCTGCCAGCTCATTCTTGCAATATATTCCGCGATCTTTCGGTATTCCTCATATCCTCTTCTGGTATACCGACTGCTCACATCCCTGCAGATCAAAAGGCATCTGTTTTTCTGTTCAAACGGAGATTCCACATACATCCCAAAATTTTCTTTCCTTGTGCTCAACATCCTGCTGTAATATTTGAGCGGCAGCAAAGTTGCGGAAAAAAATACCGTGCTGATTCCTTTATCCAGGAATTTCTGCAGATTTCCCGCAGGATTGACGCAAAACAGCTTCATATAAAATCTGCCATCTTCTCCGAATGCCGTATAGACTACATAATTTTCATCCACCAGTTCTGATATATTCAAAAAATCCCGCACTGTGAAATAAAAATCAAGAATCCCATCCGTCACTTCCTGTGTCGGCGGTTCTTCCAAAAGCTGATCCATCTCTCCCTGTACAGACAGAAGACTGATCGGAAGTACCCCCGCATTTTCCTGTACCTTCCAGGAATCACATCCATTCCGCAATTCTTTAAGCTGACTGACCACTTTTCCAAGCTTCTTCCACAGTTTCTGACTGTAGGGTTTTATAAATTTTCGTATTTGTATTGTATCTTCAAGGCAGATTGATGCACTGTACATCTCCCGTCCTCTTTCTACAAGATTATGAGCCTCGTCTATCAGAAACAGGTATTTACCAGATATATTTTCTCCGAAAAATCTTTTCAGATATACATTCGGATCAAATACATAATTATAATCACAGATAACTGCATCCATCCAGACAGACAGCTCCAGACTCATTTCAAACGGACATACCTGCCATTTTTCTGCCTGTCGAAGAATCGTTTCCCTGTCAAACGACTGCTCGTTTGTCCACAATTCATATACTGCATCGTTGATTCTGTCATAATGCCCCTTCGCATAGGGACATGTCTCTGGATTGCATTCTGGTTTTTCGCAGAAGCAAAGCTTCTCTTTCGCTGTGATCGTAACTGTCTTAAAAAGTAACCCGTTCTTTCTCAGAATTTCAAATGCGTCCTGTGCAACAGTCCTTGTAATCGTCCTGGCCGTCAAATAAAAAAGTGTTTCCGCTTTTCCCTCTCCAATTGAACGGACCGCCGGAAAAACAGCTGACATCGTTTTACCAACACCAGTCGGCGCCTGAATAAAAATCTGTTCTTTTCTGGAAATTGCATGGTAAATCCCCGCAACCATCTCTTTCTGTCCTTTTCGATAAATAAATGGAAATTCCAGTTTTTCCATCGACCGATTTCGTTCCTCTCGCCATTTCATCTGATAAGAAAGCCATTTGTGATAAGAATCCAACAGTCTCTGGTACCAGCTCTCCAGTTCTTCCCTTGTCATCGTTTCCCTGAAACGCTTGATCATCTCCGTATCCAAATGTGCATACGTCATCTGAACATCAATCTCTTCCAATCCATGATCATCCAGATAGATCCAGGCATAGCAGAGTGCCTGAGCACGATGTACCAGAACCGGTTCCGCAAGCAGTTCCAGATTCTTATACACGCCTTTGATCTCATCAATGCAGATTTTCTCATTCTGCGTAAAAATTCCGTCTGCACGTCCTTCCACCCGCAGGATCAAATCCTCATATTCTGTATCTTTTTTCAGTGAAACTTCGGCCTGATAGTGGCTTCCCATCTGCTTCTGGATTTTTCGGTGCAGGCGGCTTCCTTTCAGCATTGCTTCTTTATCGCCTGCTGTGCCGCCACTTTCCAGATCACCATTTCGTAATATAAACTCTACCAGGTTACGAACCGAAATACGGATTACCGGTTTTTCCATCATTCTCCTGCCTTCTATAAAAATGTTGCCATTCCTAAAGCCATCTCAGTATCTTATTACACAAAAAGGCGCATACCCGTTCCCGGAATACGCGCCTCTGTTTACTGTACACCTATTATGCTACAGCAAATTTTGCCATTACTTCATTAAATCTCTGACTCTCACCATAACATCTTACTGTAAGTTCTCTGGTAAGATCCATACTCAGAATACCTAAAAGGGATTTGGCATCAATAATAATTCTGTTATAGGAAATGTCAATATCAAAATCGCATTTGGTGGCTTCATTTACGAATTCCTTTACATCTTCCGTCGCATTTAATCTAATATGTCTTTCAACCATATGCTTATCCTCCTGTATCAGACTTTAGGCGTATTTTGTCACTACAAGGAGAATTTGTCAACAGACTTAAAATTTTATTCATATTTTTCTATAAATTTCATAATTTTGAATTTCTATAGCACAAATTTTTGTGATTTTTTCTAGTGGAATTCTATCATATTTGAACAAAATTTGAAAGAGAAAAAGATCCGGTTCGGCGCCGGATCTTTCTTTTTATTCCAATTTTTCTTATTTACATCTGTGTCAGAACAAAAATATCATAAATTGCTTTTACAGCTGTTTCGAAATCTCTGTTTTCCACACCAATAATAATATTCAGCTCACTGGATCCCTGATCGATCATCTTAACATTAACATGTGCATGTGCCAGCGCAGAAAACACACGTCCTGCAGTACCTCTCTGAGATTTCATTCCACGTCCTACCACCGCGATCAGCGCAAGATCGGACTCCATTTCCACAAAATCCGGCTGTACTGCACGATGAATACCTGCGATTACCTGCTGTTCTTTTTCTTCAAACTCATCCTGATGAACATATATCGTCATCGTATCGATTCCGGATGGAACATGTTCAAAGCTGATTCCCTGATCTTCAAATACCTGAAGAACTTTTCTTCCAAAACCAACTTCACTGTTCATCATGGACTTTTCAATATTAATCGAACAGAAACCTTTTTTGCCTGCAATACCTGTAATCACATATTTCGGCTTGCGGCAGGTACTCTCTACAATAAACGTTCCCTTGTCTTCCGGACGGTTTGTGTTACGGATATTGATCGGAATACCTTCTTTACGAACTGGGAAGATTGCATCTTCATGAAGAACAGTTGCTCCCATATAAGAAAGCTCTCGAAGCTCCCGATATGTGATAGTCTCGATCACTGCCGGGTTCTCAACGATTCTCGGATCTGTTACCAGGAATCCGGAAACATCTGTCCAGTTTTCATAAATATCTGCATGAATTGCTTTTGCCACCAGAGAACCTGTAACATCAGAACCGCCTCTTGAAAACGTCTTAACAGTTCCATCTTCCATTCCACCATAAAATCCTGGAATAACAGCTCTTTCGCATTTCTGAAGTCGTTTGGCAAGAAGTTTGTCAGTCTTATCGGCATCGAAATTTCCGTTTTTGTCAAATCGAATAACTGTCGCAGAATCAATAAACTCATATCCAAGATATGCAGCCATTACTTTACCATTGAGAAATTCTCCACGGGATGCAGCATACTCATTTCCTGCATGTGCCTTAAAATCTGCTTCAATCTGCCTGAATTCCTCTTCAAGAGAAAGATCCAGATTCAGTCCTTTAATGATTTCATAAAAGCGGCTTTTGATTTCTGTAAGAATATCGCTGAAATCTTCACCTGCTTCTGCTTTATCATAACATGCATATAAAAGATCTGTTACCTTTGTATCTGCGGAAAATCTTTTACCCGGTGCGGACGGTACCACATAACGTCTGCTCTCCTCGCTTCTGATAATGTCTCCAACCTTCTGAAACTGTTCCGCATTGGCCAGAGAGCTTCCTCCAAATTTTACAACCTTTTTCATAATAATACTTCTCACCCTTCTGTTTTCCTGCCGCTGTCACATTCCCTCACAGCAGTTTTTTCTTTTCAGTCAGAAAATCTGTCTTTTATTGTATTGAAAAACACAGGGATTTGCAAGTATTTCTTTATAAAAAACTAATTTTTATGCACAATATTCACGGAGAATGCTTTCAAGAGCAGACGCACTGCTTGTATGACATCTGCAGACTGGGATAGACTTTTTCTTTGCTTCTTCTACCGCACAGTTCACCATCTTATGAGAAACAGTGCCTGTAAACAGAATCATAAGATCCGGTGCCCCGATTTTTTTCTTCATAGCGCCTTTTTCTTTCGCAAATACCTTTGCTTTACACCCATATCCTTTACAGATATCCTCATACTGACATACCATACGTTCATTACCACCTACGATCACGATGCTCATATCATCACCTCTCCTTTTGTTATTCTAAACTAACTTGCATTTTAAAAGTAAAGCGGACCATAGATCCGCTTAATAAGCTTTGTGTTAGTATATGCTAACTGTATATAAAAATATTATCATACATTGTTTTGTTTGTCAAAGGATTTTTGCGATGAAAATTCTGTCACATCACAAACCGTCAGTATATCATCTCTCACCTGAAAATGAATATCCTTATGTCCATATGCCAGTCCATACACTTTATCCGGTCTGTTCTGATAACGTGGACGTGGATCATTCGCCAGTACCTCAAGAAGTGCCTCTCTCTGTCCCGTTGGAATTTCTTTTATCAGTTCTTCCGGAAATTCCACCTGTAGCCGATAATCTCTGATATGATCCGTAAATCCTCCCTTTGCATCCGGATGACTGTCTGCATAAGGAAGATATGGTTTGATATCATAAATCGGTGTTCCATTCATCAGATCCGCACCTGATATATGCAGAATTGGTCCAAGTTCTTGATCAAATTCTATCTTTTCCAGTTTCACAGAAGAAAGCCCCAGATTATTCGGACGAAACGGAGATCGTGTTGCAAATACTCCCATCCTGGTATTTCCGCCAAGTCGCGGCGGTCTTACCGTCGGCGACCAGGTATCTCTTACCGCTTCCGAAAACTGCCAGATCAGCCAGATATAACTGTATTCTTCCAATCCGCGAAAAGCTTCTGTTACTCGATATTCCGGTTCGAAAACAATCGTTGCCTTCAGTGTTTCCAAACGATTACTCTGATGTGGTATTCCAAATTTAGTCGGAAAATCATTATGAATCCTTGCAATAACCTTCATTTCGTATACTTCTGACATGAGTATCTCCTGCTTTTCTGCTTCTATTTATACTTCCGGCAAGTTCATCCAGTCTTTCAGTGCTTTCATACGGATGTGGGCATCTTTTTCTCCCATATCATATACCTGCTGAATGACATCCAGATTATTTTCCATTCGACTGATATCCAGTTTCTTATCCGGCTGGATTACGAATACCTCACCCTTCCGTTCAAGTTCCTTAATAACATCCAGACTGTGATTATAAACGTTATGTCTGTTCTGCAGTGTATGCACAAATTCTGGATATTTGTGATAGCGTATTTCTGCCATTTTTGTATTTTCCGGTTTTTTAACAAAACTGGCTTCTCTGGTAAGTACAACTACGATCCGGTCATAGCCCATCCTTTTAAACGCCTCAACGGGAATACTGTCCGCACATCCTCCGTCAAGAAGCTTCATTCCTTTATAATTTACAATTTTAGATACATACGGCATCGATGCAGATGCACGCATCGCATCGATCTGTGTCATCATATCTGTGATCTTGATATATTCTGCCTTTCCTGTTTCTACATTTGTACAGGTCACATAAAACTCTGTATCTGATTTGATAAATGCTTCATAGTCAAACGGATCCAGGCGTTCCGGAATATCATGATAACAAAATTGTCTTCCTACTACTTCTCCCGTATGCAGAAAACTCCACCAGCTCATAAAATGTTTATCATTACGATATTTTTTGAAATAACGAAGGCTTCTTCCTTTCTGACCGGATACAAAAGAGCATCCATGCAGTGCTCCGGCAGAAACACCGTTCACTCCGTCAAAATGTATCCCCTGTTCCAAAAAAACATCCAGTACTCCGGCTGTATAGATTCCACGCATTGCGCCGCCTTCCAAAACAAGTCCTGTTTTCATCTTCTGTCTCACCTCTCTGTTGTCCAATAACTCCTGATTCTGTCATATGTTTCACGGAAACTAAGCTGATTTCTTTCCGCCAGTTCTGCCACATTCTCATATTCCGGATAATATCTTATATTTCCATCCGGTAATGTGCACGCTTTTACAATTGCTGTTCCGACCGGTGTATCCTTCTTTTGAATTTCTCTTTGCAGAATCGTACGTTCCATTTCCACTCTTCGAATACCGATCGTTGTTGTCTCTGAAAAAATCAGATTTTCCAACTTTTCTCTTTCACTCTCTTTACAGATTACCGTCAGCGTATAGGCCGGTCTGTTCTTCTTCGTATAAATCGGTGTATAATGCACCTCTCTTGCTCCATTTGCCATAAGAAGATTCATAACATGCCCCATCATTTCTCCACCACAGTCATCCATATCTGTCTCCAGTTTCCAGATTATATCTTTTATCTGTAGATCCGTTGTCTCCCGGATCAACATGGCTCGCAGGATCCCCGGACAACGATACTGGCGTTTACCGGCTCCAATGCCGGTTTTCAATATAGTAAAATCTTCCGGTAATCTGTCTGATGTACGAAATGCAGCCACCACCGCTGCCCCTGTCGGCGTCACCAGTTCTCCCTGTATGTCTGTGATTTTTAATTTTAATTTATGTGTTTCTGCAATATGTGTTACGGCTGGTACCGGTACCGGAATCTGCCCGTGCTGACAACGAATAAAACCGGTTCCTTCATACAGCACCGGTACGATCACATTCGAAATATCCAGATTATCCATACATATCGCTATTGCAGCAATATCTACAATGGAATCTACAGCACCAACTTCATGAAAATGAACTTCTTCGACCGGAACTCCATGCGCTTTGGATTCTGCCCGTGCCAATATATCAAATACGCGCATTGCCATTTTCTTTGCTCTTACAGTCATTTCCGACTTCTGAATGATCTCTGTGATTTCTTTCATTCCACGATGTTCATGAGGATGCTCATGACTATGCGTATGTCCATGATGATGTTCATGATTCACCTCATGACTGTGTTCATGATGCCCTGTATACGATTTCTCACTTCCATGCAGATATTCCATATCATGATCGTGATTATCCTGTTCCAGAATAACTGAGAAATCACATGCATCTAATCCGGATTTTTTTACCCTGGTGATTTCTGTCCGAAATCCACCTACCGGAAGACTCTTCAGCGATTCCTTTAATACCTCCCTGTCAGCTCCCAGATCCAGAAGTGCTGCAACTGTCATATCTCCACTGATTCCCGAATAGCATTCCAAATATAATGTTTTACTCATAGTAGTCCCTCTCTGCCAGCCGGTTGATCTGCGTTGCAATGTATCCTGCTCCATATCCATTATCAATATTTACCACTGCAATTCCATTTGCACAGGAATTGATCATAGTAAGAAGTGCAGACAGTCCATTCATGCTCGCTCCATACCCAACCGATGTCGGCACTGCAATAACCGGTTTATCCACAAGACCGCCAAGTACACTTGCAAGCGCCCCCTCCATTCCGGCAACTGCAATCACACAATTCGCATCCTGGATCACATTCAGTCTGGAAAACAATCTGTGAATACCACTCACACCTACATCAAAAATGCGTTCCACATGAGAGCCAAAATACTCTGCGGTCTGTGCCGCCTCTTCAGCAACCGCAATATCCGCAGTTCCTGCTGTACATATCGCGATCTTACCGATATGCTCTTTTTCTTTCTTTTCAATTTTAATAATGTGAGATAATTCGTCGTATTCCACCCCTGGAAGAAGATCTTTCACAAGTTCATACTGATGTCTGGATGCCCTTGTACCAAATACTTCTCCGTTATCCTCATAAAGTTTCTTGAAAATATGAACAAAATGCTGATCCGCCTTACCGCTGCAGAAGATCACTTCCGGAAATCCGGATCGTATTTCTCTGTGGGAATCCAGTTTTGCATAATCATCCATTTCTTCAAACGGTTCTTTGCGAAAATAATGCTCCGCCTCTTCCATAGACAGTTCACCATTTTTAAATCTGGTCAGTATCTCTCTGGTTTCCAAAACTGCACCTCCTAAAAGCAAGGGAGCATGCTCATCACACCCTCCCGTTCCTTACTATATATGATACAAAATCATTCCACCTTTTTTATCATATCCGGTATCCCACATTTCTTTCAGGGAAAACCATTTATGTTCCCCATACGAAATAGCTTTGACCAGAAGATCATCCTCTTTTTTTTCATATCCGGCAAGGATAAACCAGTGCCAGATATAGTCCTCCAGTGGGCCCTTCTCATTTTTATGTTTCAACATCAGATACGGGATCAGACAGGCATTGTCAATCTGTCTGCATACAGCTTCAACAGCTTCCTCATATGTATGTGTTCCATGAAAAGCTTCCATCTGCAATCTGTCATCATGCGCATCTGCAAGATATTCACCAAACCCTTCCATAAAAAGTTCCAGCGTATCGATTCCATTCGGTCTCGGACAAAGATAATGTTTCATTACATATGCAAAATCATGATATTCTTTCCAACTGATTTCCTGCGACTGATGTGGATAAAGATTCTTTATTCCATTCGTTCTGGCAAAATAAATACAGCTTTCACAAGCTGCTATTGCACCGCATCCTCCATCACGCATCGTTACATCTGGAAACAGATCCTGATTGCCTCCATAGGATTCTTCTACAAAAAAGTATTCCAGTTCATTTTTATCTAATATGGTCTGCTTCACCGTGAATTCCTCCAGTCAGGTTTCTCTAATGTAAAAACCATATTTGTAACTATATCATATTTTTTTATGAAATAAAATAAATTTTCCCAAAGAATTTCCTTCTATATTATAAGATTGCAGGATTTCTTGACACTAAATATGCGTACATGCTATAATTTTCGTTATATTTTGTATGTTTAAGAGGATTTCTGCCAAACATACCACTTTTTTGAGGAGGAGAAAAAATGAAAAAATTTTATGCCTGGTATCAGAAGCATATTACCGGTGCGATCTTTATCGGCCTGCTTCTCGGTATCCTGACCGGACTGTTTCTTGCGGACCGTTTTGCACCGGTTCTGACAGTTACCAGTCTTCTCGGCGGCATCTACATGAATGCCCTGAATATGATGATCTTTCCACTTGTATTCTGTTCCGTTGTTATGGGAATCTGCAGCATCGGAAGTATTAAAACCACCGGTAAGATTACCGGTGCTTCCATGGTATTTTTCCTTTGTACAACTGCACTCGCCAGCCTTGCCGGTCTGATCATCCCACGGCTGATTCATCTCGGAAAAGGTGTTTCCTTCGAGATGGCAACATCAGACATTGCAGCAACCGATATGAGCAATATTCTGGAAACCGTCAAAAACCTGATTCCCTCCAATCCTGTTGCCGCATTTGCGCAGGGGAACATGCTTCAAGTTCTGGTATTTGCAGTCATCATCGGATTTACTCTGATCGCAATCGGTGAAAAAGGTCAGCCACTTCTGAACGTGATTGATTCACTGAACGAAGTGTGTCTCAAAATCATCAGCACGATCATGTACTTCACCCCAATCGGTGTTTTCTGTACTATCGTACCGGTTGTAGAATCAAATGGTACCGAAACGATCATTTCACTGGCTACACAGCTGATCGTCCTGTATCTTGCATTCTTCATCTTTGCGTTTGTTGTATACGGTCTTGCAGTCAAAATAATCGGCAAAGAAAGCCCATTCAAATTCTTAAAAACAATTATGCCGGCTGCTCTTAATGCTTTTGGAACCTGTTCCAGTTCGGCAACTATCCCGATCAGCAAGCAGTGTATGGAAGAAGGCATGGGCGTTTCCAATAAGATTACAAGTATTGCAATTCCTCTCGGTGCAACCGTAAATATGGATGCTGTATCCATTCTGATGTCCTTCATGATCATGTTCTTTGCAAATGCATGTGGAATCAACGTCAGCGTATCCATGATGGTCATTATCCTTCTGGCAAATGTACTTCTTTCTGTCGGAACCCCTGGAGTTCCAGGAGGTGCGATTGCATCTTTTGCAGCACTTGCAACCATGGCAGGACTTCCGGCAGGAGTTATGGGTGTGTATATCAGTATCAATACACTGTGTGATATGGGTGCAACCTGTGTCAATGTTATTGGAGACCTTGCCTGCTGTGTAGCACTGAAGGGCCGCCTCAAAATCGACGAAACCAAATAACCCTCTTTACATAACGTAAAAAGCAAGGTGACCAGCCAGTTCTGACTGATCACCTTGTTTTTTTTGAATTATAATCTGTACGCTTTAAATCCAAGAGTTTTTAATGACATATTGAGTTTTGATCTCAGGATATATTCCGTTCCGGCCATAGCCGCCTGCAGGGTTGCATTTGCAGCCTCCTGAATCTCTGTATTTGCTTTGCTTCCGCTTGCATTATAGAATGTGATATTCTGTTTACCAGTATAAGTAGATGGTTTCATATTTGCTGTTGTATAAAGCTCCACTCCACCAGAAAAGATTCCTGAATAGATTTTAGCCGTATCAGGTTTCGCACAATTTACAACAACATCCACAGTACTTACAATATTCTCTTCTTCAACACGTAAAGTCAGTCCCATATCAAGCTTATTTTCTTTTGGATCATAAGAAAGAACTGCTGTTGTGTCTGCATCGATCGCCATTTCGATGTATCTGCTTCCATCTTCGCTGTATCTGCCATTTTTATTGAGATAATTTTTGACTTTTGTATAATTCTGTACCGTCTTATTTGAAGAAGCCGATGCTTTTTTTACCGTAACCGTACAGACAAATTTCTTTCCACCAAGTGTTGCGGTAATTTTAGCTGTTCCTGCTTTTTTTGCCGTGATCCGACCTTTTTTATTCACAGCTGCAATCTTTGAATTACTTGATTTCCAGGCCGGTGCAAGCTTTGTACCATTGACTTTTAATGTATATGACTTGCCCGGATTCAATGTAATTCTGGAACTGTTCAGTTTCAACGTATACAGTCCTGCGATCGCGGTAACTCCTTTTTTGTTATAACTGCTGAATGTCTTTTTTCCTTTTGTTGTTTTAAATGCTTTCACGCTGTAGGTATACTGTGTTCCCGTCGTGACTTTTGTGTCAGAAAATGATGTTTTCTTTGCGCCTTTTACTTCTGCCACATTCTTCCATTTGCCACCTTTTTCCTTACGAAAAACCGTATAACCACTGACACCTTTTACTGCTTTCCATTTAAAAACGATTTTGGATTTTCCTGAAGCTTTGGCGGATACCAGCTTTGGCGTTGCTACTCTGGCTGCCGCCTGCACTTCCGTCACATACGCTGCCTCCGGTATTGCTGCCGGAACTGTTACAGCGACCATCAGACCTGCCATCAGCCCACATAATGCCTTTTTGATTGTTTTTCTCATACCCCCATCTCCTTTCTTTTCATACCTTTTATGGTTACCTTCAATTTACTACATCCGTTTCTGTTTTTCAACTAGATAATAAATATTATGTTCTTTCTGTTATCTTTTCTGTTATTTTTTTATCCGGAGCCTCTTTTTTCTGATATAATAGATGCAGAAAAATTTACGGAGGTTTAATATCATGCGTATACTTGAAAATGACCAGCTCCGTGTAACGATCAGTGATCACGGTGCCGAATTATCTGGTATCTTTGACAAAAAAAATAATCGTGAGGTACTCTGGAATGCAGATCCAGCTTACTGGAAACGTCATGCCCCGGTTCTCTTTCCGAATGTAGGCCGTCTGTACAACGACACAAGCCTGATAAATGGAAAGACTTATACATCTGGTCAGCACGGATTTGCCCGCGATATGGAATTTGTCTGCACAGAAGAAACCGGGACTTCTGTTACACATTTGCTGGAAGCAACTGATACAACAAAAAGAGCATGGCCATATGACTTCCAGTTGTACATCACCCATACTCTGAATGGCCGTGACCTGACTGTATCCTGGAAAGTTATAAATAAAGACTCAGAAACCATGTACTTTACCATTGGTGCTCATCCAGCATTCAACGTTCCTGTACTTTCTGACACTGTGCAAAGCCAGTATCATTTGACTTTCAGCGGACAGAAAGAACTCACCTACTGTCTTCTGGATGCTACACTTGGAACTGCTCTTCCAGATCAGCCGCACACTCTTTCCCTCGAAAACGGAACTTGCCTGATTGATGCACATATGTTTGATGAGGGGGCTCTGATCTTTGACAATAGTCAGATCACAAAAGCCGGAATCACTCTGCCAGACGGAACTCCTTATGTAGAAATCTCCTGCGAGGGCTTCCCAAACTTTGGTATCTGGTCTGCAATCGGTGCACCGTTTGTCTGCCTGGAACCATGGATGGGCCGTTGCGACAATACCGGATATGAAGGCGAACTGTCACAGAAACCGAATATCAATACGCTGAAACCGGCTGAAGTATTCGACAAATCCTATATGATCTCTATTAAATAATTCTGTCAACTGGCTTTCATCTGTAATACTTTTATTCGACTTTTTTACAAAAAGATCCTGGAACATGCGATTTTTTGATATCGTTTTATTCCAGGATTTTTTATCTCTTTTATCTTTACAGTTATATTATTTTTCTATATCTTTATTTCTTAATATCATCGGCACGGATTGCGAACTGTACCAGTCCGATATCTTTATTATCTGCGGAAACAAAGGATACCGGTGTATAATCATTACCGGAAATTTCATCCAGCATATCATCAATCTCATCTTCTATCTGCTGGTCAATATCTGATGTCTTATCTTTGAATTCTGCTGTTCCATCTTCCATCAGAGTGACATATACATTTTCATCCTTCAGGATTTCATTATCTGCAGCCAGTACCGGAATCCGAATTTTCATAACGGCTCCTGCAAATTTATGGAAATCCGGGAAAAAGGATTTATGCTGCGTCTTATTTTTCAACGTTTCCTCTGATCTGTGATCTGTATAAATTTCTTGGAAAAAATGCAGATATGCTGAATGGTTTAAATATGCTGAAATAAATCGGGAGGGCAGCCTTTGGGGCTGCCCTGCTTCACTCTAGTTATTTGCACCCTGAGTTCCTCCAAGGAACGCCAACAATGCTTCCTGTAATAAACGAGAATAATTAACTCCCCGCTTATCTGCTTCTTCACTCATCCAATACGGTATCGTACAGTTTTTCTTTACCGCTCGATTCCTCATTCGTCTTCTATATTCTTCAAAGTCTACATCCACTAGCGTTAATACGCCATCTGAATAATCAAAATCTTCATCTGCTTCTTCTTTTGCCTTATTAATTGCTTCCGTTGCATTTGATGGTTCCGGCAAAGTTTTGGTATCTTTCATATAATCAACACCCTTTAAGCCAATCGCATCCCTTGCCATTTCCATTGCATCTGCCATGCTTTTACCTTCTGTGTACAGTTCCAAATCAGGAACATAAACAAGATAATCCTTTCCACATTGTTTAATCAAAACTGGATATGCTTCTTTCATCTCATACACACCTCTTTCTTTTGTTATCTTTAGTATATTATGAAAGCAGGTTGTCATTTTAATCCCCACTTCTTCAAAATTCTTCTTGCAGTAATCTCATTGATCTCTGTGTGCCGTGGAACTTGCTCTGTATCATTGCCTCTCTTGTATGTATCGTGGTTTCCTCCATGTTCCTTAAAAACGAATCCGGCACTTTCAAGTTTCTTTATCAGATTACGTCTCTTCACATTTGCGTCCTCCTTGAATTTATAATACGCCTTAAATACGTATATGTCAATTTGTTTTTATACGCATTTGAGGCGTATTTTGTCTCAAGAATTATTACTTTAAAAAAATCCCACAAACTGTTATCTTACAGTTCATGGGATTTTTTATATTATATCCGATCAGTTCTGACCTGCAATATGTCTTGCTACGTAAATGCCGCTTGCAGATGCGTGGGACAGAGAGTGGGTAACACCGCTTCCGTCTCCGATCACGTACAGACCTTTGTGGCAGCTTTCGAGGTTGTCATCTATCTCAACTTCCATATTGTAGAATTTAACTTCTACACCATACAGCAGAGTATCGTCGTTTGCAGTTCCCGGAGCTACTTTGTCCAGGGCGTAGATCATTTCGATGATTCCATCCAGGATACGTTTCGGAAGTACAAGACTTAAGTCTCCAGGTGTTGCAGTAAGGGTCGGTCTTACCAGTCCTTCTTCTACACGTTTCACGGTACTTCTACGTCCGCGGACAAGGTCGCCAAAACGCTGTACGATAACACCGCCGCCAAGCATGTTGGAAAGCCTTGCGATACTTTCGCCGTATCCGTTACTGTCCTTAAATGGTTCAGAGAAATGTTTTGAAACAAGAAGTGCAAAGTTGGTATTTTCTGTCTTCTTCTCATCTCCTTCATAGCTGTGGCCATTTACAGTGATGATTCCGTTGGTATTTTCGTTTACTACGATTCCATTCGGATTCATACAGAATGTACGGACGTTATCTTCAAATTTCTCTGTACGGTACACAATCTTACTCTCATACAGTTCATCTGTCAGATGTGAGAAAATGACTGCCGGAAGTTCCACGCGGACACCAAGATCTACACGATTGGATTTTGTCGGAATCCTCAGGTCTTTACAGACAGTTTCCATCCATTTACTTCCGCTTCTTCCTACAGAGACAATACATTTCTTGCACTCATAGGAACCTTTTTCACAGATCACACGATATCCGTCTTCCAGAACTTCCAGTTTCTGTACCGGTGTATCAAAATAGAAATCTACGTGATCTTTCATTGCATTGTACAGATTCTCAAGAACGACATAGTTGATATCTGTTCCCAGATGACGTACAGATGCATCCAGAAGATTCAGTTTATTCTGCAGGCAGAGTTTCTTGAACTTGGTTCCTGCTGTGGAATAAAGCTTGGTTCCCTGACCGCCGTATTCCATGTTGATATCGTCAACATACTTCATCAGCTCGATTGCCTGGCTCTTGCCGATATGTTCGTACAGAGTTCCACCGAAATCGTTGGTGATGTTATATTTTCCATCAGAGAATGCACCTGCACCGCCGAAACCGCACATGATGGAACATCTCTTACAGTTGATACAGTTCTTTATCTTCTTGCCGTCGATCGGGCATTTTCTCTTCTCAAGGGAATATCCCTCTTCAAAAACTGCCACTTTGCAATCCGGCTTTTCTTTCATTAATTCATACGCTGCAAAAATCCCTCCAGGACCAGCGCCAATAATGATCACATCATAGTTCATGCCATTTCCTCCTTGTAAGCATTACTTCCCATTTTTATATCCCTCATCCATCCGTATCAGGGTGATCCCCTGTTGCATAAAAAAAGCTGTCGCAAAAGGTATCGTAACGGATTCCGTCACTTCCATTCATTGCGGCAGTTGGAAAAATAGTTACTGGATACTGTTCGCTCAGCTCACAGTATCCAGACATATTCCTTATCTATATTACAGGATTCTTTTATTCCTGTCAAGCATTGTTTTTCTTAGAAATTTTATTTACATTTTATGTTTCTTTGCAGCAAAGAAATCTTTTGTTTCTTTTGCTACGACTCCGCTCAGTGCAAACAGCGCGATCATATTCGGAATTGCCATCAGACCATTAAAGATATCTGCGATAGTCCATACTGCACTTACTGTCATGTATGGTCCAATAAATACTGCAATGATGTATAACCAGCGGTATACGATGATTTTTTTCTTATGTCCGTTTGTCAGGTATTCGAGACAACGTTCACTGTAGTAATCCCATCCAAGAATCGTTGTGAATGCAAAGAATACAAGACAGAGCATCAATACAAATGCTGTAAACTTAGCCGGGAACGGAAGTCCATGCTGGAACGCATAAGTGGTAACCTGTACACCTTCAATTCCCTCTACCTGCCATGCACCTGTCAGGACAATGGAAAGACCTGTCATTGTACAGATAATGATCGTATCAATAAAAGTACCTGTCATGCTGACCAGACCCTGACGTACTGGCTCTTTTGTCTGAGCTGCTGCTGCTGCGATCGGTGCACTACCAAGACCAGCTTCGTTGGAGAAGATTCCTCGTGCAACACCTTTCTGCATTGCAACGATCATAGAACCAACCACACCACCGGTTACCGCACTCGGATTAAATGCGGCTTTGACAACTGTTACGATTGCTGCCGGAATTTCTGTAATGTTACAGATAATCAGCACAACGCTGAATACAATATAGATCACTGCCATAAAAGGAACAATGATCTGACTTACAGTTGCGATTCGTTTCAGTCCTCCGATCAGGATCGCAGCTACACAGAATGCAAGGATCAGAGAAGAAACAACAACTGCTACAGAATACTGTCCCAGGAATGGGATATTGATACAGTTTGTCTTGTCCGGGTCAAAGAAGTTCTGTACGGCACTGGAAATACCATTTACCTGGCTGAATGTACCAATACCGAAAAGTCCTACACAAACACCGAAGAATGCAAAGATCTTGCCAAGCCATTTCCATTTTGATCCCATACCTTTTTCGATATAATAGAATGGTCCACCAAGGCTGTGTCCGTCTTCTGCAACCACACGGTATTTAACTGCCAGAAGACCTTCAGAAAATTTTGTTGCCATTCCAAAGAATGCTGCCACGATCATCCAGAAAAGTGCTCCCGGACCACCGGCACAGACTGCTGTTGCTACACCTACGATATTACCGGTACCGATCGTAGCACTCAATGCTGTACACAGTGCCGCAAAACTGGAGATCTCACCATCTCCCTCTTCTTCATTCTTGAACATCCATTTCAGTGCCAATGGAAGACGACGTACCTGAAGGAACCCAAGTCTGCTGGTAAGAAGAACGCCACCGGCTATGATCAATACCATAAGCGGTACGCCCCAGACCTTGTCATCCACTGCAACTAAAAAATTATTGATTGCTTCCCACATCTCAAAAAGTTCTCCTTACATATGTATTTTTCAGCATCATAAAAAGGGGAATAAAAAAATAAGAACCGTTCTCCGATGAACTGCTAAGAATCAAGATAAATCAGACAATTAAAAAAGAATAAAAATAAAAAATAAACTTCAGGATGTAATTATCAAAAGCATCCTCTGTCCTTTTGCCTGAGAGATTCAAGACGCTTACGCGTCGCTTGCACCTTCGGCCCCTGTACTGAAACAGGCGTCTCCAGAGATACGATCCATTTACAGTTTCTGTCCGACAATACGGATACCTGAGAGTTTTACTCCTTCGGTGGGCTTATACCTCTTTCCTGCAAACTTCACCTCGTTATTGCTGTTACTGCGTTATACTATAGTGCTAAATCAGAAAAAAGTCAAGATAGAAAAAAATATTCTTCCCTCTTGACTTTTTTTGGTGTTTTTTATGTTTTTATTTCGGGCTGACAATCTTTCCAGCCACTGCACATGCTGCTGCAGTCTTTGGAGATGCCAGATAGATTTCTACTTTGGAAGTTCCCATACGTCCAAGGAAATTACGGTTATTTGTTGCTACAACACGCTCTCCATCTGTCAGAATACCACCTGCACGTCCACAGCACAGTCCACATCCCGGATGTGTGATCATTGCACCTGCTTCTGCCAGCGTATCAAGAATACCAAGTTCAATTGCCTGTCTGTAGATCTTGCGGCTTGCCGGTGTCACGATCAGTTTTACATAATCAGCAACTTTCTTACCTTTCAGAACTTCAGCCGCTGCTGCCAGATCTTCCAGACGTCCATTTGTACAGGAGCCGATAAATACCTGGTCGATCTCCGTTCCTTCCAGTGTGCTGACATCACGGATCTTATCCACCTGTGACGGGCATGCCATGACCGGAACAAAATCCTCCCCACGGTAAGTCATCGTCTTGAGATATGCAGCATCCCCATCCCCGACAAGACTCTTCTGAAAATCGTTCAGTTCAATCTCACAGTACTCTGCTGTCTTTTCATCTGGTGTGAAAAGTGCACATTTTGCCCCTGCCTCGATTGCCATGTTTGCGATGGTCATGCGGCTTGCAACGGACATATTTTTTACTGCACTGCCTGTAAATTCCAGTGCACGGTAAGTTGCACCGTCTGCGCCCAGATCACCGATCAGACGAAGAATTACATCTTTGGACATAACGTTCGCCGGAAGTTCTCCATCGATCACAACCTTGATCGTCTCCGGAACTTTGATCCACATGGTTCCTGTTCCAAGAATGCTTGCCATCTCTGTATATCCGATACCTGAAGAAAATGCACCGACGCATCCGTAAGTAGTTGTATGACTGTCTGTACCAAAGACAATATTACCCGGTTTGACATAACCAGCCTCTGTCATCAGCTGATGACAGATTCCATCGCTTCTGTGTACGTTTTTCATTCCGTATTTTTCTGCAAATGCATCTCCCACATGGAAATGTCTGGTATCATCCAGCTGACTTGCCGGTACAAGGTGATCATAGATCAGAACAACTTTGTCCGGATCCCATAATTTCTTGAATCCCATCTCTTCAAACTTCTCTGCAACAAATGGAATAAAAATATCATGGATCATGACTCTGTCTACGTTAACGGTCACAATGTCGCCAGGTTTTACTGTATGACCCACATTATTTCTGATAATCTTTTCAATAACTGTTTCGCCCATCTGCTCTTCCTCCTTAGTCCAGTCCGTTCAGTTTGCGCATAGCTTTTACAAGTCCACCGGCCTGAATGATACTCATCAGGTTCTCCGGCAGGGAAGCGATCGGGTACTGTTTTCCATCATAGTCTACATGTTCATTCATCACAACAGTTACGGTATCTCCCTCTTTGATGTCATTATGGAGCTCCGGCTGTTCAATCAGCAAAAGCCCGTTGTTGATGGAGTTTCTGAAGAAAATTCTTGCAAATGATTTTGCAATAACACACTGAATTCCCAGTGCTTTGATAATCTCCGGTGCCTGCTCTCTGGAAGAACCGCAGCCAAAATTTTTGCCGGCAACAATGATGTCACCTTTCTGAATCTGTCCAGCCAGTTCCGGACGAAGTGGGCTGAATCCATACTGTTTCATATCATCGATTGTCTTG